>MDTC01153271.1_pt1 | contig 18454 bp, 11 predicted proteins | sample 811181 | NCBI WGS metagenome assembly MDTC01 (sample SAMN05326644, study PRJNA326480) | marine metagenome | isolation source: seawater | place: Pacific Ocean: North | collected 2011
GGAATCAAAACTCTTTATTATATGAGAACTGAATCTGTGCTGAGGGGAGATATAGCCGCAGCAGCTATGGATCCTAACTGTTTAAGCTGCGATGGTTAATTTAAATTCAATATTATGGCAAAAAAATTCACTTTTTCAGATGCTAAAGCAAAGATTAAAGAGTTAGAAGAACAATTAAAAAAGAAAGCAGGAGATGCTATTCTTGATACTTCTGATAACGTTTTCTCTGCTAAAGAGCTTAAAAAGATTAAGTTTTTAGAAGCATGGGCAATATTAGGACCTATAGTAGGTATTCTAATAGGATTAATATTTTAAATTTAAAGGGGCTTAGCGGCCCCTTTTTGCATTATACATTTTAACCATTGCTTTTTGAGGCGTAGAATCTTCTGTTGCAATGCCTTTATTAAAACTAGAAGTTAAATTAGTATTAATATTTGAAGCATCAAATTCTGGAAGTATATTAAACTCTTTTTGTGCAAAATTTGTTGTACCTAAAAAAGTATTCATTAAGCTATTATCATTAGAACTAGTGTTTAGCTTTTCTTTGTTTTGTTCTACATTTTCATTAGTTTGAGCTGTTTCAGCTACATTTTCTTTTGAACCACCTTTTTGTCCAAAATTATCGCCCTCTTTATAATCTCCTTCATAGTCTTTGCCGGGTTGTTTAGCTTGTTCTCCTCTTGCTAATTGAGATGCAAAGTTTCTAAGAAATTGGTTTCTTCTACCTCTTCTATCTCTAATTAATTGTTTTTCAGCTTCAACATTAGCATCATATTGAGCAGAATCCATTGGTGCACCAGTTTTAAAAGCTCTTCTTCTTGCTCTTCTATCTATTCTTCTTTCTAGTCTTCTACCAGCTTTTGTTTCTCCAACAACTTTAGATTTAGGAGCTGCTTCTTTTTTATTAGAAAGTGCGTCTACTTTAGCTTGTGCATCTTTTTTAATTTTTTCTTGTCGCGCTTCTGCATTTGCATAATCACTAAAGATTTTTTTATAATCAACTTTTGCACCATTAATTTTTTTTACTTTTCCATCTTTATTTTTAGGAGCTGTCCCCCCTCCACCACTAGATGTAGGTTTAGTAGGCTTGTCAGAAGAAGTATCTTCTGTAATTGTAGGTCTTGGATTAGGGCCTTGAGAGTCTGTTGTCATTTTAACTCCAACAGGTTTCCCTCTTTTGTCGTATTTTAACATGTCCGCAGGATATGGATTGCCTAAATACATACGAGTTTTCCTGCCTCCGAATAAACCTTTAAATCTATTTCTTCTTTGTTCTCTAGCTTTTTTTCTTCCACTAGCACTAACTCTTGCCATAATTATTTATTTTAAAAATTAACTTACTTTTCTTTCTGCTTTATTAGCAACCGCTTCCCATGGTAATTTAGAATGCCCCTCAGGAAATTTTTTGCCATTATAAACTATTTTATTGTCGTTTGTTCGTTTGTATTTACCACTATTCCAATAAACAAAATTATCATCATAATTTAATTTACCAGCTTTCATATCACGCATGTGTTGCTTTTCATGAGCAATAACTTTTTTTTCTTTTGCTTTAGGTAAACCAGATTTTATTTCAATAGTACCATCATTGTTTGCTCTACCTAAAACACCTTCTGGTAAACCTTTATTAAGTGTTGAAGCTTTATCTCTTGATGTAGAAGTACGCCTGGTAGAGCCTCCGAGAGTTGAGGCCGGATCTTTTCTTTTTTTATTTGGTCTTATTTTAGATTGTCTTTCAAAATATCTTCTTAATTCATTGTCAATCTTTTTTTGTTTTCTTTCTTGTTCAATAATTCCAACATCCCATTTACTATATCCTAACATTAAAGATATACGTTGCCACATTTCAGTATCGCTATCAACAGATGCTCTTAAGTTTTCTAATTTACGAAGTGCTCTATCTAAAGGTATATTAGCTGTTGCCGATAATACTTGTGCAGCTGCCATATATGCCGGATTATCTATTGATAAAGGACCTTCTTCACGCATCTTTTCAAGATTTTGCTTATAAGTAAATGCTCTACCCGCAGATTGTAACTTTTTTAATTTTGAATTTATAGGTGGTGATAGTGTTGTAATTTCAGCCGCAACTTTTTCATAGTTAGGCCTACCGCTTCTATATTCATCAATTACTTTTAATACCATATTTTTTGCAGTAGCTACAGCCGCTCCAGCAACACCTGATCCTCTAAGTAAAGTATCAGCTATACCATTACCAATACGGCCAATTCTTTCTTTTTCTTTTTCTTCATCATCATCAGAAAACAACATTGCAAACATTGCACTTTGTAATGCTGTAAAAATTATATTTTGAACAGCACCATAATACATTAATTTAGATAAATTTGTTTTCCAGTCGCCACGTCTATTAATCAAATCTAAAGCAGCCTTTTTAGTCAATCTAGTATATTGCATAGGAGTATTAGCAAAAGCTAATATAACGCGCCCTAATGGGCTTGCTTGCTGCATAGATACTCTATCAGGCCTTGACGATTGTTGTGATTCTTCAGTAATTTCTTTAAAATCTAAAAATGCTTTTTCTTTAGCAGCTTTTTCATCAAGTCCCTGTTTTAAATATGTGTTAATTCTATTTCTATAAAACGATGCGCCACCAAATGATATTGCAAAACTATCTGCCATTTGTGTGGGTAAAAATCCTTTTTTAAGTAAAGCAGAAAGTCCAGCTCTAAATTTATTTTTAGATGTTTCTGCACTTCTAGCAATTTCATCTGCGTTTACATCTGTTTTTAATCCTGATCTTCTTGATTTTAAAAAGTCTGAATTAAATATTTCTGAAAAGTCAGACCAAAATTGTTTTTGGTTTACTGTTGTTTTAGCAACATTTATAGGATTATTATCTGTCCAGTTTAAATAGTTTACAGATGAAATAGTCTGTAACATAGCGGAACGCATGTTAAAAAACATTATAGTACCTACAGAATCATTCACCCAATTTAAATATTGATTAGTTAATTTATTACCACCGGATGCTCTATTTCTGCCGGTTTTCATTCTATGAAGCATATCTTGCAGTGCATCAGTATAGTTTTCTCCATAAATAGCTTTTAGCTTATTTATATTTTCTTTGCTATACACAATGTCAACATTATCTTGCCATTCTTGAAGATACTTTGCTCTTGAAACAGTATTAGTATAGTTAACTAAATCAGTTGTTATAGTACCCGCAAGCCAATCAGTACCAGTAGGTTCTGGATAACCATCAGGTGTTAATGATTGTATTTGAGTTGCAAAATCTTTTAGTTCAGGTTTACTTTTAACATACCTATTTATAGCAGCAACTTCTTTTTTATCAAGACCTATATCATTAAAATCAACGCCTTGCTTTGCCCATAAGTGTATTCTAATAGCGTTTTCATTAGTAAAATCATTTATAGCTTCTTTATTTAACTTAGCGGGAGTGTTTTTAATTTGAGCTTTTAAGTCTTCCCATGATTTTAATGCAAACTGTTTATCAGATTCAAAATCACGTATACCTCTAGCATAGGGGTCTATAATATTTTTTTTATACCATTCTAAATTTTTGTCACCAATTTTGCCTTTACCAAGAGTTGGATATATAAGGCCCATATAATCTTCTGCTGAATAAGGCACAAAGAATTTAAACGGATTTTTCTTTTTACCTAATATATTTGCTCTTGCCTCAGAAAATCTTTCTCTTGTTGGTACGCCTTTAACCTCTTCTAATATTCTATTAAAGTCGGTACTTAAACTTTTTGATGCTTTTGTTTGTTCTTTAGGGGTTTTTACATCAAAATCATTAGAACCTTCTCCGATCCATTGTAATTGATCTTTAATATTAGGAATAGCGGTTGTATATCTTACAATATAAGAATCTTTATCTATATCAAAAGGACGGCCCTCTACGTCCGGCATAGTGTATTTGTCGTCTTTACTAATAATATTATCAGTAGCCTCTTTAAGAATGCCTTGTTTGTATTGACTTTTTATTTTTTTAAACCTTTTTAAAAAACTTTTAGTGTCACTAAACATAGCATCAAGCAATTCTTTAGCAGCATAGCTTGAAGGTACAGCATGCTCAAACGTAACTTTATCAGTATCTTTTAAATTTTTTTCTACAAAACTAACTTCTGCCATTACAGTATGAGGATGATTTCTTTCTTTATCAGTCGAACTAACAGTAGTAGCAAAAGCTGTTAATAAATCTTTATTTTGTCCATTTTGAAATATTTCATTTGCTTTTTCCCAAAAAATTCTTCCCTGCTCCGCATTTGCTTTATTATATATTCTTAATGTTTCTATAGCTATCGGCCCTCGATTAAATACTTTTTTTATTAATTTACCAGTTAATAGCTCTTTAGTCTTAGAGCCAAACATTTCTTTACCTTTAAAATATTGTTCAGCTTTTACTTTTGAAAATACTTTTCTACCATCTATTTTAGTTTCAAGATCTTTTCCGTAATCAATTGAAGCCATTGCATTACTCGCTTTATTCCAATTTTTTATTTGAATAGAACCTTCACTTTTAGGTTTTGCACCAAAAGGGCCCATAAACAAAGATTTATTTAATAAACCAGGAACATTAAATAATTTAACAAGCTTTCTTACGTCGGCTTCGTATTCACTAAAATTTTTATCAAAGCTTTTTATATCTTGATTTATAGATAAATTATAATTTTTTGTAATATTATTTTTTTTAACAAACTCATCAACAAAGCTTTTTGATGCTAAAACTATTCCTGTTTGTTCTTTAAATTGTTCTGATTCAATAGGATTATTTTTTACATATTCTTCTCTAGCTTGGTTGGCTATTTCTATTCCAACTGCTTTTGCTAGTTTTCTTTTTCTATCAGAACGTGTAGATTTTTTTTCACCCTCAGCAAGATAATAATCTATAAACTCTTGTTTTGTAGGAGCTTTAGTATTCCAGTTTAATGATGTACCAACGCCTTTTTGAAAGTCAATATTTTTTATAGCAGCTTCTCGAAGTGTTTCAAAGTTTTTATTAAGATAGTCCGTAAACGCTTTAGAGGTATTTGTATTCCTTCCAAATTCTTTTTGTATATCTCTATATAATCTACCGTCTAAAATGTCATTAAAAGCTTTATTTCTAATTGCTAGCCTTTTTGTAGCTGTTAAAGATTCTGTACCTTTTAATTTATTTATAGCATTTAATATTGCATTATCAACAGCATTTTTTGCTTTATCAACTGTTTCAGCCGCTATATTTAATTTTTCAACTATAGCTTTTGTTTCTTTTATTTCTGGAGTTATTTCATCAACAGTTTGATCTACAGCTGGCGCATCTAAAGTTTGTGCACCTGTTGTTTTTTGACGACCAATTCTTACCTCTGCTATTCTTTTAGCTCTTTGATTTGCAATATCTTTTAACCAACCGCCTAAAGATTTATCTTTTTTAGGATTGTATTCTTTAGCAATCTCTACAATACTATTTACACCGCCAATTTCTTTAGGATCACCGAAAGCAATATCCATTGCAAAATCACCTTTAGTATATCCTTGTTCTTTAAATTCAGGATATGTTCTATAAATTTTTTCAGCTATAGAATTAGCTAGTGGTTCATAAGCATATGCAATTTGTGCAGCAAGCTCTTGTGGCATTTTGCCTTTTTCAACGGCTTTAACCTGCTCATTTATTTGATCTATAGTTAAAGGTTTTGTTACAGATTTTTTCATCTGCGTTGCCTTTTTTGTAGATACTTTATTTTTAATCAGTTTGCCTTCAAATCCTTCTGTAGCACCTTGTATTATAGACTGTCTAATACCGCCTTTAGCTATATCAGCATTATAATCTTTTATAAAATTATATACATCTCTGCCTGTATTAAATTTCTTTTTAACACCGGCAAATTCTAATATTCTTCTTATACCATCACCAAATTTAGTAAAAACATTATCATTATATTTAATATCCCCAGTTGCAACAGCATCTGCGAACAAAGCTAATACTTCTTCTCCTACAACCGCTTCTGGGTCATTTTGATATAAAGCTAACCTTCTAGCAAAATTTGAATCTGCGACTTCTGCTATATTAATTTTAGCTATCTCACTTCCTAAAGCTTTTCCTAAATCAATTGCAGTACCAGGATTATCTTTCAATGTTTTAAATAAAACACCATGTAATAATTCATGAGCAGCAACATTAACAGCTTTATTGTTTTGCGCAACCTCTTTATTTATTATTATTTCTTGCGTTCCGTCTTTATATTGTATTATAGAACCGTCATTAGATTTAGCTATTTCTTTAGATTCTTTTTTGGTTTTACCTTTTTTAGATGATAAGTATTCTTCAACTTCTTCGGTTGTTTCAAATTCTTTAAAATCAATACCTAATTTTGTAGCTTCTTTTTTAGAAGTTTCTAATGTTTTTTCAAATTTTTCAGTTAATGCTGTTTCTAATATATTTTCATTTTCTAAAACTAAATCATCAATTCTTTTTTGCACAACACCCTGTGCATCAGGTGTAGTTTCTTTTTCTAAAGATTTTTTAGCTATTTCTATTTCAGCGGCATTTTCAGCATATTCAGATAATGCATCTCCTTCTAAAGCAGATAATCCTAAAGAAATATCTTTTTTAGTTTTTATTATGTTATCTGTTTCACTTTCAATTTCGCCCATTAACAAACCTTTTTGATATTCATCAGTTGTATTTTCAAGGTCTTTAGTTAATCTAGATATATTATTTGTAGCTCTTTTTATTTCTTCTTTTTGTACTTCGGGTGCAAGTATTTCTTCAGCCCTATTTCTTACAGCTGTTTGATTACCTAATTGTCCAACGGTGCTTATGGTACCGCCCATAAAACCACCAATAATTCCAGCATCAATAATATTATTCATATTATTACTTACTGTTTTTACTAAATTATCATCAGCTCTTCCTTCAATTTCACCTATACCAGTACCTAATAATCCATAAGCATCATTTATTGTTTGAGTTAATTCTGTTGCAGCTTCTGAACCAGCCTCACCTAAATAACCTAATCCAACTTTTTTAGCAATATTTCCAGCACTTTGATTTAAAAACTCTTTAGCTGCCTTAGCACCCATTTGACCGTTTATAAAGCCTGCTTTTTTAAGTATACCTCTTGTAACAAGTTCAAAACCAGCTTCTGTAGCACCGCTTACCACAGCATTAGTTGCTAAGTTTAATGTTGTTGCTTCTGGATTTTTTTCTAATTCTTCATCAAATTTATTACCAGCAACGCTAGCACCGAACAAAGCAATTCCGCCATAACCTGTTAAAGCTGCTAACACAGAAGGTATTGATTCTAAAGCACCACCTACAGTTAATTCTGCTGCTTCAGCATAATTACCATTTTTTATTGCTTCCGTAACACTTTGATTTTCAAGCTCATCATCCCTTACATATTGAGTAAGCCAATCCGAGGCTGCTTCAAAATTATCTGTTCCTAACCCAATAACACCTAATCCAGGAGCTATTCCCGCTTCTACTCTATCATATAAAGCTTGTCTTTCCTCAGCGGTCATATCTGGATCAAAAAGATTAGCTGCACTAACTATCATAGCATCTTTAACACTAGATAACCCTTTAAATGCATCTACAACACCTCTTGCTGATCTAGCTGCTAATGATTGTAATATATTAGGTTCGTCTTCAGCTTCTTGTGAATCCGAAGAACCATCTTCCAACTGCGATCCCGTACTTAGGGTACTTGTCGGGTCTATTCTCCCCGCTGCAGACGCAGTCGTCTCCGCAACAGGTTCCGTCTTTTCCACATTTTCTTCTTCTAATAATTGAGCGTCTGGAAAATCTTTTAAAAACTGTTCTTCTCTATCTGGTGAAACATTGTATTCTACACCATCAACAATATATACTTTAATCATATTAATTTATTGAGAATTATATTGGTTATTTCTTCCTGTTCTTGCTGTATCAAAACCGCCGAAACCGGCTGTTTCTGAAGTATACCTACTAGAAATCATTTGATTTTGTCTATTTCTTCTACCGGTAGCGTAGTTGCCTACACGCATACCATTTGCTTGTCTAATAGCTTCTTGTATTTCTTGAGGATTAGCATTAAATGGAACGAATATGGGTATACTTGCTGGATTTAAAGGATTTTTTATTGTTATACCTCTAGGCTCACCTTTTTCAAGAATCACTTTTTGTAATTTACCTTTATCGTCTGGTAAAATACCTGTAGTATCATCACCAAATACAAGCTCTTGCCCCGTTAAACCAATTCTATTTAAATCCATTTTAAATCTATCAATTAAACCTAAATAATCATTCATATTTTTTCCTTCAGGTTTAATTTCAGTATTCCAAATAGCGGCTGTACTTTTATCGTTTAATACTCTATTTGTTTCTTCTTGCTGTCTTGCAAACTGTAACTCTTGAGCTTTTTCTTCTCTATGCTGATATTTTTGATCTTCAGCTTTATGCCAGTAATCTTGAACAGCTTTTTGGTTTACACCATACTTTGACTCAGCTCTTTCAAGCCATTTTGCTTGTAAGTATTCATAACCGTCAGGACCATCAGGGTCACTTGAGTTATTAGCAGGATCAAACCTTGCATCTGCAAGCTCTCTTGTATCACCAAAATGATCTACTAAAATAGCTGCAGCTTTTCTATCTTTATTACCAGGAGTTTTAGCTAATAAAGTTTCTAATTCCATTAAAGCTAGCTCTTTAGCAGATTTACCTTTTGTTCCGTCAGAGCCTACAGGTGCTTGATCAAAAGATAAAATATTGCCTTCGGGTGTCCTATTTACTTTAACAACAGACTCTAGCATAGAATCAATATCATCTTTTTTCTGTAATTTTTTAGCTAAATTTTCAAATTGTGATGTAGCTATAGTATAAGGATCGCCATTAGCATTTACGCCTTGCCACACTTGTTGGCCGTCAACTCTTCCAAAAGAACCACCACCACCACCACTAACCATATGTTCTATATTAGCTAAAAGATCTGCAGAATTATATGCAGATAAAGTATTATTAGCTGTACCATTTTCATATGCCTCAGCAATTACATTAAAACTGTTTTTTAAACCAGCCATTGAAGTTACTTCGCTTTTTAGCTTACCCATACCTTCGGCATAAGCATTATAATCACCGGTTCTTTTTAATTCGTTTCTTAAATAAGAAGCATAATCAGCAATTTGTCTACTGCCGTTTTGTAATACATTATTAAAGTCTTGAGAAGAAGTATCACCCATAATACGGAGATCATCCATATCTTGGGCCATTTGTTTACCAATTCTATAATTATAAAGATTTTCTTTAAGCTCAAGTTCTTTTCTTTGTCTGGCTTCTTGTCTTTTTAATCTGCCTTCTGCAAAAGCTGCATCAATACTATTGCCAACCATTTGTTGAGCAGCAGCACTGCCTGGAGCATATTTAAATGCATCTTTATACTTTGAATATTCCCCGGTTCCTGATCTACTATAATCTATTTGTGCCATTAGTTAAATATTTTTAAATTCAACATCTATTTTATTATAATCTACCATGTCGAACCTATTACTTTTTATTACAGCATAACTAGGTATTTCATCTGACATAACACCTTGGAATGTACCATTACCAAAAGAATTATCTTTATATTTAAAACTATATATTTTAAATCCTAAAGGCGATAAACCTATAAGTTTTATATCTTTTTTTAATTTTCTATCACTGAATGCTCCTGCTGCTTTTCCTAATCCACTGTTTGCAGCTTCTGCTCCAAAAGCTCCACCACTGAGTGCCATTGCCCCAGCATCAAGTATTCCACCTATACCACCTATAAGATCTGATTTAGCTTGTGCTCTTGCTTGGTCAGCAGCTTGTTTCCTAGCAAGCGCTCTATCTGTTTTATTTTGAAGTTTTTGGTATTCAAAATTTTGTTGTTGCAATTTAAAATCTCTATTCATTTTTTCAATATCAAAAGCTCTATCTGCTTGTTGATTACTTACATTAGCTTGATTCATTAAAGCCTGATTTTGAGCACCCATATTAGCCATTGCAAATTGGTTTTGCGCATCCATATTTCTTGTAGCAAATTGATTTTGTGCGCCAACATTAAATTGATTCATTTGATTGGCAGCACCAAATTCTGTTAAAGCAAATTGGTTTGCAGCTTGTGCGCCAAATCTAGCGGCTGTATTTTGAGCATCTGCAGTGAATTGACTAGCTGTATTTTGAGCACCAACATTAAATTGTTGTTGGCCTAAATCAAATTGTGATGCTAAATTACCTTGCGCAAGCTGAGATCTTTGTAGCTCAGATTCACCTTGTGCTCGTAGCATTTCATTTTGTTTAACTTGTTTATCAATATCTGCAGCAATACCAGCTTTTGATCTTGCGGCGGCGGTAGCTAAAGCTGTGGCGCCTCCTGCACCTGTGCCGGCTTGCGCTGCTAAATCTTGTGAGGCAGCTAGAGATTGATCTGCTTCCTGCGCGGCCATTTCAGAAGCGGCAGTTGATACTTGTAAATTACGCATTGTATTTGTAAGCCCTGTATCAGCACCTCTTGCAAGGCCAGCAACATCTGTTTGAGCGGCTGTATATCCTTGTGCATCATAACCTTGCGCTTGTCCTAATTGTGCAAGCTGGGCCTGCGCAGCAGGGCCTAATTGGCCAGCCTCTGCTTGTGCTGCTTCATATGCAGAATATTCAGGACCTTGCATACCTTCATATACATTCGTAAATTGAAAGTCATCCATTTTTTTTTGCTCTGTATCAAGAGCTCGATTAGCTGAACGTTGCTCACGTCTTCTTTTTCTACCTCCAAATAAAGAGGCAACACCTTTTACTACACTTCCCATTAGTATCTCATTATTAATTCGTAAGACGGAGTTTCATCTACATAATACTCAGCCTTTTTATATTTATCTAATAATACACCAGGTTTTGCCCATGCAAAAGAATATTTATATCCTAATTCTTCAGCAAAATCTGTTGTAAAGTTTACTAAGAGTTGCAATGCATCACTTCTGTCTATGTCTTTATACGTTTTATCGCTAATTACTACAGCTGGAATCGCAGTCTTACTATTTGTCATCCATAGCCACATGGCAGCAATAGGGTCATCCCCTTTGCAAACCATAAAGCCACCTAAACCTTCTCTTTTTTTTTCTTCGTTACCTATTTGAAAAGCACCTGGAAGAAAATCACGTGGTATTGGCTCTTGCTTATAAGCTTTCCACCACAATGGCAAAAAATCCCAATCGGATTCTTGTAATTTTCGTACTTGTAATTGCATATAATTTAATTTGATGAATTGACTGCTTCTGAATTAACAGCAAACAGTTCTTTTTTTGTTTGTGCATTTGTTCCGGTAAGTTTTATTCTTACTTTCATAAATGCTCCTTTAACTCCTGAAATAAGTTTATTAGCGTCAGTAACAACAGCACCACCGCTTACTTTATATGTAGTCTGTTGTGATACTATTGGAGCAAAATATTTACCTTCTTTTTTTTGAAATGGAAATGAAATTATTGTACTCATTATATATTAACTTTGTGTTATATTTATTGTTTGATCGCTTAATCCAGTAACTCTTGAGTTAGCATTCTTTATTGTTATAGCACCTGTTCTTTGAGATCCTGAGTTATTAGCAGCAACATTTATATTAAAAGGATAATTTAAATTACCTTGATTAATTCCGTCAGGATCAATAGTTTTTGTTTGAGAATTACCATTTATAGTAAGCCAAGTTTCATCTGATTCAACTGTAACTGGAACATTTGCTTTTTCTCCAGCTATATCTCCAATAACTAAGTTTGGATTTGAACCACTAGCATTAAATGTTCCTGTAGTCGGCATGTTTGTTGCCATAGCTGCATTTACTTCTCCAGCCCCACCTATTGTTGCGGTCGCAGTAGTTGTTGATTCAATAGTTGGCAATGTTATTGTAAATACTAAATTTTCTTGTGCAGCGTCTAATGTTGAAGTAATAGTTGTATTAGTAACATTATATGATACTGTTTTACTAGTAGGTAATAATACTTTAGTTGCTCCAGTTGCTGTAAATGTTAAAGTAGCTCTTTTAAGACCATCCGGGTCATAAGGGCTTATTTTATAAGCAACACCTGGGTTAACACTTGCTGGTAATACTAAAGTTCCAGATGAAGGCGCAGTCCAAGTTAAATTATTTTCAGCACTTACATTACCACTTATAACTAAATTATTATTTGTTACAGTAGAGGTTACCTCAACAGGATAATTTAATACAACCTGATTAGGATAAGTAGTTGGCTTAAATTCTTTTAATTTAGCACTATTTCCCATACTCGCCCCATGCGCATCACAATAATAATATAATGTGGTTGGTGTATTGCTATCTGTTGTAATTTGAGTGTAAGCACCTGCTGTGCCTGGAGTACCTATGTAGGTAACACCTGTTGTATACTCTGCTCCTCCACTTGTTTGACTAAATTTAAGCAAATGTCCCGTATTAGTAGAGTCTCCTTGCAAAAATATATTATTTGCATTTTTAACTAATACTATACTAGGAGCTTCTCTATAAAGTTCATCTAGATCATTAGATGTTAAATAAAATTTGTTAGCAGATCCATTATTAAGCACTTTTACATACTTATTAGTATCGCCGTGTGAACCTGCCGCGCTTCTTAAGGCGGTTAAACTACTAACGTTGGAAGTTATATTTACAGGGTCTACATAATTATTACCTACAGCTGTGATAGTCGTATTTAATTGAGCAGTAGCATTAGCAAGGGTATAAGTTACCAATGCGGGTGCTAGTGTTGCATTTACAACAGAGTCTCCAATACTTACTGTTAATAAGCTTACTGTAAATATTAAATCAGCACCAGTACCGCCTATAGTTACTTCTTTAATAATTTCAGCTCCTACAGAAGTGTATTGTATTTTAAATACTAAATTATTATCTGTAACGGCTGTAGGACTTGTTATAGTTAAACTAGAATCTCCAGTTAAAGTTACGTCATTTATTTGATCAAATTGATAATCCGAATTTTTAGGACTAGCAGTAACTATCCATTCAACTATATCACCTGTTTTTGCATATATAGATTGTTCGCCTTCAATAACAATATTGTTAGCACTTCCCGCAATTTGTAATGTTACAAGATTAAAATTATCTAATGTAGGAGGAGTTCCTATATTTGATAAATCTGTTTGTAAAAAATCTACTTCCCATCCAGATGCGCCTTCATAGCTAATATTATTAAATGTTTTTATAAGGCTAGGTCCGTCATTTAATATAGGTTCAATATAAGAATCTGCACTCGTAGCACCATAAAAACTATTGTAATTTACACTAGGATCATTATGTTTCCATAATTTACCATCTTTAAATGTATAATATATATTATTTAAACTAATTCCTTTTTCTTGCTGAAAAGATTTAAAACTAGTCCAACCTTTTGCATTTTCATCATAAGAAATAGTTAAATAACCATCAGAGGCTGTGCCAACATTTGTATCTGTAAAACCACTAAAACCTTTGCCTACTAAAGTTAGATTATATAAATTGTGATATTCATCATAAGAGCTAATAATTTCGTCTGCTTTTTTTAAAGCGTCTCTAAAAAAATCACCCATGCCACTATTAGATATTTCTACTAAACCATTTTGAGATAGTCTTAAAACACTGCCTCTATTTTTATCAGTAAAATATCTTGCATACCCATAATAAGCGAAAGAAGCAGGATTTTTTGAAATACCAAATTCACCAGCATAAGGGGCTATTGTACCTAAAAATTGTGTATTACTTGTTACAGGAACCGCACCTCCTTCAGCTGAATATATAAAATCTTTATTTATAGGCGATCTTGAAGCTTTATCTTCCTGTAAAACAACAATTTGTGTATCATCTGCAAATAACTTTTGCACAGATCCATCTTGAGGATCTAAAGAAATTGTTAATCCACCTTCTGCTTCATTAAACTGATTTATATAATTTATATTAGTTCTTGAATTAAACAAACCACTAGAATGTATTAAAGTATTAAATCTTCGTTCTTCAGCAAAATTTTCTTTAACAACATATGCTCTAACACCTACATCAAAAGCTTTTTCATTAAATCCAGCTCGCAGTCTATTTACTTCTATATGTGTTCCTGATGTAAAATCTAATAATACACAATTATAAAATTGTATATCAATAGCAGTACTTGTTAATGTTGAAATTAATCCTCCTGTAGACGTTTCAAAAAATATGTCTAAATCTGATTCTACTGGTTCAGTTTCATATACAGAAACACCTGAAGTTATAGATGAGCCGGCATCTGTTACAGTTGGCACATTAGCTGTACCCGATGGGTTATTAATTGACTGTACTTTTGTTAAGCTAGAAGTTATTTGATTCGCTCCATTTAAAATTTTTGGAAATACAGCAGTATCACAAGGTGATATAGTTGAACTAGTAGAAGGTGGTATAACAGCAGTTTGATCTCTTGGTATTTTATTTATACTATCACCTAGTCTAGCAATTTGCCCACCCGATATAACTACCGAAATCCAATTATAATATTCTTGTTCTCTTTGCTTTACTACAATTCTATAAGAATAACACCAATCTAATGCTTGTAATCTATCTATTGTAGTTTGGTCAAATTGTATACGCAGTGCCTGAAAAGCTGCTGAGGCTGCTCCTGTTTTTGCAGATACAAATATAGTATCTCCTCCATTTTCAGATAATATTACTGGAGTTTGTCTACCAAACTTATCTGCTAACACAACACCTACTTGATATGTTCGCCTAGACTTAACAGACATGTTTTCATCTAAGGAACTATACTTTGCATCTGCATCAGAAGTACTTTGTACAGTAAAACTAACTTGTGGTATATTAAAATTTTGTAAATAATTACCATAAACTAACCTACCTCCGGCTAATTCTTGCGTTTTAGCTTTTATAGGTACCGCATCAGAAACTCTTGTTAATTGGTCACCTGGTAGTGTTTTAAATGGATCTTGAGATTTATAAAAAAAGTTTACAGAAGTTTCTGTTGTAATTGTTTTATCTTCAACAACATATAAAGTGCTAGATCCTGTTTCTTTATATATAAGTTCTACACTGGTAATACCATATCCGGTAGGAATAGGAACAGATAATTGCACAGATTTTATTGCATTTGTAAAAGTTTCTATTTCTCCAAAATCAGAAATAGAGCTAGTACTTATAGTATCAATATTATTTAATCTTGAAAAACAAGTTGGTGTAAATGGTGCTAATACACTATATTCCCCGTCTTCAAATTGATATCTATATGAAAATCTTATTAATTTGTTTTCTAAAAAATTAGAATCAATTACACTACCTGTTTCATCTAAATTAGATACACCTACTATATCCGCTGAGTCATATGGAGCATATTTAGCAACAGAAATTACATTATCTATAATAGGTAATGTTCCATCATTATATCTAGTAAGATCATTTCTTGCTGTTTCAACATTTATTTTTCTTGGAGGATTTCTGTCATCAGTAAAAAATAATAATTCATCTACTAAATTTATATCATTAATTAAAAAATCTTGATGAAAATTTAAAGATTTATTATCTACTAATATTATAGCTCTATTTGATTTTTGGTTGTATTCTATTATTTGATGCTTAACAGTAGTTGTATCATTTGTTAAATCATAACTATTATTATTAGTTACAAAATAATAAATTTTTTCATTACCATTATCTCTATATACACCAATTGTTTTAGAATTAGCATTAGTATTATCTACAACTAATTTATTACCTAAAATGTTTTCAACCGCCCCCATATCAGAACCCTCTGATTTGCTCACGTTTATGTTTAAAGCCTCACGATATTCTCCAGGTTGAACAAGTCTATCATCAACGTCTCGATTCATTCGGCTTGCATTGAATAGCCTTTTAATTTCTGGCATACTTTAATGTTTAATCCACTTAGATTTACCTCTTAATACTTGTGTCATTTCTTCAGTTTTCATATTAGAAAGACGTATTTTTGCATTACGCATTTTAGCACCTGCTTCTTTCTTAAATAGAGCTGAAGCACCCGTACTTGCGGTTCTAAGTTTAGCTAAGTTATATAATATATTTGCATAAACTGCATCTTCTGCTAATTTAGGCACGAGTACATTATCAAAATCATTATTATCTCCAATACCGTCTGATATATATCTTAATGTTATTATACTTCCTTGTTTAAATGAAGAATCAAAAAATATTTTACCTGCTGCTAAATCAAGCACATAACTACCATTAAAATTTTGTCTTTCTGGTTCACTGCCGTATCTTCTTCCAAAATAGCTATAATCATCATTATCGTAATACCCATTATAATAATCAGCAGCTTCTTCAGCAGTTAATACTCTATCTGTACTTTGAAAACGGTCTAATGTATCGGATGTTTCTTTAAATACTATACGGCCATCATTGTCATATAAATATTTATAATCATTATCTTGTGCAACAGCTTTTGTAGCTTTAGTAGCTCTACTCGGCTGTATTGTTTTTAAATTTCCAAAGCTATCTAAAAAAGATATATTTACATAGTTTACATAATCAGAGGGCAATGACATCTGTAATGTGCTATTAAGCTCTACTTCAATAGTTTTTTCAGCATGTAGAATATCATAACTAAATTCTTGTATAGATCTTTGTGCCCAAAAAGCTACTTCATATCTAGGCACTTTTGATAATATTTTACCATCGCCTATATAAGCAACAGTAAAATTGTTTATTATATCATTAAGATTAACTCTGCTATAATACCCTGGTATTGCTAAGCCTGTGCCTCCGTCTAAAGCGGAATAATTATCTACGTCTAAAGGTCTTCTTGATATTGCCATTATTGTTCAGTTGCTTGAAGTTGTTGATCTTTGCCTTGTCCAAAGCCAGATACATCAGGTTGTTTTATAACAACACCTGCATAAGAAAGTATTTTTGCTACTAATGCATGCTTTTCAGAAGGATGCAATCTAAAATCATATGATTTAGCAGTTGCATTATAGTCATCTGTAGCTGGATCAAAAACAGTAGTGTCGTATATAGGTTCATTCGGGATTCCAGCTGCTATTTGTGAAGCTGTTGGCATTAAATAACCCCATTTAGGTTTTTCAGGTATTTTTATATAATCAATATCAACATCTGAAGTAATAGTATCTGGATATATTCTAATACCGGTTTCTCCTACTAAAGTAAAAATTGGTTGAGTTGGAACAGGTGAAGTCAATGGAGATAAATTTATATAGCGAGATTCTTCATGAGAAACATAATCCGCTGTGTTTATCTGTGTTACAGAATCTACTGTATTACTTACATTTACAACTCCTAATCTATAAAAATTTGTAGGAAATTGAAATATATTACCTGATTTAGTTAAACTAGCATTAGCATAAAACACATTTATTTTTTCTGATGTATTTAATACTGGATCTGCAAAATCACTTTGCAAATTTGCATTAAGCTCATAGCCAGACTCTCTAGCAAAATAGCTTTCAAATATTTCACTTTGAGCCTGATCGGCTAATTTATTAAACTCTTCAGGAGTTATATAGCCTCTATTATCTTTATTAGTTATAACTAAAACGGTCTGATAAACGTCATTTATATTTATAGCCATTATTTTAATTTTAAATTAGTTGATATAGGGCTAATTTCTTGCCCTATATCATTTATATTACGATAATTTTTTTGTAATAGATTTCATTAGGTCAACACCTTCATCTGTTTTAAAATACTGCGCTAAAGCAGCATATGGATGTTGATCAAAAGGAACTGTCATTACTTTTTTACCGTTAGCAAACTTAAACACTGTGTTGTCATCGGTTAATTGTAATATACCAACTTCAACTGCTCTATTTGCTAAGTTTCTTAATTTTATATCTTCATCTTCTGATAATTCAATAAAAAGCTGAGGATCATTTTTTGCAAAATTATAAGCATCTCTTTTTAATTCTTTAGAAGATAATGTAGCAACAGTAGATCCTAATTCTGTTCTCATTATTGCTTCTAAATGTTCTATATCTAATGTTCTTACTAAATTCAATGCTTCTAATTCAAATTCTATATTATCAACTTCATCTTTTGCAATTACTTCTTCGTCAATTTCTTCCCATAGCTCTCCGGCTTTTGGATGATATAATGATAAAAGTTTTTGTAAAGATTGTTGTTGTCTAGGTACTTCTAAAACACCGTCTAAAAAAACTATATGTGCAAGAGTTGCGTTACCTTTTTGTTCATCTACAAATAATGATTTTTGATTACTTGCATATCTTAATTCTCTTTGCTCACCTGCTTCTTCATCAAACCATAATAAAGGTTTTCTTTGAGTGTGTTTAGATTGTATAGTCCAGCTAAGAGGAGATCTTCCGCCTGCTAAAATATATGTTCTGTCTTTTATTTGCCAATTTTTTTCAATTTTTGGCATTTTAGTTTTTGTTTCCATAATATAATATAATAGGATTAATAAGAATTACCCCCGATAAAACACGGGGGTAAAACTTATATAAATATTAAGCGTCTTTAAATAATAC
>MDTC01222657.1_pt1 | contig 18453 bp, 15 predicted proteins | sample 811181 | NCBI WGS metagenome assembly MDTC01 (sample SAMN05326644, study PRJNA326480) | marine metagenome | isolation source: seawater | place: Pacific Ocean: North | collected 2011
ACATACGGCTGTGATAGTGTAGCGGTTAGCACGGTGGGTTGTGGTCCCGCCGGCCCGGGTTCAAGTCCCGGTCACGGCCCCATTACTGGACTCAGCTGTCAAGCTCTCCCTTAGGAATCTCATGCCCCATTTTATCTACTTTAATCGCCATGTATTCCCTATTTTCATCTCCTATTCCGACTATTAGTGGCATTCTTTCAGACACATTCGTTCCATTCAAAGATAATTGCTTCACTTTATCTGGATTATTTGTCAGTAAGCATACATTATCTATCCCTACTTCTCTGATAATATCCGAAGCGATCGCATAATCCCTGGCATCCGCAGGATGGCCAAGAAGGAGATTTGCCTCAACAGTGTCAGCGCCCTTATCTTGGAGATTGTAGGCTTGAATTTTGGCATGAAGTCCTATGCCACGTCCTTCCTGCCTCAGATATACTATGCATCCCCACCCTATATCCTGTATTTGCCTTATTGCGGCATTTAATTGTGGCCCACAGTCGCACCTGAGGCTTCCGAAGGCATCACCCGTAAGGCACTCCGAATGAACTCTGACAAGCACCGGATTGGGACCATCCATTTCTCCCAATGTCAGTGCAACATGGTCGAGACCGCTAGTGGAATCATGAAATACTCTAATTCTGAAATCTCCTTGTTCGGTAGGTAACTTAGCATCGGCTGGAATTCCTGCCTTCTCCATTATGCTAATTTCTTCTGAAGACATTAGATTTCCCTCGAATTAGCTGAATTCCTAATTAGGAATGAAAACTCTCCAGATTCCTCTTCTATGGACAACAACGACACGTTCAACCTCTCGCAAAGGAGAGGAATGTCACGAAGAGTTTCACGATCATCACATATCACTTCAATTGTATCTCCTTCAGATAACTCAGATAGTGCGATTCTGGTCTCATTAATCGGAATAGGACAGAAGAACCCCAATAGATTCAAAATTTTTTGTTCGGATCCCAACAGACTCACACACTCACCACGAGGGAGCTCCGTTTGAATCCAACCCTCAGGAGTTTACTATTTCTGGATTGAGTGATGCCCCATCCAGTTTCCTCTGCTTAACGACATCGATGACATATGCAACCTTCTCGACATGAATCTCTACTATCATGTCTCGAGAATCCATGGAAACCTCCCCAATTGCTATCTCGGGAATTCTTGCTTCCGAAACAATCCAATCCACTAGCTCTCTCCGAGTTTTTTCCGTATCGCCGAGATTCATTCTCACACTTACCATGCCAAATGCATCTGATACCTCATCCCAGTCATCTCTCTTCGGTACAAAATCCCTCTCAAGTCCTTCTGGTAAAGAGGGCGGCTCAACAAACGGTATCGTCAACCCCCATGTTGAGCAAATTCGATCTATGGATTGCACCTCTTTTCCAGAAACGAAGCTCCATGATTCTCCCTTCCTCCCCATTCTCCCGGTTCTTCCTATCCTGTGAACATAGACTTCTGTGTCATCGGGAAGATCGTAATTAATCACATGAGTGATGCCATCGACATCTAAGCCTCTTGCAGCAACGTCAGTAGCAACCACAATTCTTTCAGTTCCGTCCCTAAATGAATTCAATATTTTTTCTCTCTTGTTTTGTGGCATATCGCCGTGTAGTCCAACTGATTTGAAACGAAACTTGCCCAGTCTCTCTACAATCAAGTCTACCATTCTTTTAGTATTGGAGAATATCAGTATCTGCGAATCGTCACTGGCGCTGCCAATTATCCTTCCTAGGGCCCAGAGTTTATTTGCTCTTCCAATTCTAACAGCATATTGGTCGATTTCTGGAACTTCCACTTCTAGGTCCTCGCTCATTACATGAACTGGATTCTGCAGGAATTCTTCTGCCGCGTCCAACACTTCCTCAGGAAAAGTCGCACTGAATAAAAGAGTCTGACTTCTATTCACGGTTTTCTCAAAAATCCACAAGACGTCAGGGAAGAATCCCATATCTAACATCCTATCGGCTTCGTCCAAACAGAAAAGTGAGACACTCTCAAGATTCAGGTGTCCTCTTTTCGACATGTCAATTACCCTTCCCGGAGTACCCACTACGATGTCAGTTCCTTCCCCGAGCCTCTTAGCTTGCTTTTCTAAATCAGTGCCTCCGTATACTGTCTGAATGGCCAGTCCCTTTTCTCCCTGTAGGATTGATAGCTCTTCAGAAACTTGTACAGCTAACTCCCTAGTTGGACATAGAACAATTGCCTGTATCTTCCCTGAAACGATACACTTCTCTAATATTGGTATTCCAAATGCCGCAGTTTTACCAGAACCAGTTCTAGCCTGGCCTACAATATCTCTGCCCTTTCTGGCGTGAGGAATAGACTCAATCTGTATTTCCGTAGGCTCTGTCCATCCTCTCTGCCTGATTGCATCCGATATAGGGCCCTCAAGGTCCCATTTGTCAAAACCAGTGGAAGAATCAGTCATGTAAACGCCTCAGAATCAGAAGTTCTCCGACTCTTTGATCTCGGCCTGGAGCTCTCCCATCCAGTACTTCTTGCAGTTCTCCTTAGTAAGGAACTGGTCTTTGCTAGAGAAGTTATGATTGTAGTGATTGTCTTGTACGGAAGTAAATTGTGATGGCTTCCTCTTGTGGAACTTCTGGAGGACGTGTTGCCTCATGTATTGCCTAAACTTTAGTGACTTTGAACGATTGTAACCTTTGGGGGTCATTCCCTCCCATAGGCGTTCAAATCGCTCCGCCTTTTCATCGACATGTTCACTCATGTGCCACCCTCGCCTTCCGGCCGACTTAACTTGTCTTTATGATGTTCACCCTTCTTGATACTACTGACTATCTTTAGATCAGGTGCACTTTCATCCTCATCAGGAACGTATTCAAGAGGTGCCAGAAATGTATTTTTCTGCTCCTCTGTTCCCTCCATTTCCAAGTCAGTGGATAGTGATTCCAGCCTTTTTCTGAGATCCATCCTAGTTTCCTGACGCAGTAGTTCTTTAGCCGTTTCTCTGAGTTCGGTTCCACTCAATATTATCGAAAGAAGGCCTATGCATGCCTTTCTCAATTCGTAGTCCCGGTCTCTTGCCCCATCTATTACCATCCTCGAAACTCTCGGACTTTCCATATTGAGCTTCTTTAAAGCCCCTATTGCGGACTTTCTGACTGAGGCATCATCGTCAGACATAGCCACTTCTACGAGAATGGCCGCAATTCTTGGTTCAGCACCAGCTAGTGAGTTAAGGGTCTTTGATGCCCTTCTCCTGACCTCAGCATCCTCATCTTCTAGGCACCACCCTATCAGGTCCCATCCTTCCGCTCCTCCCTTGGTTGTCAGAACTCTAAGAATGGCCGCCGCCCGTCTTCTCAGATCAACATCTTCCTCACGAATCAACTCATCAATGTGGAGGCAACCCGTCTCTGCCCATCTTTGAGATGTAGATTTCAACGCAATGAAAGCACTTTTTCGATGTTTTTCCACTTCATGCCTGAGCTCTCTTCTAAGAATTTTTTCACATCCAGATGGAAATACAGGCGCCATCTTTATCAGAGAGGTCATGGCTTCTTCCCTGACTTCTTCAGAGTCGTCCATCAGCCTATCGGAGAGGCACCTGATTAGGCCTTCGTGTTTTCTCAAGGAGAATGAAGGCATACTCTCAAGAGCTGTAATTCGTATAGAATCATGATCGTCATCAAGGCAATCTAGGAGGATTCTGTGTGCTGCCTCAATATCACTCTCAAAAACACGGTTCAGGGCTCGTATTCCATCTTTTCTTCTTGCAAAACCGCCACCCACTGCTCTCGGTAATTCAATAATATCTAACTCTCCAGAAGCCAGTTTCATGATGTCCGACTTTGGAATGACCTCCCATGTCCCAGACAAGGGAAGTAGTGCTCTAATATCGGAGTCTTCTTTGACATTAGATTTCCTGAGTGCCTTACCCGTTCGTGGGTCTCTGGCAACGTATTCTCTAGCCATGCGCCTCAATCGCCGCAGTACGCCACCCCTATTCAACTGAGTGCTAATGTGTTTATCCTGCAAAATCCTATTCACTGACGTCCCAACAGTCCCTTCTATGGCGAGTAACGACGAGGAGATAAGGAGGATTATTCATGCGACATTTTCCAACTCTGAGACTAGTTCACTGCCTCATGATGAGCTGATTAGGATATGGACCCTTGACATGCAGTGGATGGATCCAGCTATGGCTTCTCAAATAATAGACTCATTATGTCAGACCGGATGGCTTCATAATTACCAGGGAAAACTCACTCCAAATCCCAATATTGTGCCAATTCAACCTTTATTTGGGTGGAGGCCAATAATACGGAGCTTAATCAGCCCCCCTGTCCTAGACTCATATCCAGTTGATCGGACTATGGCAGATGTGTCTGAGGGAGATAGTATGCCCCAGATCGAAGTTGTCAGCAACCAGAAATACCCGCCCGATTGGGCGGAAGCAAGTATCAAGCCGATGATAGCTTGGATTTCAGAGCAATCAGGATTATCTGGGAAAGAGGTAGTTAGACGCGCACAGAGAAAGAGGAGGGCACTAGGTCCCGTCACCCTTTGGATGGCACTGTCTCTGGTCGCGAGAGAGCAGGGTTTGAATATGTCAAAAATTGCTGAATTAATAGGCGACCCAAATTAAGGCCCATTAGAGGTTCTCACTTCTGCGGCCAGTAGGACTGGTAGAACCATGAGAGATAGGATTAGTGAGAACGCAACTGCGATCGAACTAACGATGCCAAAGTCGCTGATTACTGGGATTGGAGATAACATAAGTACCATGAATCCACATATAGTGGTTCCAGCAGACATCAGTAGCGCGGTCCCAGTTGTTGCATACATCTCCCTCATTGAATCCCAAACTCCCATGCCTGAACTTCTATTCTTCTCAAAGCGCCTCCAAACATGTATCGAGTAGTCTATCCCCAAGCCTATTGTCAGAGCTGTTATCATAATAGTTAGTACATTCCAATTAAGCCCAAGCATGGCCATTGAGCCAACTACCCATGCCCCAGCCAGGCCAACTGGGAGAATGACAACTAGGGACTGACCGAGCCTCCTAGTAAGCAGGAATAGAACGAATATCGAAACTAGTAGGCTAATTGCTGTAGATTCAACTTGGGAAACGACTAGTCCGGATAGAATTCCATCAATCATTACCACGTCCCCGGAAGCGTAGGCCCTGCAGTCAACAAGTCCGTCCCCATCTTCAATTAGTGAGGCCTGATGCTTGAATACTTCAGAAACTCTTGCCGAGTCTTCACTAGTCTTAGCTACTACATCAATACTCATTTTTAGATATAGTATCCCTGAAGCATCTTCGGTCAATGCAACATGATCGGATATTCTCTCGGACCAAGTATGCCCCCTAAGGGGGTCGCCTACTGTTTTATTAGACAACAACGATGAGATTGCAGAGGTCAAGTCTCCCTCGACGAAACCATCCGAAATGCCCAGCTCCCCGTCATATATTGCTAGGTGGAAATCTTCGCCAAACGACTGATCCCCATCTACTGCGTCCCTCAATATTGGATATAGGCCGTCATATGATGGCCTATCCGATGAGGTACTTGTCGGATTAACCACCTCGGGGATGCCTGAAATCCTCGTGTCCAAGAAGTCCATGGCCCTGAGAAGATCCGCCTCTCCTGATATGGAATCGGCTCCATCTCTTGGCTCGATGAAAATATCAACAGTTTTCCATGCCGCGGCATCGTATGAATCATAGATATCTTGTCTCACTTGCATTACTTCCATTTCATCCTCTGAAAGGAAATCTGTAAGCTCGAAGCTGGTGTCTAACTCCATCACAGCTATTGATACTGAGCCAGTAGTTATCGCCGCTACAGCTAGCATTACCCACACTGCATTTTTTCTCTGGAACTCAGTAGTATGTGCCGCCAACTTATCAAATTGTAACCCTGCAGATGTGCCATTTCCAATTCCCCGTTCGGCGACAACATGTACGGCCCCTACAGTTACGGTACTAGCCAAGAAAGCAGAAATTACTCCCAGCGCCAAAGTCGCACCGAAGGTCCTCAGTGGAGGTAGCGGAGAAATTGAATTTGAAAGGAAAGCGAATACGGTGGTTACCACCGCTAGCATCAGAGCTACTCGTATCGTATCAAAAGATTCAACCCAAGCCGCGGCGGCGGAAGTCGAAGAACTTCTGGCCTTCTCGTATCCTCTTTGAAGATGTATCGAGTAATCAATGCCCAATCCTAGTACCACAGGAGCAACAGCGACTTCTAAAATTGAGAATTTCATTCCCAGGAGGGTAATGGTCCCATACGTCCAAATCAAAGCCGCTGACAGGCTCAACAAAGGCGCGGCAACCATTATCACAGAACGAAAGGCCAGAGCTAGAACTGCTACTACTACTGCTATGGCTATAACAAATAACCAAATCATCTCATCCAGAGTTTTATCATTGATGTCGCTACTGATTAGATCATCTGAAATGACCCCGTATGAAAGCCCAATACTCCCCTCAGAGTTGAGATGAGATCTAATCTGCTGAGCCACTTCTTCTCTTCCGTCCCTATCCAGGTCCCCGTTTAGCTCAATGACCCAAAGTGTACTCGAGGCAGTGGGGGTTGGGCTCCCACTGCCATCCTCAAGCCATTCACAAACCTGCTCAAACTCAAAATCAGTATGGAGCATAGCGGACGCGGCGAAAGAAGCAGTCGCCAAGACCCTCTCGTCTGTGGAGGCCTCGATGCAATCCTCATCTTCATCCAAGATTGAAGGCAGTAGCTCCCCCCAGTCCTCAAATAATGAAATCCTTGAATCGTCATCAGTTCTTTCATCAATAATACGCTGAATCGCGTCTGCAGCATTGATATGGGACGAAACACTACCTTCTGGAACTATCGAATTAATGGTTTCCATATCATTCAATAATCCTGATAGTTGCTGAATTCTTAGGATATTGCCGCTATCTTCAGATGACACATGGACATAGACTCTGTGTCCAGTGGGAGGAATTCTCTCATCTATCCTCTCCACGGCCTGCTCAGACGCACTATCTGGGGAGAACGACTCTAGGTCTGTGGTGAAAGCAGGGAGTGGAATAATCACGCTCGCCATGAAAACAGTGAGTAGTATACTGACCATTAGGGAAGGTAAAGCCAATCTCTCGAAAGCTGATACAAGTCTGCCTTTGGCTGCTCGGTCCCCCATGACTCCGAGCCAAACCGACTCACTGTTTAACTTAGGCTTACAGCAGGCACTGTAGGGGCTACTAACTTAGGAAAGCCCTCAAAAGGGAGTGTCCGGTCGGGCGGCTGTCCATGTCGATAAAAGTACTAGTAAACGAGGGCCGAGAGCTCAGACTTAGGATTTCAGGTGAAACGCACACAACTCTGCAGCTTTTCAGATCAAGACTGAATGAGAGCCCGAGCGTGGAATATGCCAATTTCTTTCAGAAGCATCCAGATTTGGATGAACCCGAACTCTATGTTAGGGCAGTCAAGGGCAAGAAAGCTGAGAAGGTATTCAGAGATTTGTGTACTGGAATCTCCAAGGAGTTCTCAGGTCTCAAGCTCTGAGGATGGTGAGTATGTGCCTCAGGATGGCATAGAGGAATCTCTAGGGCTCATCGGCTGGTCATTTGCAGATGAGGGCGTGGGCGGCTTACTCAAGGTAAGGGTCGAGGATTTCAGAGTCGAGGAAGTTTCTAGAGTCCCTGCCTTGGATCCAAAGGGCAGATTCACTGTAGCTAGGGTTACGCTAACTAATTGGGAGACCAACAGATTCCTCAACAGGCTCTCCAAGCAGTGTGGAATAAGTAGGAATAGAATTTTCGCATCTGGATTAAAAGACAAGAGAGCTGTCACTACGCAGATTCTAGTTATCGATGCAAATATCAAGAAAGTAGAGTCAGTCGAAATTCCCGATTGTGATCTAGAAATCCTAGGCAGAACTCACCAGAAAGTAGGAATGAGTGACCATGATGGCAATAGGTTCACAATTACAGTCAGGGGATGCTGTTTCCCGGACGGTAAGCCAATGGATGGAAAGGAAGCCCTCCTCAGGGTGACTAGAATCCGTCAGGGCCTTTCAGAGAGTTTGGGGGCTGACGTGTTCCCGAACTGGATAGGGCCACAGAGATTTGGTGCGAATAGGCCAGTCACCCCACTAGTCGGCATGGCAGTAATACAAGACGACTATGAGTCCGCAGTGGACCTCTATCTGGGAATGCCCGGTGGCAGGGCCAGTGAGGAGACACATGATTTCAGGAAAAAATGGAGGGAAACTAGGGACCCTTCTCCCTGTTTGGATATAATACCCGGACACCTAGGCTATGAGAGGGAAATGCTCCGACATCTCGACAAAAAGCCCGAAGACTGGCTTGGCTCTTTCAAAACCCTGCCTAATTCTCTCCAACTTTTGATGATACACTCTTTACAATCATTGGCATTTAACCATACGCTTTCCAATAGAATTTCCTCTGGAATGAGTATAGTCGATCCTGAGATAGGCGATATAGTGGCACCCACGAAGTCCAACGGTAGAATAGACGTATCCAAGATGGCACTAGTCAGCAAGAGCAATATCAACAGATGTGTCAGAAACTGTAGGCTCGGTAGGCTTTCAGTAACCGGTCCACTGCCTGGAAGAGATTCAACGCCAGCACTCGGAAAACCAGGCGAGGCAGAGTCGAAAGCCATTATTGACACCCAACTAGAATCACTGAATTGGAGAGTCAAGAGAATCCCTAGACTTTCCACTAGTGGCACTAGAAGGCCACTGGCAGTTCCATTTACGGATTTTTCAGTAGAGGAAGCTACTGACATTCCGGAGTCTTCAGAGAAGTCGAAGAGATGGGAAGGGAATCCAATGGATGGAGATAGATGGCATCCTGAAGGAGCTTCATTAAGGCTCTCTTTCACTCTTCCGCCAGGGACTTATGCTACAGTGCTAATGAGGGAATTCATGAGGTCCCCTCTAGATCACTTCTGATCAGAGTCTTCCCATTTCTAGAGTCTCAATCTGCCCCACTAGTGGGTCCGTGGCCCTTACCCGTGCTTCGAACTCGTCCACAGTTCCCTCTCCATCCTCAAGTACCGCCTGAACTTCTATGAACATCATTCCGAATGCCAAAGGCTTAATCTCGAATGTCTGGACTTCTTGGAGCTCCCCAATCCTAGAAGCTATTCCATCATAATCTGGACTTCCTTCTTCAGGTTGATTCATAGTTACTTTGTACTTTACGACTACATGACCCATATCAGTGCCTCCTAAGGTCCCTGAAAGCCGCACTCTGGACAGATGTAGGGAACTCCCTGTAGTCTGCATCTTCTGCTTCTCCCAATTGCATACCCGCACGTCGGGCAAGGGAATGACGTGCTCATAGCATCTACTAAGGGCAATCCAGACGCCGTACATGTGTTCGTTCGTGCTGACATTCTAGTTCCTCGACGAGGCACCGAGCCACCTCCCCCTTTTAGCGTTGACCGAAAGTATGCTTGCGTCTATGCAATGATTGAAATGGGGTTACTCCCGATAAGAGCTTGAGTGGTGCAATGACTGAGGAGGAGCTATCTTTGACTGGCCAGCAGAACGACCTATCTTCGTTTGTCTCTGATGAGGGGGGAATATGGAGTTTGAGACAGGTAGAGAAGATTAGAGGTTGGAATAATATTGAGTATGGTGCAGGCTTGTCAGGCAAGAACACCCCTTCTACCGGACTTTCGATGAATAGGGCATATATCCCTCCCGGTGGAATAGCCAAAGCACACATACATGTTGATTTTGATGTGATGATTTACTTGCTCAAGGGAAGCGTCAGGCACGAGTACGGTCCCGGATGTAGGAAATCAGTGGTCCACACCGCAGGGGACATGTTCTACATCGAACCCGGCCTCCCTCACGAGGTGTTCAATACCTCTGATACAGAGTGGGTGCATGCCATAGTTTCCCGATCAGACGCATCGGAGTGGCAGAATATCACTCCCTACGATAGAGAGTCCGATTAACCAGCTATCTTGGAAGCCACATTATTGACTCATTACGCGATTATCGGACCAGGATTTTCCCAGTGATACGTCAGTTGACCAATGTTGTCAACATTCGAAACTAGGAATAGCTTGTCTCCTGATACAGTCAGAAACGTTACTCCGTTCCCTAGAATGTCCACATCGACTGTTGCCTGGGTCCCGGAATGGTAGCTCCATAGCACGTCTCCATGATTTTCAGAATACGCAGAGAAGTATAGACTGTCTCCCATGGGGGTGAGGTCTTCTGGATAATGGCCTTCATAAGGACCTAAATTGGCATACTGCAGTTCTGTCCCGCCCCAAGTACCATCGCTCTTCCAAAGCCTCGGTGGACCTTCGTCATCGCCTACAAAGTACAACTCCCCTTCAAATGAGGTCAGTTCAGAAATATACATGTCCCCTTGGGTGAAATTTCTCACTAGTGAGGTCCCTGCATTCGTCCCATCGCTCTTCCAAAGTGCCATTCCATGGTTATTTTGGTGATCTACTGTGAAGAACAGCTCCCCACTAATGGCAACCTTTTCGCCCGGCCAACTACTACTCCCATTAGCGGCTATATTGCTTACAATCACGGTCCCTGCGTTCGTCCCGTCGCTCTTCCAAAGCTCCATACCAGATATTCCGTCATCAGCCGTGAAGAATAATTCCCCTCCCATGGATTCGAATAAGGATGGAGAACTACCGGCACTGCCGTAATTGATGTCCCTGACCAACTGCACCCCTCCTAAGGGAGAACTTGTGTCGATCACAAAAAGCTCCCTGCCAACGTCCGTTAAGACCGCCCCCATGTCAGCTTTGGCACTGAAATAGATATTATTTCCAGATCTGGTGAACTCACTCGGCTGACTCCCCACCAAGTCAGCAGTAATACTGCCTCCGCCAGGGGTAGTTAGGTCCGTATCACCGTAAAAAAGATCCACCAGCTGGTAAGTTCCAGACTCGGTGCCATCTGATATATGGGGCTCCTCTCCAGAACAGACTATGTTTTGGTAAGAGCATCTGAAAGCTGAAAAGTACGCTGTATCAAATCCCACCTCTGATGCTGGCATCACCGAAATCGAATTAACTCCGGAATACGAAAATTCTGGATAATTGGAAAATATTTGTGGTTCGCAATCGAAAGTCTCAGAAATCTTGAGAGTCCCAGAATTACTTCCGTCACTAACGTACAACTCCCTGATTTCATCATTCCCAACCGCCGCAGAGAAGAATATTTTCTCATCTCCTGCGACTATCTCTCCAAAGTTTGTACCTGGATTTTCATCAACTATCGAACCTCCAACAACGGCTTGTCTTGTCGGATTGAGATCAATTACCATGTTAGTACCAGCCATTGTGCCATCTGATCTCCAGAGCTCATTTCCATGCACGCCATCATCAGCAATGAAATACAATACTCCTCCCATTGTCACCATTGCTTTCTCCCCCGAAGTATGCGTCGGCACTGGATTGATATCTTTCACAATTCCACTATTGCCTGGGCATTCTCCTATGGTTGATACGATTTCACCCTCAGAGAGGATACCATCTCCTAGAGTCCCTCCCGAAGAGCCGTCATCAAAACCGATGCTCAATTTATTCCCAGGATTAGACTCCGGACAACCATCCACCGAATAATAGAGGTGTGAGATCAACAGCCCTATTCTTTGTTCGGCAGTATCCAGACTATCTGTCAATTCAGCAATTTCTACTTCTTTCTGAGATATTTGATCTAAAGCCCCATCTCTCTCATCTTCCAGAATTTCCATCATCTGACTTATATTTTGGATTTGTGACTCCAGACTGGATATGTAACTCGAATTTTGTGCGGTGGAATTTTCGAACTCTTCCATAAGTCGTTCATACAGATCGCTAAGATTAGAAATTTGAGATTCCTTCTGCGTCACAGTCCCAGTTAGTGATTCTATTGTATCGTTGGCCTCAGTTAGTGAAGCTTCAATTTCAGATACAAGCGAGGAAGAGGAAGCTAGCTGATCCTTGAGAGAGTTAATATCATCTTCATGTTGCTGATTCCCAACTGTGAGATTGTCTATCTGAGCCTGAAGGTCCGTCACGACAGACTCATTTTCAGCGGATGAATTCCCTCCCAAACATCCCGATAATATCGAGACAGAAAACAGTAGAGTGAGTACAATGGCAATTCTTTTCATGGACTCGCGTCCGAGTATGGGATTAGATGCTTTCTGAGACTTCATGCTCTAATCTTCTTCTCTCTTGGAGATCCTACGGAGGCCCACCAATGTCGGCAACTCCTCTTCATGTTCGTCGAGATCAGTCACAATTCCTATTTCAGATAGGTGATCAGATACTTGCTCCATAGCGGTTCTTCCCCCTGCCCTCCTTCTTGACCGTGGGAGCTTATTCCTACAGATTAGATATGTCTCTGATGATGCATTCCTAGACGCGGTAGGCGCATATCTCTGAACATTAGAGAATCTATCCCTGGCGGCATCAACCAGTCCCTCTATGCCGGTTCCTTGGAATGTCTTGGTTACGAATGTTCCACCGGGTTGGAGAACTCCCATGGCCACATCAAGGACAGTGGTAGATAGTTCCAGGGATATGGCTTGGTCAGTATCGTACCTACCAGTGAGACTTGGGGAGATATCACTGACTACGACATTCAGCATTCTCCCTTCCAAGAATTCTTCAACTTGCATAATTGTCGTCTCTTCCGTGGCATCGCCAATGATTAGCTTAGCCCCTTCAACTGGGGAGGTGGCCAATAAGTCAACTCCAACTACCATTCCGTTTTCTCCAACTTCCTCTACGGCTACCTGTGTCCATCCTCCTGGATGGCAACCTATGTCAAGAACAGCGTCGCCCTTCCTAATTACTGAGAACCTATCTTGAATTTGCTTGAGTTTGTAAGCAGAACGGGCCCTGTAGCCCTTTGACCGAGCCTCTCTCCTCCAGGGGTCGCGACGATTCTCCTGATACCATCGCTTGCTCATGCACGTTCCGCAGTGGTTTGAGTTATCAACTAAGGCATGTCTCAGGACATTCAGAGCCCAATCTCGGATATGAGTGCTCGCGCCGTATGCCTAATCGCTTCTTCGGAGTCCAGATTCGGTTCGAAGCCAGTTTCGAGAAGGCGGCTAACTTCAAGCGAGGTCTTGGGAACGTCGCCGGCCCATCCCCTATCTCCTCCAGTATACTCTATTGAGACGCCTTCTATGCCGCTCTCTTCGACGACAATCTCAGCTATCCTTCTTACAGAGCAGGTGTCGCCAGTGCCGAGATTGTACAAATTCACATTCTTGTCGCAGTGACCTATCAAGTGAACCATGGCCTTGACGCAATCCTCTGCAGACATGTACGATTTTTCCTGCATACCATTGCCTAGAACTTCCAATCTACTAGGGTCTCTCTTGAGCTTGTGAATGAAGTCAAAAATTACTCCATGAGTGCCTCTGGGTCCAACGATATTAGCAAAACGATGTATCCATGTATCAGCCCCAAATGTGCCTGCCCATGCTGTTATCAATGCCTCAGAGCCAAGCTTAGAAGCCCCATAAAGAGATATCGGCATTACAGGGCCATAAGTCTCGGGAGTAGGCATTTGTTCGGCTTCCCCATAAATAGCAGAAGATGATGAGAAAGAGATTCTTGAAACCCCTTCCATACGCATAGCCTCCAGTACATTATATGTAGCGAGGGTTCCCTGCTTGAGATCAGTATCTGTTACCTTGGTCCCAAGTCTGATATCGGGGTTTGCGGCCAGATGGTGAACCATGCCTACTCCCTTCATGGATTTCTTCACTGCTTCTAAATTCAGAAGATCTGCTCGGTGAATTTCAACCATTCCAGAATCCTTATGATGAGACAGAAACTCTTCCCTACCACTCGAAAAATTATCAAAAACCCTGACTCTATGGCCATCTTTAACAAGTGCGTCAACTAGATGCGATCCAATAAATCCAGCTCCCCCAGTAACCAAGTGCATGTACCTTGGAGGAAGCTGATAGACTTGAGGTCATCGGACGTGAGTTTTAGGACCATGAGCCAGACTCTTTCCTTTGCCTGAGGTAGAAAGCGCTTGCTACCATTCCAAGCAGTGCTATGTGAATAACAGTGCAATAAGGGCAGATATGGGGCGCTCCCTCAACCATCACCAACTCGACCAGCACTAGCCAGAGAACAAATGGGACGCCGGTCAAGCTAACAAAATATAGCAAATTCACGTAATTGGATGACCATTTGGCGTGCAAGTCCATCCTTATGGATAGTATTAGGAACCAGATTATTGCAAATGACCCGATACCAATCAGTCCCCATGGAATCCCGAAAAGATTGTTCCACTGCGGGTCTCCAATCACTGACCCACATTGAACCAAGCCCTCAGTCGCACACATTGAGGAAGATCCGACCAGCATAGAATTATGTATTGACCATGTCCATCCAGAGCCCATTATCCCTACTGCCGAGAATCCCATAGACGCATTTAGGACTCCAACGGTTCCTTCTTGTCCAGGAGAATCCCTGGCTCTCAAAAGTAGGTAGAAGGAGATTCCTATCCCCAATATGAAAATAGCTAGAGGGGCTGTAATTACTGCCATTATTGACCACCTACCAGCCTCTGCAAGGCAGCGGGTAAATCCTCTCCATCGCCTCCTTCTGCCTGATGCTTATTCTTGTTCCAGGCCACAGTTCCATCAGGCTCTAAAATGGCGCTAAATGGAGTTCCAGAGAGCTCCCAACTACCTAGGATAGAGTTGGTACCATCATCCACATATGGCCAATTGTGTGGAGTTCCGGGCCTGTCGGAACAGTCATCTCTATCGCTGTTGCAGCCGAAATATGATGTCTTGTCCCTGAAAGCCTCAACCTCATTCTTGTTACTATCGTGGTTGGGAATGTTGAGCTGTGAAGCAATGGTGACGAAGTTGACCTTATCCGCCCATTGGGAGTGAAGCTGACTCATTTCTTGGCCCTCCGTCCAGCAATAGGGGCAATCAGTATCTATGAATTGTATCAGAAACCAATTACTGTCCGAGGATCCGTTCCAGTCCCAATCGAAATTATCCGAGAGTCTGTATTCGCTCCAAGACGCGCCATTGTATGAATCAGCAACGAAATCAGGGGCCTGATTGCCCTCATCGGGTCCTACCTGTGGTATCGGGGCGAGTATTACTGAAATTACTACTACAAGGCTTATTATGCCTGCAGTAACTAGTCCTGCCGCTGTCCTAACATCTTCCTCTTTTCCCCTCGGGGAGGACTTCGCCCTGCGTCTCGCCATTATCACTCCGAAGTACTAATCTACTTTCAGCGATTCTATTGAATGTTCATTCGATAGAGCCTAATTCTCATAATTTTCGACTTCTTTGAATTCAATGAATGCGAACGCTCATTTGGTTATTGTTATCGCCAAGTACGTGGCTGAGGAAACCCCTGTCGACAGATTCTCCGTTTCTACTGGTGAATCAGTAGACGATGAGGCCGTGTTCTGGCAATCCTTCTTTGAGAGGATTCAGCCTGCTAGGGAGGCATCAAATAGGATTAGAAAGAAACTTTCTGAGGGCCCAGTTGGAAATGCATTTGATACTGCGGGGCAGCTACTCGATGATGCCGCCGGTATAACGCACTCAGCGTACAGAAGACTCAACGAGCTTTCCTACTCCGCTATATTGAGGAGCCCCGGAATAGTTATCGCCATCCTTCTGCTTCTGACCTCAGTAGTTGGAAAATATGCCATGGACTTCCAGCAACAGATTAACGGGGATCTTGAGATTTATCTTCCAGAGGGGGCAGACTCTTCCGATTTACTTTCAGAGGTAAGAGAGCAGTGGTCAACAGATGTTGTGATAGTATACATTCAAACAGATAATGCGATAAGCTCTATTTCTGATAGGGGTGGTGACAATATTACATCTGCAGAAGTCTTGATGCAGATGTCTTGGATCGAAGGAGACGACTCCTCTCCAGCGGGCACATATGCTAAAGGATTGGACTGGGATAAATCAGACAGGGGAGTTAATGACGGAGTAGTTTGGGTACTCTCGCCTTCCCAGATCATTAAAGAAGCAAACTCCTCATCCTGGAGATTTAACTGTGCCATGGAAAAGTATGGCCTTCCGATAAGTGACGGCGAGAACTGCGCCGTAGCAGGCTCTAATCCATATTATGGTTACGAGATTCCCGATGAGCAGGATAGGATAGACCAGTATGTCGAAAATGCGGGCTCTCTGATGGAATCTATGGTTAGGGACACTAACGGCGACGGCATATGGGATACGGGCGTCATTATCATGGGAATATCATTTGATATGTCAACAACTGACATCCCTCCCCGCGACGACCCAAAGAATGGTCTAGTAAAGGATCACAAGGCTTTCTTGGCCTTTGTGGAGGCCTATATTCACGGCTTAGGCCCAGATGGAAATATACTCCCAGGTTGCGACGATGACGGTAGCGGGATTTGTGATGAGATCGAGGATGCAAATTGCTACCTTTGCTACACTACATATGATCTTACTTCTACTATGGGAATAGACTCAGAAACCAACACTGTGGACTTGGAGAGGCTTGATGATATCCCTGACAGAAGGGCGGTCACTGTAACGGGACTGACTCCAGTTTTACATGATGTTTCTGATGCTATTTACCTGGAGTTGGTAGGGACAATGCTCCCAGCGAGCCTAGTATTGGTGGCCTTGGCGATGCTAATACTTCACAGGAATCCGAAGGTCATCTTAATCTGTGGAACTCCAATTGCGATGAGTCTGGCCATTACCTTTGGAGCAACAGTAATCTTGGACATCATGCTGACGCCAATGATAATTTCCGCTGGACCTATTTTGATTGGTCTCGGAGTCGACTATGCGCTTCATTTGACAAATAGAATCGAGGAGAATAGGCAGGAGATTATTGAGGAGAAACTCGAAGAGTCTTGGCGATTGAAGAGAGACGGTCTAGAGCCAATCTCTGTAGACCCGTGGGACTCCCTCATCAGTCTAACTGCGACTGTCAGAGCCGCTATGACTACAGGACACGCGATTTTTCTATCTGCCTTGACTACGATTTTGGGGTTCCATGTCCTTACTTGGGACTCTTTGGTGCCCATTCAGCCGATGAGGACCGTCGGAACCACCCTGCTACTGGGAATTTCTGTAACCTTCATTCTTTCGATGATAATGGTTCCTGCATTGATTCAGCTATTGAGATACAGGAAGTCGCCCAATAATCTGGAGATGTCTACCAATCAGACGTTGTACGTTTCCATATCTCTCGGTGCTCTGGCCGCATTCGCGTTGTCATACTCCGAAGCAATGTCGCCCGTAAACGCACTGATAATGGCATCAATGCTGACCTTGACCATCGCCCTCGGACTCCTAGATAGCGTATGGGACGCCATTGGAAAGATTCCTGTCAGGGCCACCATAGCTGTAATGCTGGTTGCATTAATCACTACTGCGTGTGGGGTGCTAATTCTGGAAGAGGAGCTCGGAAAGGACATCACCGGTTCATCAGACGAGGTCCCGCCTGGTTTGGAGTCTTATGAGGCACTAAGGGAGTACAGCTACGAATTTGGAGGTGGGCAGACTAATCTGTTCATCATCGATGCTACCGACAGGGGGGCTTCCAACCAGACCGCACCAATAAGGGACATTCCCGTGTTAGATGCTATTGACGAAATGCAGGCCAAGGTGGACAATGTTGAATTCACCGACACCACTAGTATCGTTGACATTCTGAAGGCCATACACCTACAGGATGATATTACTGGTCAGCAAGCCTTTGACCGCTCTCTTTGGGACATACTCCATTCTCCCTGTTGGGACGACCCCCTACAACTTGAATGCATAACAAGTGGCGATTTGGCATTTACTACAGTGTCTTCTAGGGAGGACATGGTCAACGTCGTCTTCGATACACTGAGTCCCGAAATAAGGTCAATGCTGATGAATGCCGACCAAGGCTCCGGCGAGACAAAGACTCTCGTCTATGCATGGCAACCTTACATCAATATCCAGGATGCCACTGGCCTAAGGGATACAATTGACGAATTTTTATCAGAGGGCGGGTGCGATGATGCCACGACTTGCTACTCCACGTCTCTTGCAGAAGAGGGAGTAACAAACTCCAAACTAACCGGGGGCCTTCCAATTTCTATCGATATCAATTCAGGAATTCACAAGGCACAGAGTGAAACAACAGTCTGGACAATGATAATACTACTTTTCACTATGGCCGTACTATTCAGATCCCCTAGACTGGCAATATTCACAATGACCGCAGTGGCTGTCGTAGTTCTTTGGCAACCTCTTCTGATGAGAGGAGGAGCAGTCAACGTAAACGTATTCACGGCGATGATTGGGACAATAGTGTTTGGAATAGGGGTGGATGACTCCATACATATCATTGACAGAATTAGGGACGAGGGAGAGACCCCAGCAGGAGTAGTTAGATCCGTAGTTACCACTGGTAGGACAATTTTTGAGACCACTGCCACGACCTGTGCGGGACT
>MDTC01234722.1_pt1 | contig 18453 bp, 14 predicted proteins | sample 811181 | NCBI WGS metagenome assembly MDTC01 (sample SAMN05326644, study PRJNA326480) | marine metagenome | isolation source: seawater | place: Pacific Ocean: North | collected 2011
GGGCTAGATGCTTTTTTATTAAAAACTTGCATACTAACCCAAAACATATCATATTCATATTTATCGATGTGATCTATTGTCAGGCCAGTCAATAACGCTGCAGAAGGTTGATAGGTCATCGGTTGAGTTTTTTACCAGGCTAGCAAAGAGATGACACCAAGCAAACCTAGCGATGAGATTGAGAATCGATGATAGACCGTATTGCTCACCGAGGCGCTTCACTTGAAGCACCTGAAAATACCATGCAGGCATTTTCGACAGCTTACCAAAAAGGGGCTACGCACATTGAGTGTGATGTCAGGCTCACAGCAGATAAAGTGCCGATCATTATTCATGATGATACGCTTGATCGGACAACTAATGGCAAAGGACCAGTTGATAAGTGTCGATATCAAGTCATAGAGACGCTTGATGCAGGTAGTTGGTTTAGTGATTCGTTTAGTGGCGTGACAGTGCCGAAGCTCTCAGAGTTGTTGAGTTGGCAAAAAAAGTCAGGGGTTATCTTACATCTTGAAATCAAGCCGTTGAACCCCAATACGCTTGAGGCTGATCTGGATATCATTTTAGATCAAGTATATGCGTTTGCTGATACCCAAAAGATTCACTTGCTTAGTTTTCAACTTGCCGTTCTCAAGCGTTTACAGAAACTCAACAATCATATTCCTACCGTATTTGCTATTACGCGTTGTCAATCACACGATATTGAAAATGCGATTGCAGCAAACTGTCATCAAATTAATAGCAGTTATGACCACTTCTGCCCAGAACAAATTAAAAACATTCAAAATCAGGGATTGCGCGTAGGCATTTACACTGTTAATCAAGATGAGCAACTCAAGGAACTTCTGCATTTTAATGTCGACGCGGTTTTCGTGGACGATATGAATCTGATCAACAAGCCTTCGCTTTATTTGGGTCGATAGCCCTTGTTGTTTGTGTCAAAAAAATAGTCTGTTATTGTATGCTTGGAGGTTAAGAAACCTCGTAATATCGTCGGACTGAAAAATTCTCGTCTTTTAAATGCGCGTTATGTTTCAAAAAATCGTGTGAGATTAAGGTCATGTTGCTGCAAAACAATCAAGTTTTATAGGATCATTCCCTATTAAGATGCGCCCAAATGAAGTATGGTATAAACGTTCTATATCGTACAGAGACATGAAAATAAAAGCTGAAACACAATACACGCGAGAAGCGCTACTCCAATGTGCTGAGGGTAAACTGTTTGGTCCTGGTAATGCCCAATTGCCAAATCCCCCTATGCTGATGTTTGATAGAATCACCAAGATCAGCAGTGATGGTGGTCGCCATGACCAAGGGGAGGCTCGTGCCGAGCTGGATATACATCCTGACTTATGGTTTTTTAATTGTCATTTTTTTGAAGACCCGGTTATGCCTGGCTGTCTAGGCTTAGATGCATTATGGCAGTTGGGTGGATTTTTCTTAGCGCGGTTAGGTTGCCCAGGTCGTGGGCGTGCGCTTGGTTGCGGTGAGGTGAAATTTTCTGGACAAGTGAAGCCTGAAAATAAAAAAGTTATCTATCAAATCGATGTCGTTCGGACTTTTCAGAAGAAAACCAAGTTGATTGTCGCTGATGGTCAGGTTATCTGTGATGGACAAACCATTTATAAGGTTAAAAACCTTAAAGTCGGATTGTTTGAAAATATATAATAAAGCAAAATGGCAGTGGCTCTCGCATGTTAAGCCTATTCCGACTACAAACGCTTTTCGTTTTTGACGCTACTGACTGTGTATTAAATAAAGATAATCCACTTGTAATCTAGACAGGGGTTCCTTATTTGAGCATGTGAGGCTTTTGTCATATGAATATGATTGGCTTGTTAGGTAGGCCGTTTCGCTGCAAGTTCATTATGTACATCTAATTTTTTATCGACAAGATGCATCTGGTCGAGCCATTGTGCGAAATGACTGACATGCAGATTGGTTACGCCGTCCTTGTAAGGCTTCATATGACGGAAGTCTTGGGCGACAGCAACATCATAAGCGCTACAGTCATCACCATGTGCTTGATACTCAATGCCTTTGACATGCCATATGGCTGGATGGCTTTTAAGTGTAGTATCATTAGCCAATGTGAAACCGTAATAGCTGCATAATGTGCTTGCAAGCTTTCTTGCCGTTCGTCCATTGCCATCAACAAAGGGGTGTATGGCAATAATGCCATGATGCAATAGGGCTGCAGTTTGGATCACTTGTTGGCGAAATAATGGCGATGATGGATCAATTTTAGCACAGGCCTCGTGCACGATCTTAGCAAGTTGATCTAGCTCGTCTTGTATTGTATCGCCGTATACGCATAGGTCCATGATCGGCTGCATGGCATCGTCATAGGTGGGTGTGCGCTGATTGCCTGAGGGTGTGCTTGGTATTTGCTCTGGGTTGTATGCAAGTATTGTATTTTGATTGAAAAAATCAGGCTGAATCGAGTTTACTTTAGCTTCAATCCTCGTCAGTTCTTCAGGGTTTTCGCATAGTTCTTGCATACTTTTATAGGTGATACAGCCCTGAATCTGGTGGTTATTTGCTTGTAAAATCATAATGATTTTTTGAAATGCGTCAAAGAGTTCTTGCTGCCATGTGTCGGTTTGATAGAGGCGTTCAGCAAAAGCAATGAGTGCGTAAAATGTACGGTTCATGATATGGATGCTGTAGTCGTGCTTCGCCATTATCCATGCGCTGCTCATACTCATGCCCCAAACGCTTTTGTAGTCCAGGATTCGTAGACCAGAAAAGGGGATCAGTGAGGATATCAGCGACCTCTGATGCGATTGGCGCGCCAGCCAACGTTTTTTTTCTTGGATTTGCTGCATATGTTTGCGAAATAGCCCGGCTGATCTGATAAATTCAGGCGCGTGCTGGTGATGTCTTGACGAGGAGGCGTCTATAATATCATGGATGGCTAATATATCGTGGCTATTTTTGTTGATGAGCTCATAGGTAGATGGTTTACCGGGCTGTGGTCTGTAGTGGAAATCAGCCATCTCGCTGTTCAGTAGAAGACGGATACTGGTGATGTCTTTCATCACTACAGCATTTCTGAGTGATCGGTCAATTTGATAGATGCTGTAGGCAGATTTTTCTGATTTTGTGTGGGATGAGTGATCGTGGCTTGGATGTTTAAGATAACGTTCTAATAAGTCTAAGGCTTTTTGATCTAATTCTTCAGTTGTTGCTTTATTGTTTAATCCAATGCCTTCTGGTTCAGTCTTTATATGGCCTCTACGTGAGTTTTGAACTCCATCTAGATCACGCACCAGTGCTTCTATTTGTGAGGCACGCAGTGATGCGCTATTGAATAAAGAATTTTTAGTTGTTTCTGACATGCTAATCTCTAATGGTTGGTTTTTCTTCTTATGCGTTCTCTTTATGACCGGTTATAATCACCGCTGGTTTTAAAGTTGATGCATTATATTTTAACATTTATCTGGCACTTGTACAAATAATGATGCGTTTGTTTGTCATGGTATTGTTTGACGAATGGCGAACTTATTGATGCTAATTGATGTCGAGTTATTTTTAGTGATGATTTTGATGTTATTGGAAGTGATTGGACATGCGCTGATCGCGGACTCGAGCGTTCATAGTCCTCTTGCGTTGCTTGAAAAATTTGATTGTGTGTAGCGTCTTTTTTTGTTTCGTTGGGATAGGCCAACCACCTAAGTAGGATTTTATTTATTTTGTTTTTTGTTGATGGGAACGCTGACACTTAGAGATAAAATTTCAACACCAGGGTTTCCTTTATCGTATACGATATGACTCAATCTTGCGTTTGAAATATGTGAAAACCCAATGCCTAAGCGTATCTGATTCGAAAAACGATATGCGCTTTCAATTTTAGAGCGAAACTCTACGGGAAAGTTTAAATCTCGCCCTTCGTCACTAGAGTGATAATATCCCATGATGGAAAAACTGAATGAAGTGACCCAGGGTGTTTTTGATCGGAAATCATGCATCAACCCTATAAAAGCGAACCAATCATCAGCGGTTGTCAATAAGATGCCGTTGATTGGCCGTAAATCATATTTTGTATAAAGTTTTGGGTGTCGATACTCAACTGCCAGTGAGGCATTATCAAATTCTCTGCCGTAAATGGCTGGTTGATAGCTAACAAAGCCGTTTGCACTCGTGTCTTGGTTGGACTTTGCAAATGCTAAGTCGATACTTAGAGAAATAAATAAAATGATCGTCAGTAATTTTTTTATATAGTTAAGACATTCAGTTTTTTTCGGATGTGCTAAAATTATAAACATGGCTGACGGGTTCAATTGTCTAAGATTAATTTAAGCTATGTCATTGGTAAAGTCGAGACTTTTTCCTTTATTCTTTGCCGTGTACACTTTGTTTACGTTATTGCTTCTCACGATGATATTCTGGAGCATTACGATTGTATAAGCGCTTATTTCTAACCGCATTGTTCGTTGACTTTTGAATCGCTGTGTGCTAGCTTTGTTTGGAAAAAGCGATTGATGTAATCGCTGATTCGCCCGGGCCGAGATCGCGGCCACTTTTATGAACTAGATGGAGAAAAAAGATGTCCGATGAAGGCTATTCACTACAATCAATTCGCAAGGTTTTCTGGCCGATTTTTGGCAAGGAGCACATTAAGTTTTTGCCCTTAGCTTTTATGATGTTTTTTATCTTGTTTAATTACTCGATGATGCGTTCTCTTAAAGATGCGATGGTGGTGACAGAGGTGGGCTCAGAGGCGATTGGTTTCATCAAAACTTATTTTGTGTTTCCGTCCGCTATCTTATTGACTCTGGTTTATTATAGTCTTTGCAAAGCGATGGATTCGAAAAAAGTTTTTTACTACATCATTGGTTTTTTCTTTGCATATTTTGTGATTTTTACTTTGTTCATGTTCCCAAATATGGATGGTTTAGTATTATCTGATGCATGGGCTGCGTCTTTGACTGCTAGTGTTCCGCCGCTGAAATGGTTTATCCGAGTATTGCAGTATTGGCCCCACACAACTTTCTACATCATCTCAGAACTGTTTGGTTCGACTATGATTTCTTTGTTTTTCTGGCAGCTTGCTAACCAGGTCACTAGCCCTGCAGAAGCTAAACGTCATTATTCCATGTTCGGTTTGCTTGGTAATGTTGGGCTTTTAGGTACCAGCTATGCCCTAAAGTACGCATTGGATCGACCAGAGCCTGATTTCAACATGTTGTTTTTGATGGTGATTGTCGGTCTTGCGATTATTACAGGATTGTACGCGTTTGTGCAATATCAAGCAGAGCACAATCCGGAACTTACCAAAGACGTGGTCAAGGTACAGAAAAAACGTAAGCAAAAGCCATCGATTAGCGAAAGTATCAAAGTTGTTTTCTCGTCGAAGTATCTAGGTTTGTTAGCACTTTTGTTAATATGTTACGGGGTGTCTAACGTTTTGATTGAAAATGTATGGAAAGATAGAGTGCGTGAACTGTATCCTACTAAAGCTGCATATGGTGCCTTTATGGGTGATTATCAGTGGTACTTGGGGACTATTTCTATTTTCTTCATGTTGGTGGGGTCTAATATTCTTCGTTTGGTTTCGTGGACTAAGGCAGCGTTGTTAACCCCGTTAATGTTTTTAGTTACTGCTGCATTATTCTTTCTATTTATTTTTGATTCTCTTGCTGGAGACCTAGCTTTACTATCTGGATGGATGGGTGTGGCAATGGTGCTACAGTGGGCAGTAATGATTGGTACTGCACAAAACGTTTTGAGTAAGTCAACGAAATATTCACTGTTTGACTCGACACAGAAGATGGCATACATGCCACTGGATGACGAACTCAAAACCAAAGGTATGTCAGCAGTTGAAGTGATTGGCGGTCGTTTTGGGAAAATGGGCGGTGGTGTGATCAACTCCACATTATTGATTGTTTTGCCAGCTTGGACGCTTCTAGACTTGACACCGATATTGGCTGTAATTTGTGCCATTATTGTCGCTATTTGGATTGGATCAGTGCTGAGCTTAGGTCGGGAGTATCATGCGGCAATGGACGCTCAGAAAGAGTCAGTTGCCTAGGGTGCGATTTAACTGGTCTCAGGTGGGCTGTATTTGAAAGCTAAATTGGTTACAGATGCTTCGTTGCGTCTGTAACCCTTTTTTAGTGTCTAGATTCAATAAAGGTATTGATTATGCATTTCTTAGATTTTCAAGTTAAATGCTTTGTTGATCCCTAAGGTTTTGCTATACTTCTCGTCCATTTAATGGATTTTGATGATAATGTTAAGGTTAGTAACCTGCTTTTATTTTTTGTTGGTCAGTTGTATTTCGCTTTTTGCCCAAGTACCGACAGCGCTTTCTTCCAAGAATATTTTTGATTATTTATCTCAGCAAAGTGAAACATTTGTCCGCTTTAGACAGTATTTGCATGCTCACCCAGAGCTATCTAATCACGAATATGCAACTGCTCAGTTTATCACTGAAAAACTTAAGTCTTTTGGGTATACGAATATTAAACCAGGTGTGGGCGGTACAGGCGTTGTGGCGTCTTTACATACTGGTAAGCCGGGTAAAGTGGTGGCTTTGCGAGCTGATATGGACGCTTTACCGCTGCATGAATCTAGCCAATTGTCTTATCGTTCTATCCATGATAATCGGATGCATGCTTGTGGTCATGATGGTCATATGGCAACGTTATTGTTAGCTGCTCAGGCAGCCCAAGCTTTTAAGTCAGACCTTAAGGGTACAATTAAGTTTATTTTCCAACCCGCTGAAGAGGCTGGTAAAGGCGCTGAGTCAATGATTCGAGCTGGTGTACTGGTCAACCCACGTGTAGATGCTATTTTTGGGCTTCATGCATGGCCTAATGAGAAGGTTTCAAGTATTAGTACAAGAGTTGGGGCGCAGATGGCAGGCTCTGTTGATTTCGATATTGAGATTAAGGGCAGTGGTGGACATGTGGCGATGCCGCAGCATACGGTTAACCCTATTTTTGTTGCTGCTCGGCTCTTAAGTGCTTTCGAGCATCTGGTTCAACAAAAAGATCCGACAGAGCTTATGGTATTAAACATTGCATCGATCCATTCAGGCTCATCCTACAACGTTGTGGAGGATGATTGTCAGATTAAAGGTACGTTGCGTGTAACCTCGCCGAAATTACAAAGAGAAACTTTGGCTAAAATGCGATCGATTATTAAACATACTTGTTCAGCTTATGGTTGCAAGGCTTCTTTACGTGAGCATATGTATTATCCACCTACGGTGAATACTGCAAAGGAAACAGCATTAGTTTTAGATGTGGCTCGTGAGATTTATCAAGATTCTTCTATGGTTTTTGCGCGAGAAAATCCCGTATTACCTGCTGAGGACTTTTCATTGTATCTTGAGAAAGTGCCAGGTTGCTTTTTCTTTCTTGGGCAAGGCTTATCCAAGTCAGCATTACATACCAGTACGTTTGACTTTAATGATAAGAGCTTGGTCACTGGTGCGTATGTACTTCTACGATCTGCGATTAGAGTGCTGTACGACTAGTTGAATTGTCATGTATCTTGTTTGCGCAGGTGTAGTTCTTAAAGGAGTTTTTGTCTTGTCTATACGCGTATTCTAGCTGCCGGTGAATTGTTCCTCGCTTTGCCAAGATGCTTGTGGCGTTGTGGCCATGGTATACATTCGTTCTGCAATTTTAATCGGACAGAAAGCAGTGTTGGGCGCCACTTGGCCCATGACTAACATTGTGCCAACTCGAATCTCAGTGTCTTCAAACTCTTGCGCTAGGCAGAGTGCTAAACTGCGTTGGGCAGCTTTGCCGATAGCAGTTGCACTGAAGTTTTTATTAGGATATATGGCCCAGCCACCACCGGTGAAAAGTATGGTGCCTTTATTTTTTACTCTCATGGATTCGGCAGCCACTTGTGCTGCAGCTTGTGGTGCGGCGACATTGACGGCTAGATCATCCAGAAGCTCTTCTGCGGTGAATGTTGTTGGTTCTCCTGGACGTGATTTGACTGCATTATAAATAAGGACATCGACACCACCTTGATTGATGATGGCTTGTTGTAAGATTTCGCGAAGTCCGTTAAGATTGCTGACGTCGCAACTGATGTAATTGTCATAAGCGTTTAATGAGATGTCGTCTGGTTGTGGTGAACGGGCAATTAGTGTGCGTGCGTATCCTTCATGTGCGAATTTTTCGCTGAGTGCTTGGCCTATACCAGGTCCCATCCCAATAATGATAACATGTTTCATAATCACTTCCCCTTGGCTTTCCTATTTTAATACTTGCCATTTTTGCTTGCGTCATCAAGGTATAAGTAGCCAGTATAATCTTAATAACGTTATCGTAACATTTTTTACATTTTTTCTCCAGTCGGGTCATTTTTCTAAGGGTTTTAATCTTTTTTAAGAATATTACGTATCAATGAACTGTATGACATACAACTAACTGTTCAAATATTTGGTTTTCTTATCAGTTGAATCAGTATCAATCTGTGTTTGGTGAGATCATTTTTTTAATATTCATGATTTTGTCAAATTCGTCAGCACTCATGATCTTTTGCTGTAGGCAGGCCTCTTTAAGGCTGAGATTGTGTTCATGTGCGAATTTTGCTATTTCTGCAGCTTTGTGATAACCAACTACCGGACTCAAGGCAGTGACTAGCATCAATGAATTATTAAGATGTTTCTCAATGGTCTCGGTATTAGCTGTCATACCTTTGACAAGATAGGTATTAAAGTTATGACTGCTATCGCTCATGATTTTGATTGATTGTAAGATATTATTAATGATGAGCGGTTTGTAGACATTCATTTCTAGATAGCCACTGGCGCCGCCCATACCAACTGCAACGTCATTGCCCATGACTTGTGCTGCAACCATGGCGAGTGCTTCGCATTGCGTCGGGTTTATTTTCCCAGGCATGATTGATGATCCAGGTTCATTCACGGGTAGGTGTAGCTCGCCCAAACCACAACGTGGACCACAAGCTAGTAGGCGAATATCGTTAGCAATCTTAAATAATGATACTGCCAGTGTGCGTAAGCTTCCACTGAATGCAACCATTGCATCATGTGCTCCTTGTATGGCAAATTTATTCTGTGCAGAACTGAAGGGTAGTTTCGTGATTTCTGCAATTTTCTTGGCGACTAAATCTGCAAAATCGGGATGCGCATTGATCCCAGTGCCTACAGCAGTTCCCCCGAGTGCTAGTGGATAGATATCTTCAAGTGCGTGTTGAACACGTGCGATGCTTTCGTCAAGCATGTGTACATAGCCTGAGAACTCTTGCCCAAGTGTCAGTGGGGTAGCGTCTTGCATATGGGTTCGGCCAATTTTGACGATGTCTTGCCATTGTTGTGCCTTTGTGTCTAACCCGTTACGAAGTGTTTTGATATTTGGTAGTAGATGCTTTTTGGCTTGTATGGCAATCGCCACATGCATGGCAGTGGGGAAACTATCATTTGTTGATTGTGACTTGTTGACATGATCATTTGGGTGGACGGGGTCGTGGCTTCCAAGTTTTGACCCTGCGATTTCAGCGCATCGATTAGCGATAACTTCATTGAGGTTCATATTGGTTTGTGTCCCACTACCGGTCATCCACACTGACAAAGGAAAATGATCATCCAGTTGCCCTTGGATGATTTCATCTGCTACTTGACTGATTAAATCGCTGATATTTTTGGGTAATGTATCCAGTTCATGATTGATTTTTGCGGCTGCTTTTTTAATAATGCCGTAGGCATGGATGAGTTCGATTGGCATACGGTCATTGCCAATCGAAAAATAGGTAATGGAGCGTTGTGTTTGTGCGCCCCAATATTTATCAGAGGGTACTTCTATTGTGCCAAGACTGTCTTTTTCTGTACGCGTTGTCATGTAAAACCTACCATTGCTAATCATGCTGCATAAGCATAGTATAAATCTGTGTTTATGGAAAGGGATCTTCGATCTCTGGTATAGGTTTTGTGTATTTTTCTCAAGCGTACTCCATGTGGCCCAGCAACATGGTCTGTACTTTAGCATAGCTGCAGCACAAATTTCTGTATTTGGTATATGTCGATGTTTTAAAGTGATTTTTGTTTTGTTTTTCGTGGATGGTATTTGTCACTAATATAGGTTAACCTATTAATATCTTTGGTTTGGGTCGGGCCTGTAAGTTAGGCGCAATGTAAAAGTGTTGAGATTTTCTTGCAAGAATTACTTGTGTTATATAAACATATGGATCGATGCCTTCGGTTAAGACGAAATTTTTTGTTTGACGGTTGTGACGAAGCGTTGAGAAAAACTTTGTTGTTTCAGGTGATCTTTTACGGTTTTTAGTCTGTATACTTTGTGCGTTCGGTATATGATGTGTGGTTGTATTGATTGGTTAAAATCTAATATTTTTCATAAAAACTCAATGACAAACCAGATAAATCTTCAAAATTAAGCTATATATTCACTAATAATAAACAAAGATTGAAATAAACAAAAGGCAAGCATATGGCTATTTTAGTCACAGGTAGTTCAGGGTATTTAGGGAGATCACTGGTCCAGTATTATCGTCAGCATAATCACGATGTGGTTGGAATTGATCGTAAGGCGTCTCCGTGGACGGACAAGGTAGGGTCTATTACAGATGTAGCATTTGTTGATAACGCAATTAGAGGCTGTGATACGCTCATACATACGGCAGCACTGCATAAACCACATTTGCAATGGCATAAACCTGAAGATTTTATTCATGTAAATATTACAGGAACTCGAATATTACTCGAAGCAGCAGTTAACAACTCATGCAAACGAATAGTTTTTACTAGTACGACCAGTACTTTTGGTGAGAACATGCGTAGGAAAAAACACCATAACGCCATCTGGGTAAGCGAAAAACTTATTCCTATCCCCGAAGATATTTATGATGTTACTAAAATAACTGCAGAAAATCTGTGCTGGTTGTGTCACAAAGACGCAGGGTTAAATATCGTCGTATTAAAAACTTCAAGATTTTTCTCAGAAGATGATATACATCATGAATTAAGGCGAAGGTATGATCAAAATAACCTTAAGGTTAACGAGTTCATTTGCCGCAGAGTTGATATCCGTGACGTGGTCACTGCGCATGCTCAAGCCGTCATTAAGGCAGATGACCTGGGCTTTGAAAACCTGATTATCAGTTCCACCTCACCATTATGTATAGACGATATGAAACAAGCAGGAAGGGATCTTATTGGCATACTTAAAAAAAAGAAAATAGTCTATAAGGATATCTATCAGCAATATAAATGGGAAATGTTTCAAAGCGTTGACTGTGTGTATGCTAATACTTTAGCAAGAAAAAAACTTGATTGGTCACCCAAAACCAACTTTGAAACGGTACTACAGTCTATGCGAGAAGATGATACTTATCTAAAAAAACTTTTTGACGAAAATCATAAAAATATTAAATAAATATAGTCAATGCTATAATTTTTTATTCATATGCGTGCCGTTACCTATGTTTCTCTTTATTTCGGTGAGGACATCATGTCTATTGTCACAAGTAAGAATGTGGAATAATGTTTGGTCTCTGTCGTATCTATCGACTCGCATCCTAATATCTTTTGGATTGATCCCCTCTGGTGAGGTGGTTTTTTTTCTTCTTTTGCCGCCGTAATGAAACGATGAAAAAACTCTGCTTTGTTAGGAACTCTTGTCTGAATTTTTGTCTGCACGCACTGGATATTTCTCTCCATATTTTCTTCAATTGGTATGTGGTGTGTTGTCTGAACAGTGTGTGTGTCACTATGGCGCTGTACTCCTCACGGATGTAATTTTTTGGGGCAGCTCCTTGTGCTAACAAAAAGTTAATGGCTGAGAGGGAGCCTCTTTCTACTACCATGAGGTGTAGTAAATAGTTGAGTACAGACGGCCTGTTGTTGGTATGCTCAGGATCATTTTCTTGCAGATGTTCGAGTAACGTTTGGGTAACTATCCGATTGCTTTGATTTTTCGTGGGCGGGTCTTTTTATTTTTCTTAGTTATGCTATTTTCTTTTTTGAGTGTAATGCGCACTGCATCCCAGATAGAAGGTGCAAGGATTAATGATACCGGTACTGCGGTGATCACAATAAAGCTTTGAAGTTTGTCGATACTGCCTGCGCTTACAGCAATCAATATGATTGACATGAGTCCCATCGATAGCCCCCAAAAAACTCTTATTATCGTTGATGCTTCACCGTTGATTGATAGTGTGACTGATATCATATAGGTCATAGAGTCGCCAGTTGTCGCAACAAAAATTATTGTCAAGACGATAAATGCTATTGATAAGGCAAATCCAAAAGGGTATTGCTGCGTGATTGCAAATAAAACGGCAGGAAAACTGGACTCATTCAGCACGGTAGAGATTGAACCTGCATGTTGTAACTCAAAAGCGATGCCTGACCCACCTAGAATTGTAAACCAAAAGTTTGTCACAATAGGGGATAGTATGGCGAGTACAAAAATAATGGATCTAATCGATCTACCCCGAGAAATCTTGGATATAAACATCGCCATTACCGGTCCGTTACCGATACACCATGCCCAAAAAAATACTGTCCAGGTACTCAGCCAAACTTGTGATCCAAAAATGCCACTATTGTCTCTGAATAAAGCCATTGAAAAAAAATACTTGTAATAAACAGATTGACCTGTCAAAAAATGTTTGAATATGAACGTTGTTGGTCCTGCTATCAGCATGAAGATTAGTAGAAAAATGACCATGAGAATATTGATTTCGCTCAGTATTTTAACGCCTCTTTTAAGACCAGATACCGCAGATAAAGTATATAATGAGACAATTACTGTGACGATTGTGGCGTGTGTTGAGAAGTTGTTAGGTACATTTAATAGTAGGTTTAAGCCATAGCTGACTTGGAGGCCAATAAACCCAATGACGCCTACTGTCCCTGCGACAGCAGATATGATACATGCGGCGTCAGCGATAATACCCCAGAGCCCGTGGATTGCTCTTTTGCCTAGTAAGGGATAGAGCAATAGTCTTGGTGCTAGTGGTAGGCCTTTTTCATAATGATAATACATAAATACAATGGTACTCGTAGAGCCGAAAATCGCCCAGCCTAAAAAGCCCCAGTGGAGATAGGACTGTGCTAATGCGGCAGAGATAACTTGGCTATTATGTCCTGATAGGTTAAAAAGTGGCGGGGGGGAAACGAAATGTGCAAGCGGTTCACATGCTGCCCAAAACACGCCACCCCCTGCTAATAAAGTACACATGATCATTGCTGTCCACTGTGGAAATGAAAACTCAGGTTTATTTATATTACCCAGTGTGGCCCTGCTACCAGGGAGACAACAAATGATAAGACTGACGATGAAGTTTATCAGAAGTTCCCATTGCCAGAATAACCCAAAAAATCGATGTGCTAGGTTAAATCCTTTGTCCACTATATTTGATAATAGTTGCATGTTAATTGCTGCAAGCGTGCAAAAAATTACGATGAAACCACTTGTGGCAGTAAAAAGTGGCCAGTCAATCTTTGCGGATTTTTGTTTGTATTGATTTGGTCTCATGAATTAAGTGATTCTCGTCGTGTTGATTTTGTGATTTTTTGTTTACTTTTCATATGTGTTATTCGAACTGCATCCCAGATTGCAGGTGCGAGAATCAATGATACTGGCACTGCGGTGATCACGATAAAGCTCTGCAGCTTATCAATACTGCCTGCGCCAACATAGATCAGCGAAATGGCCATAATACCCATTGTTAATCCCCAGAACAATCGAATAGGCACTGTGGTCTTGCCATTCTTTGACATCGATACTGAGATCGTGTAGGTCATTGAGGCGCCTGTTGTTGCAGCAAATATACTGGTAAGAACAATGAATAATAATGACAAGACGAATCCAAAAGGGAAGTTTGTTGTTGTGGCCAATAATGCGGCTGGAAGATTATTATCTTGAAATGCATTGGCTATACTGCCTGGATGATGGAACTCTAAAGCAATTCCAGAACCGCCAAGTATTGTGAACCAAAAATTTGTAACGAGGGGGGCAATAATGGCTAACATGATAATGATCGATCGAATTGACCGACCTCTTGAAATTTTTGCTATGAACATGGCCATCATTGGTCCATAGCCAATAAACCAGCCCCAGAAAAATAGTGTCCACCAATTTAGCCAGGCGTCATCGCTCATCAGTCCTGCATTGCCACGGTATAATGCCATACTGAAAAAATGGGTCAGATAGGTATAAAGTCCTGAGAAGAAGCTTTTAAAAATAAATAACGTTGGGCCCGCTAATAGCATAAATGTCAGGAGTAGGCCTGCTAAGATTACATTGAGTCGACTTAAGAACTGAATGCCTTTCTGAAGCCCTGTGACGGAAGAGAATGTGTATAACGACACTAGGAAAATAATAGTGGCTACTTGTATGGCTAAACTATCGGGTAGTCCAAATAACTCATGTAAACCATAACTGACTTGTAGACCAACGAAGCCAATTGGACCCACAGTGCCTGCGAGTACCGCAATCACTGATGCTGCATCGGCAAGTAGGCCAATCGGACCTTTGATGGCATATTTGCCAAATATTGGATATAGTAATGTTCGCGGGGCAAGCGGCAATCCTTTCTCATAATGGTAATACATCAAAATAATAGCCCCTGTTGATCCAAGAATTGCCCACCCGGTAAAGCCCCAGTGTAAGAATGACTGTGCTAGCGCCACTGAAATGGCGGTTTCTGAGCCTGGCTCAGCGTTGAACAAAGGTGGCGGTGATAAGAAATGCGAGATGGGCTCACCCGCCGCCCAGAATACCCCACCGCCGGCTAACAAGGTGCAAATGATCATAGATCCCCATTGAAAAATAGAGAACTCAGGATTTTGTAGCTTACCCATTATGGACTTGCTTCCAGGTAGAAAGCAGATAATCATACTGATAATGAAATTGATTAACAGTTCGCATTGCCAAAAAAAACCGAAGTACTTTGTTGAAAACTGAAATCCTGCGTCAACAATGCGCGATAGTAGAGGCATGTTTGTTGCAGTGATCAAGCAAAATAGTAACACGAACCCAGCGGTTAGTAGAAATAATGGCCAGTTGACCAATGATCTGCTGGGGGGAAGGTTTTTTTTTCTGGTGCGCATACGATTCATCTGGCTGAGATTTACTATTCTGAAACTCAATAGAATATTTAATGTTAATATAACATATGTATCTCTTGCTAGAAAAATATTTTAGCATTTTTCATAATGCTAGTATGAATATTAGCCCCGTTTTTTGATTTTTTCTAATATTTGATTAATCGTGCCTGGTAAAACCGGTAGTTTTCTTACTGGTAGATTTTTTATTTCGTTTAGGAAAGCTTTATGAATTCGGTCGTCGTATCGATCAATGCCATACTGTTCTAAGACATGTCGGGTTCCGGCAAGACCTGATCGTTTGCCTAAGATAATTCTATCATAGTCCCAGCCAACCTCGTTTGGATCTATGATTTCATAAGTGTGTGGATTTTTCAAAATGCCGTCTTGATGAATGCCAGATTCATGTGCAAATGCATTTTTACCGACAATCGCTTTGTTTTTTGGCGTTGGATAAGCTGTGATTTGGCTGACAGTTTTTGATGTTTTACACAGTTTTTTCGTATTAATATTGACTTCAACTCCATAATAATCCTTTCTGGTTTTAAGCGCCATTACAACTTCCTCAAGTGCTGCATTACCAGCTCGCTCTCCAATGCCATTGATTGTACATTCGACTTGTCTCGCACCACCTTCAATACCTGCAAGTGTATTTGCGACTGCCATACCTAAGTCATCATGACAATGGGTTGAAAATATTGCTTGATCAGCATTTGGAATTGTTGTGCGTAAGCGCTCGATGAGTTGTTTATATTCGTTTGGGCAGAGATAACCTACTGTATCTGGTATCGTAATGGTTGTTGCGCCTGCCTTGATGACACCTTCGATGATGCGACATAAAAAGTCAAAGTTTGTTCTTCCTGCATCCTCTGCGGCAAATACAATGTTATCATTGAGCCGTCTTGCATAGTGCACCATAGAGACGGCTTGTTCATAAACCGTATCAGCGGATTTTTTTAGTTTATGATGCATATGTATTGGTGAAGTTGCGATGAATAGGAAAAGACTTGATGATCGAGCTGGCGCTAATGCTTCAGCGGTCACATCGATATCTTTTTCAAGACAACGACAGAGGGCTCTGATGGTGGCATGCTTTATCGTGTGACTGATTTGATTTACGCTTTGAAAAGCGTCAGACCCCGATGCGGGAAATCCTGCCTCGATAATGTCGACATTGAGATCCTCAAGTGCTTTTGCGATAGCCAGCGTGCCTTCTAAATCAACCGATATCCCTGGGCTTTGCAGTCCATCCCGTAACGTTGTGTCTTGGATCAGTATTTTATTCATTGTATCATGCTTATTTAATTGGAATAATTCCACTACCCATCATGATGAACAGTAGGCCAATTAAAAAATAAATGCCGATGATGAGCGATAAATAGTGTGATTTTGAATATTTTTTGACTATGCTACACCAGGTATCAGTGAACCATAGTCTAAAGACACCAACGAGCGATAAAAATCCACCAATTATGGTGGTTATTAGTGCCATATTGCTGCTGTGCATTGCTGGCATGAATGCGAACATGGTGATAAGTCCAAATACTAAGGCTAGAAATCCAGCAATAAGCACTGAGAAATGACTTGAAAGCATTTCTTTGACTAAGGGGGTCACTTCCTTAGGTTCGCTGAGATACTTGGTGGACATAACCAGTAAAATAATACCGTAAATTAATAAGACTGTGCTTGCGTCTAACATAGGACTACCTTTTTGTTTTCTTATGGTTATTATATAGTCCATGTTTTGTGGTTGTGTCCGATTAATGTACTGACTGTATTGTTTTAATCGTCTATTACTTTGCCCTCAATACGTTTGATTAATCGATCATGAAGGGAGCACGCATAGATTATGCTTCTTTGAGTGTTTTTTGTATGAGATGTTCTATGATGCGTTTGTGTTTCTGGAATAATTTTTGGTCTGTGGTGAGGTGTGTATTTCTCTGGATCAAAAACCCTAGAATGGCTGCGGATCGATAGATGGAAAGTATGGGCATCACGGTTTGATAGGGTGGGATGGGACGAATTTTCTGATAACCTTCAAGAAAACAGTCCCAGTGTATTTTTATGCTTTGCCATTCATTTTGTTCGATTGAATACCAATCTTCTTCAGCAAACCCTGATCGAGCAGATGCCCAGTCAATGATTCCGCTGAGTTTGTCATTATCAATGAGTATATTTCCAGGCCTGAAGTCACGATGAATCATACATGGACCGTCGACTGTCAAGAGATTATGGCGATGTTTGGTGAAGTAATGATGGATATCCTCGATGGTTTCAGGATGAAGATAGCCTGTGCATTCGTTGATGCTTTCGTTGAATTTATTCTGAATATAGGTTTGTGCATCGCTCTGCAACTGGTTTTTCTGATTGAGGTAGCCATAACCAGCTGTTGCATGACTGTGAATAGTGCCTAGACTTTGGCCAATCGTAAATGCAATCTCAGGATTAATCATATCCTTGCTTAATAAGTCTCCAGCTAGGACTTGCATATAGATTGCAGGCAGCATATTTTTACGTGAGGGAATCGCTTGTATGAGCTTTGGTATCGTGATTTTTTCTTTGAAAGTGTTGAGAAAAAGTCGTTCATTTTCGAATGCTTGTTCATGGGGGTAAATTTTTAATAGGGTATTTTCTTGGTGATCTTGTTGGATTTGATATACTTGAGCGTTGGATATTGCTTGATTGTGTTGAATTTTTGACCATCTGGCTTTAGGACTGAGCTGTAGATAGTGGTGATAAAAATCTAAATTCTTATGAGTCATGCTGATTATTTTTCGAGATAGCAGATGGGTTATTTGTTTATACTTGGATCAATTAAATCGTTAAAATAGTGTTTTTGTTTGTTCGTCAAGCATGGCCTGTTTCATTTGGCTTAGCAGTGAGGGAGATAGATCAGTGCGTTTTTTTATGTTACTTGCGCATGGTGGCTCTGTCGGTTGTATTTCAATTTTTCTGAGGTTTGCCTGCGCTTCAGTCAGGTCCTGTTTCGACACTGGCCAGGAGGACGGGTCGTTGATTTTGAAATTCTTATCTCTCCATACCTGACGTACATTGATGTACGTATTATTAGGCATTAATGCGAAATAATCGACAGCTATTCCACCGGATTTCTTTGGATCATTGGTTTCGCAGTATTCGGTGATCATCACTGCTTGGTGAGTGTTTTTTTGTAGAGTTTTCTGGGTATATTTGGCTATTTGACAGTTGCTACTTCGTGGCCTTAGCTCGTTAATAGCTTTAGTCAAGTTGCCGTTCCACGTGCACGGTATTTTGAGCCCAAAGATTAAATACATGTTCTTCCAGTTATCTAATTGCTCGTTGAGTGGTGTCATTATAATCGTAAAAGCGTTTTCGATTTGTTGACGATAGAGCTTAAATGGTAGTTTATTTAA
>MDTC01183467.1_pt1 | contig 18449 bp, 14 predicted proteins | sample 811181 | NCBI WGS metagenome assembly MDTC01 (sample SAMN05326644, study PRJNA326480) | marine metagenome | isolation source: seawater | place: Pacific Ocean: North | collected 2011
AAACGTCCAGGGCGTACTGCAAGGCTTTTCAGATCAAGGTCTGATTGGGTTGGTAGCAGTTTGGATTTTATATCATATCTATAATAGAAAATAATCTAAAATCTAGTAATACATAAACCTCGGAGTGGTGTGAGCCATCGATCTTACACCACTCTTATTAAAATAAATATAGTATAGGAGACAAATTATGAAAAATTTTTTTAAAAGCAAAAAAGTTTGGATAGGTATTGCCATTGTAGTCATTGCGATTGGATGGGCAGTATGGTCTGGACAACCTGCACCTGAAGTTCAAGGTTAATAATTTCATACAAGGCCGACATTGTAGTTTTTTTGAATCGGCCTTTGTAGCAACACATTAAACATCTCACAAAATCATAAATACGTACAGTCAAACAGAGCCGCACAACCAAGTGCGGACTTATGCGGAATAAACCGCGTAGTGAGTAGAACTCACATTAGGCTCTGAAACAGGAGAAAAAAAATGGGAAGACCAATAAGAAAAGATAGATTTGTATCAGACTTTGGTGCCTCAACAGCAGGTAAAATTGCGGTGACGGCTTACAGACCAACTGGTGGTGCAAAAGTTGATTCAACTACTGCGTACATTGTTTCACAAAGAGGATCTAAGTTATTCAAAATACACTTGGATGATTCTACAGAAGCAGTTTACGAATTAAAAGCAGTAGCACCAGGATCACTTGCGAACACATCAAACCAGTTCTGTGTACAAATTACATTAGACGATTCAACTGTTGCTTATGTTGAGAAATTTTTCAACAACACAGTACACTACGTGACTGCAGGCGGTGCCACAGGATCAGTACCTTATTCATTAGGAACTGACATCCAAGGTTCAATTGCGTCAGGTAAAGGTAACATAGATATCGTATCTGAGTAATCAACTCGACACGTGCTTATAATAGGGGAGTTCAATGCTCCCCTATTCTTTACATAAATAATAGCAAATGGCAAAGCATTTACGTACTTCAGGAGATTATACAATTAAAACGGGCACAGGTGCGAGTGGTTCAAACACCGTATTTGTAGACTCTAAAACTCTCAGAGTAATGGGAGATTTTGTAGTTGATGGTACAAACACAACTTTAAACACTGCAACTCTATCGGTAGAAGACGCACAAATAATTTTAGCAAGAAATAATTCAGGTGCAGACGTTGATGCAGGTATAATGATCAATAGATCAGGACAATCAGGATATCAAGCAGGCAACAATGTTGCTTTTTATTGGAACGAGGGTGATAATGTTTTCAAAGCAGTCGCAACAACATCAGATGGTTCTGGTAATGCAATCACAGACACAGCATTAGCAAACATAAGAATTGCAGAACCTACTAATGGTTCGGATGCGGCAACAAAAACTTATGTGGACAACACAGCGGCATCAACAGTTCAAATAGCAGGAGATGATTCTTCTGTTGTTTCAATAGGTGGTTCATCAGACACTTTACAACTACTTGGTGGTTCAAATATATCTAACACCACTGTGGTTGGGGCAGATTCAATAACATTCAATTTGAATAATGATTTGACAGGCATTACATCAATCACATCAGATGCCTCAAATGGTAATTTAGAATTAAAAGCAAACGGTACAGGGCACATTGTGATCAATGATATATTGACATTTTCCGCAATGGCCTCGGATCCAGCGGCAACAACACAAACAAAAGTTTATAACAAAACAGCAGGAGGCGGTGGTACAGGATTGTATTTTAGGAACTCTAACATTGGCTCTGGCGCTGTAGGAGAACTGATAAGTAAAAGCAAAGCAACGGCATTGGCCATTGCATTGGGATAAAATATGGCAATAACAAATTATCAAGTTGGAACAGGGTTAGGATCAGCGGCATTTACGGCAACTGCGGACACGGCAGTGACAGTAATCTACATCACAAACAAAACAGACGGTGATGGCACAATTGACGTTTATGTGTGTCCTAATGGTGCATCAGTGAGTGCTAATCATCTAATCTATTCACAACTGACAGTTAAGGCCAGAGACACGTATATCATTGACACAGAAAAAATGATATTGGAAACAGGTGCAAAAATTTATATTGCGGCACCAGATTCGGCGGCACAGTTCAACGCAACAATCTCAACTATAGGATTATAATAACCATGGGTAGATTTGTAAAAAACCCATTGGTAGGAGACAATGCATTTGGTATCACTATTCCAAATGTAACGACTGCTCAAAGGCCAGCAGGTGTAAATGGTCAGTTAGTTTTTAACACAACAACTTCAACATATCAAGTCTACAATGGTTCTGAATGGTACAACATATCAGAATCGTCAAGAGAGAAAACAATTACTATTGATAAGTTTCAAGGTGACGGCACAACAACAACTTTTGGAAACGGCGGCGGACTTGACTTGGCGTCTTTCGATGGTCCAGGTGCAACATTCTCAGTAGGAGTTAGTGATCCCACTGATATTTTAGTGTTTATTGGCGGAGTATATCAGGTTCCAACAACAAACTATACTATATCAGGATCAGGCACAACAGCCACAATGACTTTTGGTTCAGCGCCACCTGCCAATGATGGTGCAACAAGCGGACATATAATCACAATAGTCCATGGTCTCAACAAACTCGGCGAATAAATCTAATATTTTTTTAGTAAATTAATCCAAAAGGTCTCCAGGCACCAGGCTTGCCACCTTTAAAGCATACCCAACCAACTGGTTTGTTCAATTCAGGCTTTTCATTCCATACAATAGACCCTGTGTCCCAACGTCCATCATTTGGTGCTTGTTCGCCTGATGCGAATGTTCTTTCGGCAAATTTAATGTTGCCATCAACATGTAAACTTTCTTGGGGATATTTCACACCAATACCCATTTGTCCATATACATTTAGATTTACAGGCTTCCCACTTTCGGATCCAACAACAACATCTCCGTTTGCTCTACAAGTCAATCTTGGTGTGTTATCTGTTCCAATTGCGAAGGCAACGTGCGAATGCGTACCAACAAATGCATTTGACTCTTGCATTGTTGTAATAATTTCATATCCTCCGGAGTTAACTGAAAAATCTGCAGATGGTGCCGTTGTATTAACACCTACTCTACCATCCGCGACATAAAAATTGTTCCTTGAAACTTGTAGATTCCGTAAAATTCCTAACTCTTCTATGTAACTCTTTTTGACAGACTTGCCTAATCTATCCTTCCATATCACTTCGTTATGATCGATCATTATTGCATCAGTCACATTCAGTTTCGGAACCTGTGCTTGAACGTATTGTAAGTTCTCTACTTTCACTGTGCCTTTGATGTGCAGGTCTTTTGCAACCTCTATATGGTCATTTTCAATAACCAATTGCACCGAGTCCGCTTTGTCGTGTATACCCGAACTTGCGAAGTCTGTTATTCTTCCGCCTGTGATTGCATCGCCACTTATTGAATTTTCAAATACATCTACCTGTTGCACAGATATACGTGACTTTGATACTTTTTCAATTTTATTAATAGGTAATAGTGCCATATAATGATTATTTAGTGCTAGTTTGTAGTCATATGAATAATTGGTAAATATCAAAGTAGTATTATGGCAATAACAAAGATAGCAGGTGAATTATTAGAATCAAATCTTATCCGTAGCACGGATTTGGCTTTCAACGGCCAATTGCTCTACTTAGATGTACAAAATGGACGTATAGGTGTCAATACCAATACGCCTGGTAATTTTGCACTAGATGTATCGGGTAACACTAGAATATCAGGAAACCAAACAGTAACAGGTGACCTTATTGTCCAAGGTACCACTACCTCAATTGACTCACAAAACTTGTCAGTTGAAGATAATATTTTAACAATAAATCAAAATGCATCTGCCGATACAGACTCAGGCATAATGATCAACAGAGGGTCATCGCAAGATCCTGCTGTATTTTTCTGGGATGAAACAGAGGATAAATTTAAGTTTGGTACAACAACTTCGGACGGATCCACAAGAACAGATTTGACAAGTGTTACTTTACAAAAAATACAAATTGGAGAGCCAACATCGAATTCGGATGCCGCAACAAAAAATTACATAGACAACACAATTTCCACATTATCTAGTAGTGGAACAATTACAGGAGCAAATACAGATTTAGGTGCTCCTGTGGACTCAACATATGGTGATGGAGCACTCACTACAATAGGAAACTCAACTAAAATTACAGAAGCAGTGGACGGACTTAACGAAACAATGGAGAACATACGTAACTCAACTTACGTGAAAAGTGTTACGTTCACAGCAAATACAACATCAATATCAGAGGGCGACACCGTTACACTAACAATCACAACAGTGGGTGGAGGTGCAAACCGATACACTATCACGTGGGGAGATGGAGATAGTGAAACGGTAACGACCACAAGTCCTACTCACGTCTATGATGACGCAACAAATACACCAATGGATGTGACAGTCAAAGCATTTAACAATACAGCAACAACAGACTCGGCAGGAAGTTTTGCAACCTTTACAAGAACAGATTATATTGCAGTGGCCACTCCAGCACCGGCAGTTGCTTTTGCAATCAGAACTTCAGCAACACGAAATGGTGGCAGTGCAATAACAAAAACAGATTCAGGAAGTACAGTTTTCTTACAAAATAATACCACAAACAGTGTTAGTGCTTGTACATATTCAGTTGATTGGGGAGACGGCACAACAGAGTCGATTGCAAATAATAATGCCGCTGGAGGTGGGGCAGGCAACAACTTATCTCACACCTATACAAACAGTGCCACAGATGATGGATCAACTGTTGCTGGTACAGGAGCAGGTGATACAAAATATAATATTAGGTTAACATTGTTAAGTCATCCAAGTGCGGCGCCAGAACAAATTCCGCAAAGCACCAATTCAAATTTTGAAGTGTATTCAACACATACTCCAAAAATTGATATAGCAGACTCAACATTAAGAGGAGTCAACGAAGAAGGCACTTCAGGATTTCCTAGAACTTTTATCAACGGAACCGATACGAATCCTGGTGCAAATTCAAGTTTCAGTGCAACACAGCAATACCAATGGGACTTTACAGATGACTCAACGCAAACAACTGTGAATATTGGCACAGGTTCATCCGGAGACACCGATCAAACAATTTCTAAAACATTTGGCTTCACACAGTCAGGATCAGGAACTGTGGGATCTACAACCACTTATCCTGTAAAATTAGTTTTGAACAACGGACATTCGACAGGAACATTCACAAGTGCGATAACAAACATTGTGGTTGAACCAGACGTGAGAGCAGTGCTTACAGCAACAACGCCTATTGTATCAACAAAATCTGGAGACAACGGATTAGATTTATATGACGTAACAGACCTAGATGGTGCCAACAGAGCATTGGTAAACTTTACTAATAGTTCACAGAATGGCGACAATTATGAGTATGATTTCCTCAACGACTCCAGTGATGTTTTATCAATTGGTGAGGATGGGTCAACAGCAGGAGTGGTTGGCGTAAACTTATCTAAAAACTTCACAGGCACATCCACAGGAAGTTTCACAACAGATTTTAGAGCAACAGGTACACCCGACACAATACACCAAAATGACAACGAAACAATAACTTTTACAATGAATGCTACGCCAAGTGCACCAGCAAACTTATCTACAAAAAGTTTGACATTAAGTGATTCTGCACAAGGTACATCACCAAAACTTTGCCATGGATTCACTGATAATTCCAGTTCGTTTACATCTCAGTCAGCAGGTGATTCATTAAACACAACAACTGCAAGACGTTATACAAGTGGTACAATTGACACAAACACATGTACGAACTTCTTAACTAATAATTCAAATGGTACAGGATCAACTGTTAACCAAACAGTGACAGCAAAAATTAATAATGCCGACAGAGGTAACAGGACATTTACAACTTCAGAGGGTGGCTCAAATAATGCAACATTCACAAGTTTAGTTGTAACCAACCACAGAGATGCAGACGAAGTCGCATCTTTCCCACAAAGAATGTTTTTAGTGGCAACTGCAAAAATTACACAGGCATTGTCAACATATTCTATTGGATCAAATGCACAACGAATAGAAAGCACAGCAGGTGGGAACACAAACATAGTGCATGTTGTAAGAGATGATGTAACTGCAACTCCAACCACAACTATTGGTACTGTATCTCAATCAAGTGCAGGATCATTAAGATATATTTCTGGTGTGCCTTATTACAACACTGGTTCTCCAACACTACAAGTATCAGGAACTACGATTGCTAACTTCACCGGACAAGCATTTCAAGATACAAACTCACCTCACCAAGTACACAACGATACCAACCAAGAATCCACATCCGGCGATGTAATAACAGATTCGGCATACACATACACACAGGTAGATGGATCTACCACAATGTTAAGTGGTAGCACACCAAAAGTTGACATTGGTGTATCAAGTGCATACACAATAGGAAATTTAAGTGTGCCTATCACCAGTGACAGTGTGAGGGCAGTAAAAACAATTAGAGCAAGAAGTAAAAACGCAAACGGAACTGGAAGTTATAACAGTTCTGCAACAAAAATTCAGGTGTACCGAGCATCATTGTTAAGTCTAGACAACGAAGCAGGCGGTATCACAGTATCAGATTCTTTAGGCGCAACGTTTGATGACGATGCGGTAAGGATAGCAGGGTTTGGTTCCCTAAACAGTGACACTCCATCACTATTTGATTCATCTAATGCCAATTACTACACTGATTCAGCATGGTCTGGAGCGGTTACTGTGGCGGGAACCAACGAGGCTATTTCGCGATTTGGAACAATATCTCACTTCACAACGGATTTAAGCAGTGGATATCTTCCGGTAGGACCAGATTTAAATACAGGTCGGAATGGAGGAGAGGCACAGTACTTTACTTTTGCATTTAGAAGAAGTAATGTGGCCAACTTTAATGTTACAATGTCAGGTAAAGTTTCAGGAATGTTCATTGCGGCGCCGGGTACAGCAATCGATAATGCCTCTGGTTTGAACGGTTGGCTAGATTGTTCTACCACTTATGGTGGATCGGGGGTACCAGGATCGAACACAGGTGCAGGCGGAAATGGATCCAATGGTTGTGCATTCAACTCTGGTGACAGGGTGGTGGATGGAACAACATATTCCGGACAAGAATTTACATTTACTTTAGGTACTGAAAATGGAACAAACGCCACAGGTAACAATATACTAGTAAGAATTAAATTAAACTCAGGAGACAGTGTCACAGCACTGGCAATAGATTAATGGCAATAACTGACGCAAAAAAAGTAGATTATCTTTGGAAGAAAATTGGTTATGCGGCAACAAAGACAGACACCAATGCGGCCAAGAAAGCACCCAACGAAGCCATTGCATCTCCTTTATTATTAAGAGGTGACAAAGTTTGGACAGAAGCAAACAACATACCAGCGACTCAACCAGCCTCAAGTGCGGGTATAGTTACTGTTTATCCTGCCAGTGCTCCTGATGAAACCACTAATGACGGTACAGCGGCCGCAAACAGAACATGGAAAACAGGATTAACTGATTGGATACCACCGGAGTTTGGATCAACTTATCAAGTAAAAGTTTATGTACACACATCAGGAGATGCCGGCAATGCCGCATCAGGTGGATCACAACTCTTTGCCACTGGATCAGGTAACGACGACGAATGGTTTTTTGATTATCAATCAGGAGTACTACATTTCATAGGTGCTAATTTGCCAAATGGCGTTAATTTTTCAGGCAAATCCGTTTACATCTGTGGTGCAAGATATGTTGGGCCAATTGGTGTACAGAATATAAGTGCAAGTACAGGCAACACTGAATTCAGCGACAACGCAATAAACAATATTTCAACAAATGCCGATATGAGTTTTGGTACTACCGGTACAGGACAATATGTGTTCAGTGCAAATTCAGGTGTAGTTCTACCAACAGGTACCACTGCTGAAAGGCCAAGTGCTCAGGAAGGTGTGATAAGATTCAACACCACAACAGGAAAATATGAAGTATCAGAAGATGGATCAACTTACACTGCTTTGAGAACTGAAGCAGTTGCAGGAACTATTACAAAAGATATTTTTACTGGCGATGGATCAACAACGTCATTCACAATGAGTACAACTCCTACCGATGCTAAAAATGTTATCGTATATATTGATGGAGTGATGCAGGAACCAACAACCAATTATACAATGAGCGGAACCACTGTCACAACTGCTGGTGAGGCCGCACACACAGGTGCAAGAATTGTTGTCATGCACGGGTTTGCTGATTAATCTATTACGACACCTGTAGGTGTGTAAACTATCTGAAACGTTTGTAGTTGGCTTGTAATCACATTTATTACTGATATCTCCGGAACAATCTCCCACTCGAATTCAGGTTGTCTAATAATAAATTCATAAGAATCTTGACCCGACTCAAACCAAAGTCTTACTCCTGTCATAGAATGTGAACCATCCACTTGATAATTTTTTCTGCAAACTATTTTCAACACTGTATCAATTTTTTGCCTAAAGTTATTCATTTGTTCTATAAGATCGGGGCGTTCTTTCAACACTTCAACACTTCTATTTCTACAGGTTGCTGGCCATCTTACCTTGAGACTGTATTTGTAAAATATTTTATTTTTCACGATCAATCAACTCCTGAAACTTGATGTAGGTATCACAAAATCCGTTTGACAAATCATCTAATTGATAGGTTCTTGGTGGATTACATATGTACATAAACTTGGTATCTGGGTTGGACAGTGCAATACTTTTTAATCTGGTTAGTTCTGTTGGATTAGAGATGTCGTATCCTAATAAAAATATCACAGGCTTTTTAAGATATACCGCTAAAAGCAAACTGAGAGTCTGTGGACTGCAATTTTCTTGGTCTATATCAAAACTTTTGATGCCGGGAAACATTGGCATATTGCAAACACCATCGAAAAAAAGGTATTTTTTATATAATTCTTCCGTTGTGAGGATTTCACAATCCTTGAAATGGGTTGAATTTAACATGTCTTGTAGGTTTAATTCGCTGTTTACGGTTGCATAGTCAAATACCACTGTTTTATTGCTGTTGCTAGACCCTATCAAAGGCCCCAGATGCTTCGCTTGGTCCAAGTCAAACTTGACTGGCATATTTCCAACTACTGTAATATACGTGTTTTTCATGTCGTTAGCGGTATTTAACACTCAAATTATAGCACAATCCGATAAATATTCATAGTTTTAAAACAAACTAAAATTATCGCGATAAGGGGAAATTAAAATGGCAATAGGACGAATAACAGGACAGATGTTATCCAGTAACTTGGCAAGGTCAGGTACTGATTTAACATTTGAAACAAATTTATTAGCCTTGGATGTCAGTAACAGCAGAGTAGGTATTGGAACGGCTTCACCGGCTACTACCTTACACATCTCAGCAACTGACTCACTAAGGTTACCATCAGGTACAACAGGACAGAGACCGGGATCGCCAGCAAACGGTGATATAAGATATAACACAACGATTGGAACAATCGAAGGTTATGCCGGCGGTGCCTACAAAAACTTGGCATCAGGTTCAGCAATTCAAGACGCTGACGAAGATACAAAAATCCAAGTAGAAGAAAGTTCAGACGAAGACGTAATTAGATTCGACGTGGCAGGATCTGAGATTGCTACAATCGGAGCAGGTGGACTTTCATTTACTTCAGGTGGTATAACATCAAACTTGACAGTCACAGGAAACTTGACTGTAAATGGTACAACAACTACCATTGACTCAACAACATTAACAATTGAAGATCCGCTAATTCAATTAGCAAAGAATAACTCAGGTGGAGCGGCTAACACGTTTGACCAAGGTATATTCTTTAACAGAGGATCTGATGCAAACGTAGTATTCATTTGGGACGAATCAGCAGACGAATTTGTTGCGGCAGTTTCGGCTTCAGAGGATGGTACAACAGCAGGTAACGTTACAATTGACTCTTACGCAGACTTGAACGCAAACATCACAGGTGGTGCTACGTTCTCAAGAGCAGTTGTCTTCAATGAAGCATCAGCAAACGATCTTGACTTCAGAATGGAATCGGCGGCAAACACGCACCAATTCTTTTTAGATGGTTCAGCAGATGCAATTGGTATCAACACTAGTTCACCGGTTTACGAACTTGACATGTCAGGTTCGACTGATGCGTTTAGACTTCCGGTTGGTAACACAGCGGCAAGACCGACTGCGGCAACTGGTATCATAAGATTCAACTCACAGACAGGACAATACGAAGGCTGTCAAGATGGTTCAACTTATGTTAACTTGGCGATAGCAGGTGACACACCAACTATTTCTAAAGTATCGGGAACAGGTGACGGATCAACTACAACATTCACAGGTTTCTTCAGTTCAGCGCCGGCGGCGGTGGCTAACGTACTTGTCTTCATTGACAACGTATACCAAGAACCAACTGAAAACTACACAGTATCAGGAACAAACATTACATTTACTTCTGCTCCACACAGTGGTGCAAGAATATTTGCGATAACTGGTTTTGATAATACTGCTTTAGCATCAGGTGGTGTTGCAAGAACTGAAACAAGTTCAGTGAACTTCACATCAACTGCTACAACAATTATGAGTTTCAATGCATCTACATACAGAGCGGCAGAATTGTTTATAGTCTTACAAGACTCTTCAAACTCTGAATACTCAAGCATGAAAGCAACTGTTGTACACAACGGTACAACTGCATTCATAACTGTTTACGGTATTACTAACTCAGGTTCAACAGACTTGGCGACAGTAACAGCAGTATATGATTCAGGAACAGTGAACATACAGGCAACAAGTACAGGAGGCACAACGGCGGCTACTGTACAATCTTCACTAGCGGCGTAATCCGGTAGAGAATATACCTTACAGATAATTTTAAACGCCCTAATGGTAAATACAACTGTTAGGGCGTTTTTTTACGACTTAACTTTATATTAATATAAATCATAAGGGAAACATGGAACTATGACAACACGTAACTTTAGAGTACATAATGGTATTTCAGTTGGTGATATAGTAATATCAGCAAGTGCAAACACTATTCATGGTAACACAACGTCGGCTCCAACAGCAGACGGGCAGTTAGCAAACAAAAAATATGTTGATGACTCATTAGCGGGTCTATCACAAAACAGTATCGCACAATTAAACAGTTCGGTAGCAGTAACTGACACAGGAACAAATGGTACAATTATAATTACAGCAGACGGTAATGCTGAATTGACTGTAACAGATGACGGTGTAAGAGTACACGGAAACCTAACAGTAGACGGTACACAAACAATTATTAACACAGCGACACTTTCAGTTGAAGACAACATCATCGAAGTAAACAGAAACGTTTCTTCAAACTCTGGAATGCCAACATTATCAGGTTTGAAAGTTAACAGAGGTGACGCATCAAGTGCCACAGAAAACGATCTTTTCTGGGTATGGGATGAATCATACTCTGATGACGGTACAACTACTTTTGGAAATGCAGGCGGTGCCTGGACAGCAGGTAGAGGTATGAACCCAGGTGATATTGACGCACTAGTGGATATAAGAGCAAACGTAATCCACGCAAGAGCAACTTCGGCTTCTTACGCTGACTTAGGTGAAAGATTTGAAGCAGACGCTCCTATGGGAGAAGGCGCAGTAGTAACAGTAGGCGGTACAGCAGAAATCACTGAAACAACATCAGATTTATCTGACAATGTATTTGGTGTGGTATCTACTAAACCAGCATACATGATGAACGCGGCGGCAGGAAACGGCGACAGTCATCCATTTGTTGCAATGACAGGAAGAGCACCAGTAAGAACAACTGGATCAGTAACAAAAGGTCAAAGACTTGTAACATCAAGCATCAAAGGATGTGCGAGAGCGGCGGCAACTGGCGAAAGTATCAGTCCATTTAACGTAATCGGAAGAGCATTAGAAAACAAATCCGACGAAGGTATTGGTTTGGTAAATTGCGTTGTAAGAACAAACAACTAATAAATATTCATACTTTTTAGTAGACAAAAGGGCGGCTTTATGTCGCCCTTTTTTTGTGACTTTTATAAATATTTTTACGTTCATCCAATAGGACGGAAGTAGGGAAACCGAAGGAACGCACTTTGAGGGAGAAGTGCGTGAAAAAATTAATCAAGAGTAAAAGGTATCGTCACCTACAAATTAGAGTGTACAAAGGCACACAAGATGATTATGACCTAATATTCACTTCTTGTGATTATCCATATTTTAGAGTACAATTTAAAAACTTGGACCAAATAAGTCTGGAACACCTATACCCATTATACAGGAATAGAGCATGGCTATTGCAATGGTTGCCACCCAGATGGTGCCATTTCCTTGTAATAGGAGCCTAAAGCAAACAGCCGATAAATACTATTACTGTGGTCAGCCGGCAATGATATCAGGCTGTGTACGGTGTATTGCTGTACTAACATTATTATAAGGAGTACCCAAGTATGGCCATAGGTCGTATAACAGGGTCGGTATTAAAGTCCAATCTGACTAGGAATGGCGTCGACCTTGCATTTGAAACAAACCTACTGTACCTCGATGTCACAAACTCACGAGTAGGAATTGGTACTTCAGAACCTTCAACAGAATTACAAGTGGCAGGAACGGCCACAGCAGTAACACTAGCGGCATCAACTGGCCTAGAAACAAACCTAGTTACTTCAACAAACTTTTATATAAATGATTCAGCCGATATTTTCTTAGATGCGGCTGGAGGTGATATTATACTTAAAAAAGGTGGCGGCACACAATTTGGTTACCTAACAAACGACAATGATAATTTTGTTGTCAAAGCAAACGTATCAGATAAAGATCTAATATTCAGAGGCAACGATGGTGGTACTGAAATATCACCAGTTACAATTGACATGAGTGAGGGTGGTATCATTGGTATAGGAACCGCGGATGCCAGTTACACTGCTCTCAACACATTAACAATAAACACCGCTTCGGACATACCTCTATACATACACAGCACTGACGCAAACAACAGCATGGTGATGTCTGACACCAACGGTTCAATAAAATTTGGCACAGCATCCGGTGGCTTTACTGTAAGTGTTGGAGGTGATGCAGGTGGCGGGACTAAACCTAGTGCTACCAGTCACTATGCCAATGGCGCCAGTGAAAAATTTGCAGTATCGTCAGCAGGAGTTGTAACCATAAGTGGTGCGTACTCATTGCCAACAGCAGATGGCAGTAACGGACAAGTGTTACAAACAGACGGTTCGGGTGCATTATCATTTGCAGAATCTGGTGGCGGAGGTGGCGGTAACAACACAGCGGTAAAACAATTCAATTATTACAAACTAGATACAACATCGGCAGTTGTTGATGAATTTGATATCAAAGAATTTAGAGGTGCAATATACGATGTTGCAGTGGAAGACCAAACAAACAATTTTGTTGGACACTTAAAAGTTTCAATTATCCATGATGATACTACACCATATATCTCAGTATACAATGTCAACGAAGACTCAACGAGAATAGTAGACTTCACTGTCGCAATATCCGGAGATGTTGTGCAATTATCCGCGGCGACTAATACTTCTACTCATACAAACCTACGATTTTATAGAATAGCATTGGGAGATCATCACGAAACTGTTGCAAACACAAACTCAAAAATAATTGCAACATCTACAAACATTGGATCAACTGCTACAACATTAGATCAATTTACAAAAACAGATATACGAGGAGCAAAATATGTCATCCTAATCAAAGATGATACATCAGGAGATTATCAAATATCTGAAAAAAGTTTAGTACATGACGGAACAACAGTGTATCATGATGATTACGCAATGGTGTCAAGCAGAGGTACACCGTTACATAGTTTTACAGGCACAATATCAGGACAGACAGTAACATTAAGTTCTCTGTCTGGAGGAAACACAACAGGTACAGCAGTATTATACAGACAGGATTTAGGAACTAAAACCAAATTAGGAGAGTTTGATAACTTCCATTACGGAATCAAAAAAGACATAGACAGTGCTGTTGAAACAGTAGACAGTTTTGACGTGTTCAAATTTAAAACAGCAAGATATTTCATAACAATGGAATCGGGATCTGAATATCAAAACTCAGAAATTACAATGACTGTGAATAGTGCAGGCACAGATGCAACAATTTCTGAAAGTTTTGTACTTTCGGCAAACAACACATTGGCAACATTTTCAGCAGATGTGTCCGGCGGCAAAGCAAGATTAAGAGCAAGTTGTAATCCAAACACAAAAATATTTTTTGCAAGATTGTCTTTTGAAGCCAATAACATTTACAGGGCAAACGGGCAAACATCCGATGATTTATATATCACACACAACAATTTGAAATTAGAACCGGGTGCATTAACAATTCCAAAAGGCACAACAGCACAGAGACCGTCATTAAACGCAACAGGTATGATACGTTACAACACCTCGACCGACAGTTATGAAAGATATGACACATCGGGTTGGGTAAACATTGCCAAAACGGCAACGGCAACTGAAGCAAGTGGTACTACAACAGGCGAAGCAACGAGTATTTCTACAACAGCAGTGAACGTAGACACGTTTGACAAAACATCTTTTGATAGTGCATTCTATCAGATGGTAACCAGAGATGAAATCAATGACGAAATTGCTACACAGACAGTCAGTTTAGTACACAACGACACAGATGCTTTTACTAGTACAGGTGGTATAGTAAGGTCAGGATCAAATACTCAAGTGGCTTTCGATGCAGACATATCTGGCTCAACGGTCAGATTAAGAGGTACAGGTACAGCAGACGTAAACTCTGTCAAGTTTTTCAGAATAGGTCTTGGTGACAATACATCAGCGTCCAGTTCAGGAAACACCGCAACAATTATCAACACAGATGTAGACAGTGCTACTGAAAATCTTGATACATGGTCGGCATCATCATACAGAGGTGCAAAATATTACATCAGTGCAAACAATTCAACAAAAACAGAATTAAACAATATAGAATGCTTGGTTGTACACAACGGTACAGATGCATTTATCACAGTGTTCAATGACATTTTCACAGGAAGTAATGCTTTGATATCTTTATCAGCAGACATAGATAGTGGTTCTGTGAGACTGAGGGCATCAGGAAATGAACCAAACACCGCAGTCAAAATGTATAGAGTACTATTAGGTGATTCAGAATCAGATGCAACCAGTGACAACACAAAAACTATCGGCCAGGTCACTGTGTCAAGTTCGGCAACAGAGGTTGATACGTTCAGTACAGATTCTTTCAATGGTGCCCACTATGTTGTAGTCGGTAACAACAGTTCAGAATCCGCCGCATCGATAAGTGAGGTATTTGTTGTCACAGATGGAACTGACGCATATGTAACAACTGCACCACAAGTATCAACTAAAGGAACTGACCAACTAGAATTTACAGCATCTTTAAGTGGCTCAACTGTATCTTTAAGTGCATCGAGCACCAGCGGTGGATCAACAACTGTAAATGGATTTAGAGTCCAGTTGCTACGTAACCCGGCGGGTGCATCAACTTCATTATCTGTTTTAACAAGTAACAATCAAACAATCTCAGGACAAAAAACATTCACAGCAGGTGTGTTAACTGATACGATCCAATCACCGGCTTCTAATGCAAACATCACTCTTGACCCTCAAGGAACAGGTGCGGTAGCGGTATTGGGAAGCCAGACAATAACAAATACAACAACAGATGATTCATTAACAATTACCACAACAGAAGATTCAAGCACAGCAGGACCGGTAATATCATTGAAGAGAAATAGTTCTAGTCCAGCAGATGCTGACTACTTAGGACAGATAAAATTCAAAGGCGAAAATGACAACGATCAAGAAATTAACTATGCAAAAATTACAGGTAAGATTTTAGATGCAAGTGACGGATCTGAGGACGGTATATTAGAATTTGCATTCTTAAAAAATGGATCAAACAACATTTCAGGTAGATTTAGATCAGACAGTTTACAGTTATTGAATGACACCAGTTTAAGAGTTACAGGACACGTTGAACTGGGTGTATTAGCAAGTGATCCATCTACAACCGCCAATATCGCACACATCTACGCCAAGGATGAATCATCAAGTGCAGAAGTTTTTGTGCGTGATGAAGCAGGTAACGTTACTAAGATATCTCCGCACAACGAACAAGGCGAATGGGAATACTTCTCAAGAAATACAAAAACAGGCAAAACTGTAAGGGTCAACATGGAAGAAATGATTAGAGATATTGAAAAACTTACGGGTAAAAAATATATTAAAAACGATTAAACTATCAAATCTAATATAGTCTGCAACTTACCTTTTATACTTTTATTATTAAGTGTATTCCTTAATCCACCATGTAGATTTTTTGGCCAGCATTCGAAGGCTGTCCAACAATATCCCGAATGTTCCTCGTTAAGTTTTGGTATGAATTCTGAATCGATTGCTATCAAATATGTGTGAAAATAAAATTTTTGATCATTGGATGTGAACATCTCTAACGGAATAACTTTTTTGAACTTTGGAGTATCACCTACTTCCTCCTCTATTTCCCTTTTTAATCCTTCGAATGCAGATTCCGTACTACGTGCAAGTCCGCCTACCAATCCCCATGTGCCTTGTGTTTTTTTATCTGTCCTTTGTAGGAACAAGAAACGTTTGGTAGAGGTTGAATAAAACAACGCACCCGAACAAATTATATTATCTTTCATAAACTATTATAACAATTTAATTGCAAATTATCAAGGAGTAGTTGCGTCTTGTCCAGAAGCATCATCATTTGCTGTATATCCGCCATCTAAAACAATGCTCCATTTACCAGCAGTGTACACACCTTCGTATGATTTAACCCATTCAATGCCATTAAACCTGTATTGAATACCTGTATGAGTATTCGTTACGTAATGTTGAGTTGAGTCTGGATGACTTGCATCAAATACTTTTTGCCATATACTTGAAGCCGAATTGTATTGTATTATATCGCCAACACTAGCCACCAAAGTGCCCCATGTTGGGTTGGATACTGTTGCTGTGGAATCACCTATTTCGTCAATTATCAAATATCTATCTCCATTTTGCGGATTAGTCGGTGCAAATGTTGATGGATTTATAATTTTTTTAACATTCACAAGAGTATTTGCCGGTATAGTATCTGAATCAATGTTATACAGTAAAATCGTATCTTCTAAAGGTGATGTGGATATGGTTCCGACAATTTCATTTCCGTTTGGTTGCTTCAACCTAATCTGCGATGTGCCGTTTGTGACTTTGCCGTATTGATTTATCAATGTTTTCCAGTTAACAGGAGGACCAAAAGTTTCAAATGGGTCAAAATTTGAAGGTTCTTTTGCCCCTGTATAAAATCCGTCTCCACCCGAACTTACATTTACTCCTGTTGTACCAAGTAATCTAAGTTGATTGCCTGTTACTAATAATCCAAAATTATTTGGGGTAACAAAACTTCTCGTCAATAATGTGCCATCTATCAATCCTTTTGTTATTCCGCCGTCATCGTCATACACACTCATTATAATTTTTTGTACAACTCCTAATTTTTTAACTTTTATAGGCGGTGATAACCATATTGGCATACTGAAAGTCATTGTTGCAATATCAATTTCGGTATCGGCACCCACAGGAATTGTTCTTGAACTGAATGTTATTCCAGTAAGTTCAACGTAACTTAGACTTGTCCAGTCTAAAAAATTGTCAGATTTTTGTATTTCAAAATCTGGATTGAATAGATACAAAATTTGTTCCAATAATTGTAATTTTTGATCGGTGTTAGATGTCCAAATATCTGCCGTAACTTCTAATCTAAAAGGAGACGGCATAACTTTTTCAACTGTGTATCCTGCTCCTAACTTGTCTGTGTAGTTTCCGTCTGAATCTGTGTCTCTTTCTTTGAGATGTTGCTTTTCAATATGATAAGGATTTTGCATTCTTTCTCTATCATAGTTCAGTTCTCTAACGTAACAAGCAATTCTCGGTGTGTAATTCATTGCATTTTCCGAATTGTTTCTAATGATATTCGCTACCTGTCTGGTTGGATCACCATACACAACTGGAACTGCTCTTAGATTCACAGTGTCGTCTTTTGCTTTTCCTGTTTCTATAGAAAAATTGCCCAAAATTCTCATGAATTGGGTCAAAAATTTTCTAACCTGTCCGTCGTAAAAATGTAACATTAATTGTCAGCCTTTGGTTTAAGAGCGTCAGTAAGCGATTGCCTTTGTTTTACAGTCAATCCATTAATTGTTGACTCTGTAGTGTTGTTAACAAATCCTGTCTTATAATTTAACCTCGAATCGGTGTTAGTCATGTTGATTCTGACCGAGTCTTCAATTTTGACCCACCTGTTTCCGTCATAACGAAATAGTCTGTTTGGCAAGTAATCAGTTCTTAGGAAGTA
>MDTC01269326.1_pt1 | contig 18449 bp, 17 predicted proteins | sample 811181 | NCBI WGS metagenome assembly MDTC01 (sample SAMN05326644, study PRJNA326480) | marine metagenome | isolation source: seawater | place: Pacific Ocean: North | collected 2011
TAAAGTTAATTGATTCCATATGTGCATCCAGTCACCATATTGACGGTCAATGCGTTGGCCACCAATTTCAACTTCAACTTGAGAGACTAATTGTTCTCCAGGGAAATCTAACCATCTGGCATGGACAGAGCCACCACTATTACCTAAGCTTTGGCCAATTTCAGGTAATGTAACTTGTAAATAGGTGCGGAAAGCTAAATCACCATTACGGGAGATGGTGCAAGTAACGCGGCGACCAAAATCAGCTTGACCATTGAAAGTTTGTTCAATGGATTCCATTGCGAAGTTAGTGTGACGACGATAGGTAACTTTCCAGAATGTAATTTGGGGATTTCCTGTAAGATATACATCTTGAGCTCCATAAGCAACTAATTGCATAAGACCACCGGCCATTTTTTATAATATAAAAAAAGAAAAAAAATTTTTGAATTTTAATTTAATTAAATATTTAATAACTATATTATAATAAAAAATTAATCAAATATTATAATAAATACATGAATAAATATACTTACCAACATACAACATTAGATAAAAAACATAATGAAATGATAGATAAATTCAACAACAATGAAACTAATATTATACCTAATTTAAAACTTAAGATAGAAAAATTAGAAAAATGCCTAAATAATAAAAAAAATATAAATAAAATAGATAAAGCAGATTTAATTAAGAAAAATATTACAGACTTAAAAAATACAATTTATAGACTTGAAAAAGAAAAAACTGATTATTTTTTAAATAACTCAAAACATATTTTTGATTATTTTGAAAATAAAAAACAAATTAATTTAAATAATAAAGATACTAATATAAATAATTTAAGTTTAAACAATGACAAAATAAATAAATTTTTTAATAATGTTTCAAATGATACAGGATTAGAAAATGAAATAATACCAGATAATTTAAATAATAATTATATTCAAAAGTATTTTTATAATCTGGATAATTTAAATATAAATTATGAAAATTTTTGTTACAAGTCTGATATTTGTACTTTTTGTAATAAAGGTGAAATGATATATGTAGAATCAGATGGAATATCTATATGTAATAAATGTTCAAAAACTGAAAAATATTTAATTGAAAATGATAAACCTTCATATAAAGAGCCACCAAAAGAAGTCTGTTTTTACGCATATAAAAGAATAAACCATTTAAGAGAGATATTAGCACAATTTCAAGCAAAAGAAAGTACCTATATACCAGATGAAGTCTTTAATAATATTAAAAATCAAATTAAAAAAGAAAGAATAGAATTAAAAGATTTAACAAACAAGAAAACCAAAGATATATTAAAAAATCTTGGCTATAATAAATATTATGAACACATACCATTTATTAAAGACAAATTAGGAATAAAACCACCGATTATGTCACAAGAATTAGAAGAAAAACTATGTAATTTATTCATGGAAATTCAAAAACCATATGCATTATATTGTCCCAAAGATAGAGTTAATTTTTTAAATTATTATTATACATTATATAAATTGTGTGAATTATTAAATGAAAGAAAATTTTTAGCATATTTCCCAATGTTAAAAGATAGAGAAAAAAGAATGGAGCAAGATGAAATATGGAAAAAAATATGTGAAGAATTAAATTGGGAATTTATACCAACAGTATAAAGATATTAATTTAATGATTTTTTATTTTTTTTTAACTCAATCTCCGGTTTAATACAAACCGGAATAAAACCACTTGCATCTTTTCCACATTTTTCATGATACTCATAAATTCTTTCTAATGAACCTGGAGCAAATTTTGATGTAAATTTTTTTTTAATAAGTTCTGCTTTTTCAATCAAATCGGCCATATTTTATTATATTATAATCATTAAAATTATTTAAATTATTTATAAATATATTTAAATATACAAGCAAAATATATTTATTCTATAATTTATAATGCATTCAGATAACAGACCATCATGGAACGAATATTTTAAAAATATAGTTCAGCTTACATCAACACGATCATCATGCGAGAAATTACATGTTGGTTGTATTTTTGTAAAAGATAATAGAATTATAGCACAAGGATATAATGGATATATTGCTAATTGTGAACATAAAGCAATTATTAAAGATAATCATAATATTGCTACAATTCATGCAGAGCAAAATACTATTTGCGATTGTTCTAAGAGAGGTGTAAGTTCAAATAATTGTGAAGCATATATAACACATTTTCCATGTTATAATTGTACTAAGTTAATGATTTCAGCTGGAATAAGTGAAATAAATTATATTAATGATTATAATAATGATAATTTGGTTTATGAATTAGTAAAAAATGTAAATGTTAAAATAAATAAGATATGAATAATTGTTATATAATTGTTATATAATTGTTATATAATTGTTATATAATTGATGATAACTTATTTACTGACTTAAATAAAATATAAAATATTGATGCAAATAAAATGCTGTTAAATAAATAACCATTTAAATTTAAATTTCCATCCGATGCAAATATAAATGGTAATAATTTTTTCATATATTTTTTAAATATAGGTAATTGAAATAAAAAATATAATATTCCAAGTAATAATGGAATTTGAAATTCATTATAAAACTCTTCGAGTGTATCTATTTTTTTTTCTTCTTTACTATTTTGATTTAACAAAGAATTTTGTGTCTCTAAATTATTAATATAATCGTCACTTACATTATGTTGAGGTATAAAATTTGGCTTTGTTTCAATATCAGTTTTTAATAATGCCGGATCAATCGGAATATCTCGAGAAGGTAAACCAGTTGCACCAGAAACACTTGCTTTTTGTAATTGATTAACTAATTCATTATAATTTGTTTGTGAATTTTTAATTTCATTATTAATTTCATTAGATATTTTGGGCATATTAATATTTTCACTGGTAGTCATAGTTATATTATTTATTTCTTGATTTACCATTTGTAGTGGAATTGATTCACCTGTATTTGGCAAATGACTGATAGATGTTGAACCATTTGAGGATTGTATACTTAAATTGTGATCCATATTATTATTAAATAATAATATTAATAATAATAATTTACGCAAAATTTACAGATTGTTCTTTTTGACCACATTTAATATTTTTTTCTTTAACACTATAACATGTATTATTTTTTGAATCAAATGAATAAATTTTGTTTCTTATTTCTTTTTGATCTGGTCCAACAAAATAATAACAATTTTTACCTTCACAAAATTTTCTAAATATTGTAGCTAAACCAAGGCCTAAAATAATTGATAAAATTATTCTTCCTCTTTCAGTATATAAAATATTTTGTATTACAGTAGCAACACCTTTTCCTAACATATTATATATAGTAAATATATAATAATATATATTAATACATCGTTTATTATATATCGTTTATTATATAATGTTTATTATATAATGTTTATTGATCAGGTATATGATTAATATCTGATTTTTTGCTAGGACATTTAGTTTCTTCTAATTCATATTCATAACAGTTATCTGCTTTATCCTTATACTCTATTTTATTTAAATTAGACAATGTTGGATATACTGTTATTTTTTTTTTCCCACTATCAAAATACATAAAAATTAGTCCAATAAATAAACTGGCAAGAAAAAATTTTATATTAATAATTTTAAATATATCAAATTTTTTAGTCATACTATTATTTAATATATAGAATTATAAAATAATAAAATAATAAAATAATATATAAAATTTTTTAATTATTCTGGAAATTTAATAATCTCTAAATTTTTTATATTATATTCGTCTTGAATTAAAACAATATTCTTCTCATATATACCTTTAGTAGACGTATCTGGTAATATTTCTATTGTATTATGGTTATATTTTAAATCTCTTATAAGTAAATCAAGTGGTTTAATATTGGAATTATATAATTCCATTGCCTCTTGTAAATATTTACTTTCATTTGTCTTTTTATATAAAGTTATGAATTCTTTCAAATTATTAACTTCTATAGCATGTTCTAATAATTTTTCATTTAACGCAGATTTTTTCTCAGGATTATTGGTTATAATATTTAATAAATTATAAAGTTCATTATATATTTCTTGATAATTATCCAATTCTTTTTTATAATTATCGAAATCTTCAACTGCTTTATCTTCATCTATATAATTAAATAATACATCCATTTTAGTAGCAATTATTTTATTTTTAATATCTGTTATTTTGTTATTTATTAAGATAAATTCATCATTTACCATTTGTTTTTTCATTTTTACTATTTCAATGTTTAGTGTACATGGTGATTTAATATTACCACAAGTTGCCTTTAACATATTATTAGATTCACTGAATATAGTACCTCCTTCATTGCCGCAATTTACGCATACATATTTTTTTTTTGCAAAAAGTTTCTTCTTATTTTCAAGTGAATCTTTTGAATTAATAATTTTACTCTTATAGATTTCTTGTTGTTTAGTAAATTTTTTTTTCAATTCATAATATTCTTTAATTTCTTCTAAATATTTCATATATTCTTCGTCACTTAATATTTTTTTTTCTAATTTTTCAGACATTATTATATTCTAAAAATATATTTTTCTATGTAGCAATGACGCTTCTGGATGAGTATTATAATCTGGTAAATTAGTTATCATATTATTTTTTATTCTTTGTTTATTATCTATATCTGCTTTATTATAATATGCTAATTTAGACATTATATATTGTTTGTCTCGTAAATTTTTTAAATATTTATCTTGTTTAGATTTATTATTCTTATACCTAAAAAATAAAATACTGCCGAATGTTAATATAAATAACATCAATAGACCTAAATTATATAATAGTGTATTGTGAGTATTTTTTACATTATTACATTCTTTTAAAATATTTTTAAAAAAATACTTTACTCCGGGATCTATTAATTTTGGTTTATTTAAATCTTCTGATTTATAATTTGAATTATTTAAATTTAAAAAATTATTTATATTTTTAAAATCCATAACTTCTAATTTATTATATTACTTTTATAAATAAAAAATAATTTATACATATAAATATAATTAATGTCATCAGATAATATTTATACAAGCGCATTAGAAAATAGTACAACTATATCCAGTCCTATGCCATCTATATTATTTTTTTTTACAATTACAGCAATTTTCGGAATACTAACTATTAGCTTTATTTATTCTAAGTCAACATTAGATAGTATTGCCGAAGTTAAAAATAATAATGTTTTTAATTTGATATATATAGGAATATTACTTATAGGTTCTTATTTTATAAATATTAATATATCAAAAACTCTATGTAATACTAATGAAATAAACTGGAGTAATATATTTTTTATAACATTATTACCATGGATAATTATTTTTGGTCTATTATACATCCTTTTAGAAATATTTCCAGGATGGATTAATCCATTTTCAAATACAATTGGTTATTTAATTGTTAATGCATTAGGAGCAACTACAAATATTATTAATTTATTTAAACAATCTAAAACTACTACTGATAAACCATTAAAAGAAGCGTTAATTAATATTGAAAAAAATTATTCTAAAATAATTAATGAATTTGATATTGATTTAGAGTTATTCAAAAGTTATATAGATCAATTTAGAAAAGAAGGAATTGTAAATCCAAAAGTAGCTACAACTGCTGAAGCTTTATATAGATCAGAAGATGTTTATAAACTGTATCAACATGTTATTGCTAAATTTTTTATAGGTAAATTATTATGGTATATATTAGCTGGTATTTTAATTGCTTCAATTTCATACAATTTTATATTAAATATTAAATGTACAAAAACTTTAGAAGAACAAAAGTCAGAATATGAAGAGCTATATAAAAAATCCACTTATGTTCCTGTTTTTGGTAAAAAATGGAAAAAAATATCAGATAAAGAAAATAAAACTGATTTAAGTGAAACATCGCAATTTGTTGATTTAATAGATAAATATGCTGAAAGATTTATTAATAATGTAGATAATGAAGTTGAATTTACAAAGCGTGAATTACGTTTTGTTGGAATAATGAATGAATTGCCTCAAAATATGTGCATTCAAATTAATGGAGAATATTATATTCCAAATGAATAATTAATATCTAAAAATCCAAATCATCTAAAATTTTTTTTGCAAATTTATCTCTGGGTATTGACTCTAACTTTGTATATCCATATGAAAGTGCCTTTGGTCTATATATAAATTTTTTTATATTTAAATCTAAATTTTCTAATAATTTTTCTTGTTCATTTTTTGCTCTATATACATCTTTTAAATATAAGTTATTCATAATTTGTATTCCAAGATTACCTTCATATAAACTATTGCCTACTCCAAATGCACTGACTAATGATATGCTTTTACAAGATTTAGGTAATGTATCTAAAAACTTTTTAGTTAATAAATCTGAATAATCTTTTTGAAAAGGACTAGCGCTTGTAGAAAATATTAGATGATCATACTCATAATAGCCTATATTATCCCAATAATTTTCAATAGTAAGATTATTATTTATAAATTCAGGCATGGTTACTTGTTTATTAAAACTATCACCTCTAAATGGATATGATATTTTAGAATTGCTTGAAAATCCAAGAACATTAAATTTTCTTTCTATTATTCCTTGATATATTATTTCTTTACCTAAATCACTTGATGCACCTACTACTGCAAGATTAAATGATTTGACAAGTAAAAACATTGCTCCCAATAAAATAAATCTCATATATATATATATTTTATTGAGAGTTTTTATATACTAATTTTAACAATGAAATTATAATAAATTATTTACTATAATTTCATTATAAATTATGAATTTGAAATATTTTACTAAAATGAAAATATATTAAAGTTAATATAACATAACACACATAAATAAGAAATTATTGAAAATATTAAGACTGCTAACCATATTGGTACTATTGTTTTATTTTTATAACCAAGACCAAATTCTCTTGGTTTACCATTTTTATCAAAAATTAAACTTGGTTTTGTTAATATTATTGTAATAAAAAATAATAAAAATATAATAATTGATACTAAAGATTTATTATTAGTAATAAAATACTTTAACATTATTAATATTATATAAAAATAAATATAATATTAATTGTATTTTTATAAAAAATACATATTTTTATAGATTATAGTTTTATAGTTTTATAGTTTTATAGTTTTATAGTTTTAAAATACTGTCTGTCCACTAATTAATTCTTGTCCTAAAATACCCATGAATGCAATCATTGCAAGGCGACCATTATTTAATTCTTTATTTAAAATATCATCCGAAACCTCACTCATATTATAATTTCCTAAATTACCAGGCTGATAATCTTCTTTAAGTTTAAAGGTTGTTAGTGTTTTAAATGGATCTTCCCAGCCATTAAGCATGCGAATATATTCAAATCCACCCATAGTAACCCAAAAAGGAAGCTGATCAACAAAGCTAAGAGAACTTAAATAATTTACACCCATAACTGAATTGTCAGAGTCTAAATATTCTAAAATTGGAATAGCAGCGGTAGCAAGCATTGCCGCACGACCATGCTGTAATTCTGCTTCACGAATAAACTTAATCTTATTTTCGTTTTTATTAACAGTAAGTTTTAAAGGATCAAAATAACCCAGCGGCGGAGTATTGCCAACATATTTGAATGTTTTAACATTAGGACCAGGGTTTACATGAAGAAAACACATAGCATTATTAAGCATATTTAATACTAATAGCGAGACAGGTTTATACATTATATTATAATATAATAATGTATAAATCTTTAAATTATTTTTAAAAAAATTTAATGTTTAAAAAATATTTTTAATATTCATAATCGCTGTCTGCATCATCATCATCTGGTATATTTGACATTCCTAATTCCTCGTCTTCAATTTCTTTATCAATTTTCTCTTGTTCATCAAAATCCATTTTATAAATTTCTTTATTCATATCAGTTACATTATTATTTTGTTTTAAAATATATTCTTTATATGCTTGTTTTTCCATTTCCATTCTTTCTTCATCGTAATTTTCTTTTACATATTGTGTTAATCCTTTTTGCAATCCTTTACTCCATTTTTCTAATTTATTATTTTTGAATAAATTTTCAATTTCTCTCTCTTCATCGGTTAATTGTTTTAAATAATCAGTAATTAGATCTTTTTCTTTTTCTTTAGAAAATGTAATTTTCTCTTTTATTTTACTATAACTTGATTCTAAAATAACACTATGGTTATTCATAATATTTAATGATTCATAAATATAATTTCCAATATTTTCATGTAATATATCTTCATCGTAGTCTTCAATTGATGTTATATCTAACTTAAATTGAGAGTTAGACGATATATTTACCAATTCATTAAATATACTATAAAAACAATATATGAAAAAATATTTTATATATTCTTCGTCAAATATACTATATATTTTAAGATCTTTACTTGAATTACTAATATTAATTGATTTGACATAAAATGTATAATTTATAATATTTTGTAAAATTAAATATTTTTGTTTTATTATTTTAAATATTATTTCAAATTCCGGAACTTCTGAAAATATCATTAGCTTATCATAATAACGTTTTAATATTTCCATTATATCATTATTATGTAATTGAGATAAATTCCAGTGTTCTGGAATTGCACTATAATTTATATTCTTTTTAAGTATTATATTTGGAAAAATATCAATAAAATTTTTTAAATATGTTTTGTAAAACTGTACATTATTAGTTGATATTTTTATATCTAAAAATTTACTTATGCTTTTTCCAACTTGTTTATCAAAATTAGGTATTCTTTTTATAAATTCAAGAATATTTTGTTTCATTATTATATTTACACGTGCAAGATGATTTTTAACATCGTCTAATTCTTTATTATCTTCATTATTTATTTTAAAATTTTCTATCATTAAATCTAATTTTTTAAATAGTAAATCATCTATATTATTTTCTTGTGATGATAAATTGTAATCATTTATATATAATTTATATATATCAGCATTATTTAAATTTGTATGTTTAATATTTGTTTGTATTAAATTTTTCTTAGAAATTAAAGTTAATAAGTCAAGCATATTATTTTTTGTATAGTTCTTACCTTGAGCTTTTAAACTATCAATAACATTATTAAAATCACTATCATATTTAAAATCAACTGGCTTATCTATACATATACTTTTTAGATCATCATCAATAGGTAATACATTATTAAAATTACAAAAATGTATAAATGTTTTATAAATAGTTGCTTCGCTAAAATCTTGTTTTATTGTTGGTAATAAATTTTTAGTATTATTATTATCGTATAAAATAGATGGTTTAGTTAGTATATCTATACTTTCAACAATATCACCATAAAATTTTACTAATTTATTATATTCTAAAATAGTCGGATTAATATTACTAAAATATTCACTTGTATTTATGGATGAATTACAACATGCATTTTCTAAAAATGGTTCACCTGTATTATTTTCTAATAATACACTATGTAATTTTATTATTTCTTGAATAAATTGTATAATTGCATTACTAAAATATATAATTTTAGATTCTGTTATTTCACGTATATTATTTTTGGATCCTTTTGTAAATGTTTCTAATAATTCATTTTTAAATGTATCTGGTAAAGGTAGTAATTTATCTTTATTAATATTTATTTCTTTTAATGGTGGCATAAAATTAAACCATGTATTTAATGATAATGATTCTGGAATTATTGGAGTATCATTCATTAATAAATATTCCCGTTTTTTATCAAATAAACTAATAATTTCTTTATTATTAATAACATATTTTTCTATAAAATTTGTTATTTTTTTAACTATTGTTGATTCAGATACTTTCAATAAAGTGTTCCATGGTTTTATTGAACTTTTAATTTTATTAGCAACACACGCTATATATATAACTGTTGTTTTATCTTGATCACCTACAAAAGGATATCCGTCAAATGATTTAATACAACCTGGGAAAGTTTTTTTACTGTTTATAGATGGAATACTACTTTGTATTGCTACTATTAAAAATGTTAATGTTAATAATAATATTGTGGAATTATAAGTATCTTCATAACTTGGTAATGATTTAGCCTTAGGATCTTTTTTCTTAAGTTTATCTATTTGCTTTTCATAATCTTCTTTAGAAGGTACAGTTTTTTTTTGTATAGTTAACACATTATTGATAATAAATTCATTATTATTTATTACTATACCCATCATTTGTGTCATAACTTTAATTATTGCATTTATTGTATCAATATCTGGACTTGCAGATTTGATTTTAGATGAAACTCCTAACGAATAATCATTTTCCATTAATTCTTTAGTATTTAATTTATATCCTTGCTCATCAAATCCTTCATCTGAACTAAATTCGATATGTTTTATTATATATCCACTATGTTTATCTACCCAATAATTATTATCATCACTAATTGTTCCTTGTTCTGCACATATACTATCAAGTTCACGTATATAATTTACTTTATTATCAAATACGTTTGCTAATTTTAATAAAAATTTGGGTATTAATTTAATACCTGTTTTATTACAATAAAGCCAATATACATTTTCATCATTTATAGCTTCCCGTGTAAAATTTATACAAAATTTTTTAATCAAATAATGTTTTTTAACAATATCAGGAATAGACAATATCATATCTCTCAATTTATCATATGGCGATTTGTTAATGGTATCAATATCTATAAAGAAATCCAGTAAATAATTATTTATTTTTTCTTCTCTGTTCTTATTTATTTTATGTATATTTTTCATATACAATTTAGAATTTTCATATTCTGTTGAAATTTTACCTTTAATTTCTTCAACACTTACATCATATTTTAATTTAAAATTTTCCAATATTTTATCTACATTTGATTTAATATTTCCTTCTTTGAATTTTTCACTTGACATGCATTTATCAGTTATAGATATACAATCCTTATCTATATTACATAATATTTTATTAGAATCAATATAAAAGTCTGATTTAAATTTTTCATCAAGTTCCCATATATTGTTATTACGTACATATATGTAATTTTTATTTGATTCATTATCAATTAATAATGCATAATCACCATTTATAACTTGTTTTTTCTCATTAATAATTGATTTTGCTTCGCGTTGTGCATTTTCTCTCGTTATATTCATTAAATCTTGTAATTTTTTTGTTAAGAAATTATAAAATTGTGTAGTGTCCATTGAATCTTTTTCAGTTTTATATTCATCTAATAAGCTATATAATGTATTATCATAAATAGAATCAAAAAATATCTCTTTATTATTATCTTCTTCTAATTGAGAAAGTGATGAATATTTTTTACTTAAGAAATATTTTTCACACTTTTCACTTAATTCATCTATTTTTTCTTCTTCTTCTTTTGTTTTACTTTGTTCATCAGACTTACTTGTTTTTTTAACAAAATTTTCAACTAAATTTGTTATAATTAGATCCATAATATTTTTATTTAATGTGTTTAAGAATAATTTACTGTTATCTATTTTTTCAAAACATGAGAGAATTTCAGAATTAGATATAAATTTTCTTTCTTGTAAATTATAATTTTCTAATAATTCAGTTTTTAACTCTTTTGATAATATATCAAATGAAAAATTGTATGTATCATATATATCTTTATCTTTAAAAGATTCTGTATTTAATAATTCAAGCAACTTTATTAACATAGTTTTATTTGATTCAAAATTTTCTTTAAAAAAGCTAATATTATTTTTTATAATATCCATTACTTTTTCATAATCAACATTATGTAAATTATATAAATCTATATTTGCACATTGTAAATCATTCAAAAATGAATATAAATTATAATAATTTTTATTTTCAGATAACTTAGAAATTATAGAATTATTTGTAGGTATAAATGATTCTAATAAAATATTATATTTTTCTTCTTCACTTGCATCAATATCATCGCTTAATGAAAAATTATTTATACTAGTAAATAAATTATTATTATGAATATTTAAATGCGAATTAATAAATAAACTGCTAACTCTATTATCCACTATAAATCTATTTAAATTTGTATTTAAATTTAATACTTGATAATAATTTAAAAATTTACTATTATACTCACATCTCTCCAATATATTAGTATAATCTTGATTTATTTTAGAAAATTCAAAAATTGGTAAAGGTAATGTCATAAAAGATATTATTTTTATTTTATCATTTAATGTAAGATCTGTTAGTTTGTTAATTACTTTATTATCTTTATAATCTTTATTATCTTTATAATCTTTTTCTATCATTTTCATTCCAGAATTAAATACTTCCATAACAAATCTCTCTTTATCTATAAATTGATCTTTATCATTTACTTTATTAACATAACTATAAAAATCATCAAACATATCATTTATTACATTTATTTGCGTATTAACATCTAATAAGAATGGAACCTTATCTTCGTCTACATTGTTATTTACAACATTATTGATTATTATTAATAAATCATTTATGTATTTTTTATAATCATTTATTTTTTCCTTTGAATTATTATTAATCCATTTATCTGTAGTATCTATTATTTTCTTAATAAAATCACTTTCTTTAACTATATCAAGATAATCATCATAACTATCATCTTCATCTATTAAACTAATATTATTATTTATTATAGTTTTTTTATAATTTACAACTGGTAATATCCAATATAATTTTTTATTTAAATTATATAATAACTCCTTTAATGGCTTATAAAATTCGGTTTTTTCAATAGGTATTAATGGATTATTATTTTTATCAAATATAGAATATAAATTTCTTAATTCTTTGTATCTGTTTATTTCTTTTTTTAGTCTATTAATAGTTATATTATGGTCTTCTAATTTAGATTTTTTTACTAACATAGTTTCCATATAATCATGTATTTGACTTTCAATAGTATAACGTTTTTCATTATCAGGAACATTTACACTATGGTATAATTCTTCATATGTATCTTCTAATTCAAATGAATCTAATAATACTTCATTTATTTTTTCTTCCTGTTTATGATTTACTAATTCATAATCATATTCATCTTCATTTATTTGATCTAAATATACCTCCTCTTCTTCATCTTTTTCTAATATTTCATGCTCTTCATCTTTTAAATCTTTTTCTAATAAATCATCACCATCTCTAACTATTATTTTTTCAATATTTAATTTTTCTGGTATTCCAGAATAAGCAAAATCAATATATATAACTTGCTTATTAGGCAATAATGTTATTTCTATCATGTCTTCTTCAATATTTGTAACTAATCCATTCAATATACTTGGTACTGGATCACCAAAATATATAGATATGTACTTATTTATTTTAATATCATTTTGTACTATAAAACTTGGACTTTTGTTTCTGTGTAATAATATAATATTTTCTATTGATTCTTCTAAAAGTTTGCCTGTATCAGATATAGTTAGAGTTATAGTTTTTTCATCATTTATTAGTACAATTTTTTCATTATTAATAAAATTAATATAAAATATAATCTCATGTAAATCTGTATTTCTAGGTGAATCTATTTTAATGATATCACCTAATTGTAAATTTAAATTATAATTTTCACTTTCCATTATATTATATTTATAATATATTTATAAATATATTATAAATACTAATATATTTATAACAAATAATAAAATATTATAATTATAATATTTTATTAAATAAGTTAAAGATTTATAAATAATAATTATATTATAAATACATAACACGTATGAATATTAATATGGATTTAAATATATTATCAACATTTGATTCTGATGATTATCAGAATAAACAATATACTTATAATAATAATATTTACAATATTATTAAATACAATAAGGATAAATTAAAAGACTATGAAAAAAATGATATAGAAAAATTTAAAGTTCTATCTAAATATAGATCAGTTATTGTTAGAGATAATAAAGTAGTAGTATATAGTCCAGGTAAATCTATTGATTATGAAAATTTTAAAACAAGTAATAATACAAGTGATGTAATATTAGAAGATTTTATTGATGGAACAATGATTAATGTATTTTATGATAATATTAATAATACATGGGAAATTGCAACAAAATCTACAGTAGGGGGCAATATTATATTTTTTAATGATATCAAAAATTATAGTTATTTTAATACATCAGATTATAAAGAAAAATTTGAGAAAACAACATTTAGAAGTATGTTTTTTGAATGTTGTGAATTTATTAATTTAAATCTCGAATCATTAAATAAGAGTTATTGTTATTCATTTGTTATGCAACATCCATTTAATAGGATAGTTACTCCAGTCATAACACCTTGTTTATTTTTAATTAATATTTATTGTATTGATAATAAAAACTATCCAAATATTAGTATTAATCATATTGATATAAATCAATATATAAATACTATACCTTATCCATTTTTGAACACCGCTATTAAAATTCCTAATAAATATGAATTAGATAGTTATGAAAACTTAGAATTACATTATAAAAATATTAAGACACACTATACTTGTGTTGGAACTATGATATACAATAAAAGCGGTGATCGTACTAAAATTAGAAATCCTAATTATGAAGAAGTTAGAAAATTACGAGGCAATCACCCAAAATTACAATATAATTATCTAATGTTAAAAAAGGAAAATAAAGTTGTTGAATTTTTACATTATTATCCAGAATGTAGAATTATTTTCAATAAATTTAAAATATTAATATATAATTATACAAATGAACTATTCTTGAATTATATTAGCTGTTTTATTCGTAAGGAAAAACCATTAAAAGAATATGAATTTCAATATAAAGTACATCTATATAATATACATAAAAAGTATATTACTGAACTTAGGGAAAGTAATAAAATTGTAGATAAAAAAGTAATTATTGATTATGTAAATTCTTTACATCCTGCTCAGCAAATGTTTGTAATTAATTTCAAAAATAATAAAATGTGTACTGCTAATGTTGAAAGCATGGAAGTAACTACATAAAATAATTTTTAATTTATAATTTTTAATTTTTATTAAATATTTTTCTATATATATAATGAAATATTTAATAAAAAAGAAAAATAAGAAAACGCTAGTTAAAAAAAACAATTTAGATAAAAGAAATAGAAAAACACACAAAAATAAATCTAAACAAAATAAATCTAAACAAAATAAATCTAAACAAAATAAAGCAAGTGGAGAAAAAAGTGAAGAAAAAATATGTAATGAAGATGCTTTTAAAAATGATACAGTGGATATAAAAGAGTTATATGAGGAGGCAAAAGAGCGTTATCAAATACTAAAAATTTATTTTGATAGATTTACTATGGATGAAATAATTAATATGAATGAAAGTGATCCCGAATATAGTGCAATTTTGCTATCATATAAAAAAGGAACATTAAGTGAATTAAAAAAAATAGTATTATTTTTATATATATGTAAAAAGATAGACTTTATACCAAATTATTCACATGTATATAGAATGTTTGAAGAAAACCAAATAACAGATAAAAATAATATACTAACTGGTGCAACTAAAAGATGGTTAGGAAGATCATCTACTATTAATACAATAAATGATATTATAAAACATAAAAAAGATACATCTAAATTACCTAGTTTTGTTAATTTCTGGGAAATATTAAGAAAACCACATAGTAATTGTAAGTATATATATGATGAATATGTATTTTTAGCTGATTTATATTATTATAATTTAGATAAATCAGATGATATTACAAAAAAAGAAAAAACTACAAAGTTTATAGCTAAAATTATAACTGACTCTGAATCTAATTCACCTGATAATGCTTATATATATAATTTAAGTAAAACATATGGAGATATGGATATTATTCGTAAAAATATTTTTGAATATATTAAAAATATAAAAGATAAAGATAATTTATTATATATTAAAAAATTAAGGAAATTATTTAAAGAGTTTAAAAAATTATATGAATTATACAAAATAGAAGAAGATGATAGATTTAAGAGTACATATGATAAAGAATTACTAAATGCTGAAGAAAGGTATAATAAAATAAAAGGTAGAAGTATTACAGATACTGGTTCTGTTGAAATAGATAAAAATGATCCTGATATTCAAGATTTTATATCACTTGAAAGAATACCAGAAGAAAAAAGATTAATAGAAGAAAAAAGATTAAAAGAAAAAAGATTAATAGAAGAAAAATTAAAACAGATTTTGAAAAAAGCTCGTCGTGCTGAAACGCAGCACGCTGTGTTTAGAAGTAAATTTATTAGAGGTTTTGAATTACCTGAATCATCATCTGAATCATCTCCTGAATCATCTCCTGAATCATCTCCTGAATCATGATCTGGATCATTTCTTTAATATTAAAATTATTATAATATTTTTGATAATAATTTTAATAATATAATTAATCAGTATTAAAATATTCTTTAATACTATTAATTAGTAAAATACTATTATTTACACAATCTTCAATAATAATAATAATTTCATCTTTAGAAATAATATCTTTGAAACTTAACTTAATAAATGAATCTTGATTGTGTGGATGTTTCTTAAGAAATCCAACATAATTAAGTTTTTTTTCATCAATGAAATATTTCTTATATAAATAAAATTCAATAATTTTACCAATACTATAATCTTCATTCTCAAGCACAATTAAATAACAATTTTCTAATGTATCAATTGCATCTTGAATTAAATTATCATTGCTTTTTAATAATTCAATATAAGAATATAACTTTTTAATTAAAATACTACACCCAAGCTCAACAATTTTAAAATTGTTGTATATACCAATTGATTCAATTACAAAATCAAAACTATCTTCAATAAATAATCTTTTTGCATCTAATAAAAGCCAATCCTTCTTCATAAACTCAATGTCTTCTTTTGAATATTCTTTTAATTTTAATTCTTCTTCTTTTTGTTCCCATGTTTCTTTAATTTTAATAGGATCTAATGTATTACCATATGAGCATGTAGATACAACATTAAACATACCATCTTCTTCTGCATTACCAATAGATAATAATGCCTCTAATTTTAGTTGTTCTGGATCAAAATTTTCACTAAATTTGGGTCTTAATCTAATTATATCAATATAATCACCTGTAATAGGATCCGGAGGAAATATTTGCTTAACTTCAGCTGATTCTAAATATTTTTGTGTATTAATATTTTTAATTTTAAAGTCTTCAGTTGTTGCATACATAATAGTATCTGTATCATTTTTAACATTTAGCTCAACAATATAGTCTTCAAATGGGAAATTACCAAGATCACTAATATGAACAGGAATACAGCTAATTCTTTGTTTAATTAATTCATTATTTAAACGAGTTTTATTGATAATAATTTTAACCTTATTTTCTGAATATGGCTGTGTTTTAAATACTAAACAAGGAATTTCTGATAAAATAATTCTTCTAATTGCATTAGCGTAACTTACATTAATATTACTTAATGTAAATTTTAAAATATTATTGTCATCTTCTAAATTTGTAATTTTAGCTACTTCCGACATATATTTATTATAATAAATATATATTTATTATAATTAATCAATTTTATTATAATAAATATTTAAATTTAAAAATAAATATTTATTTATCAGTAGAATAATATGAGTTGTATACTATATTATAGCAACTTCTGTGATAACTCAAAAAAATTACTTGGTAATATATCAAAATCATCCGTTAAAGATAGTATTCACTTTATATGTATAGATAAACGTATAAATAAAAATAATAATATCTATATTCTTTTGGAAAATAATCAAGAAATAATATTACCAAATGGTGTAAATGCTGTTCCTGCATTACTTCTACTAAATCAAAATTATAAAATTTTATTTGGTAATGATATTGTTAATTATTTGAAACCAGTTCAAGAAACAGAAAAAAGAGTTGCAACTAATTATAATGGCGAACCTTCTGCATTTGCAATAAATGATGCATTTTCTGGTGTTATTTCAGATAATTATAGTTTTTTAGATCAAAATAGTGATGAGTTATCAGCTCAAGGAACTGGAGGTTTAAGACAATTATATAGTTATGCTACACTTGAAAATAATGATAAAATATATACACCAGAAGATGATTATGTTCCTGATAAAGTATCTGGTGATAGTTTAAAAAACTATGAAGATGAAAGAAATAAAATATAATTATTAAATAATGATAATATTATTATAAATTATTAAATAATAATATTATTATAAATTATTAAATAATAATATTATTATAAATTATTAAATAATAATATTATTATTTAAATACAATATTATTATTTTATATTATTAAATAATGGCTAATGTTTCTAGTAATGAAAATAATCTTTCTAATTTATGTAATGATTTTTTTGATTTAAAAAAGCCAAGCGACGATGAAACACATGAACACGATGAAACACATGAACACGATGAAACACATGAACACGATGAAACACATGAACACGATGAAA
>MDTC01184836.1_pt1 | contig 18441 bp, 13 predicted proteins | sample 811181 | NCBI WGS metagenome assembly MDTC01 (sample SAMN05326644, study PRJNA326480) | marine metagenome | isolation source: seawater | place: Pacific Ocean: North | collected 2011
TCAGCTGATAATCTTTTTGACCACGCGTGATTCCAAGACGCCGGTCAATTTTTGGTCTAGGCCTTGATAGGGGAAGGTCAGCTTGCTGTGGTCAATTCCGAGGAGGTGGAGCATGGTCGCATGGAGATCGCGAACATGGACCGGATCTTCAACGACATTGTAACTGAAGTCATCCGTCGCGCCGTAGTGCATGCCACCCTTTATCCCTCCCCCGGCGAGCCATCCGGAGAAACAACGGGGATGGTGGTCGCGCCCGTAATTGTCGCGAGTGATGTTCCCTTGTCCATAGACTGTGCGCCCGAATTCTCCGACGAAAACAATCAAAGTATCGTCGAGAAGTCCACGCGACTTGAGATCCTTGAGCAGGGCGGAAGTCGGTTGATCGACGTCGCGACACTGCCCCCGCAGGTTGTCCGGTAAACGGGAGTGGTGATCCCAACCGCGGTGGAACAATTGCACGAAGCGAACGTCTCTCTCGATCATCCTGCGGGCGAGCAAACAATTCCGGGCATAAGATCCCGTTTTGTTTACCTCGGGCCCATACGCTTCCAAAACACTATTGGGTTCCTTGGAGATATCCGTCAACTCGGGAACGGATGACTGCATACGAAAGGCCATCTCCTGCTGGGCAATGGTCGTCTGAATCTCGGGATCCTTGATTTCCGCAAGGTGCTTTTGGTTCAGTTCCGCAAGCGAATCCAGCATCCTCCGGCGAACCTTGCCGTCGATCCCCTTGGGATTGGAAAGAAACAAGACAGGATCACCTATGGTTTGGAAAGACGTCCCTTGGTGCTTGGATGGAAGAAACGAGCTGCCCCATAGCCGCGTATAGAGCGCCTGCACGTTCACCCGGCCGCTCCAAAAGGCCGAGGGCATGACGACGAAATCGGGGAGGTCCTTGTTCAATGAGCCCAAACCGTAACTGAGCCACGCTCCCATGCTTGGTCTGCCCGGAACTTCCGCTCCCGTGCAGAACGATGTCTTGCCCGGGTCGTGATTGATGGCGTTCGTATTGAAGGAATGGACAAAGCACAGGTCGTCCGCCACCGTCGAGAGGTGAGGAAGGAGTTCGCTCATCCAAACCCCGCTCTTTCCCTTTTGGGCAAAGCTGAAAGTCGATGGGGCAATCAATTGTTGCTTGCCCCGGGTCATCGTGGTCACCCGCTGCCCTTGGCTTACGGACTTGGGTAGATCGGTTTTAAAGAGTTTATGCAGTTCCGGCTTGTAATCAAATAAGTCCATTTGGCTTGGAGCGCCGGCCATGAACAGGAAAATGACTCGCTTTGCCTTTGGCTTGGAATCAAAGACGTGGTCGACGGAAAAACCTCGCTTTGGCATCATTGCCGCCAAGGCGGCTGCGCCGAGGCCCATGCCGGAGTTCAGCAAAAAGGATCGGCGCGGCTGAAGGTCACCATATTCTGTCAAAGGATCTTTCATGTTACTCACGGGTTTTGACGATATCGAGGTTGTATAAAGCATTTACCAGCACGGTCCAAGCCGCGAGCTCCGCCTTTTTCTCCGTGCTCGCCAAATTCAATCCGCTACAAATCTCATCCGCCAAGGCAGAATGCTTGGAATAGTTCGCCTGAAGATCCTGGGCGAGATTCAAGAGAATGGATTGCTCCTTCTCATCCGGCAGCTTCGAGGTCACTGTCTCGTATGCGAACGACAGGCGCTGATTCGCGCTGGCGCCATCAATTGCAAGGGCTTTTTGAGCAAGCCCTCGGGCCGCCTTCAGGTATTCGTTTTCGTTCAGTAGCAACAAGGCCTGCGATGGTGTGTTGGTTCGTTCGCGGCGAGCGATGCACGAGTCCCTGATCGGGGCATTGAGGATGGTCATTTGGGGGGGCGGCATTCCACGCTTCCAATAAGTGTAGACGCTGCGGCGATAAATCGATTCACCGGAATCGGCCTTGAATCGTTCGCCTGTCATGGTAACTGATTTCCAGAGACCGTCGGGTTGCGGTGGCTTGACGCTCGGGCCGTACATCGTGTTCACGAGCTGACCACTGGTCGCGAGAATCTGATCGCGAATCATTTCGGCGTCCATTCTGTAACGTGACCCTCGGGCCAACATCCGATTTTCGGAGTCCTTGGCGAACTGATCCGTGGTGGCAATGGAGGATTGGCGGTAAGTTTTCGAGGTCACGATCTGCTTGATCAACGCCTTGACGTCCCACCCGGATTCGATGAAGGACACCGTAAGATGATCAAGTAGCTCGGGGTGACTGGGAACGTCGCCCTGCGCCCCCAAGTCCTCGGAAGTCTTCACAAGAGCGACTCCGAAGAATTGCTGCCAAAAGCGATTGACCGCTGTTCGCGCGGTGAGCGGGTTGCTGGGATCAACGAACCATTCGGCGAGATCCATTCGCGTCGCGGTCTCACCGGATTTCTTCAAGGGAGGCAAAAATTCAGGCGTGTCGCGCGTGACTGGTTCGCCGGGAGCATCGTATTGTCCGCGTTTCATGATATGCGCCGGGCGCGCCACCTTGCGCTCCCGCATCACCATCGCCCGGGGGATTTCCTGATCGAGCCGATCACGCTTTTTCTTGGTTTCATTATACTTGGCCGTGAGCGACTTAAGTTCTTGGGATAACGATTTCTTGTTCTTGGGATCTTTTTCTTCGGCCACTTTCTTTTTCATCGCCTTCAATGCTTTGTCGCTCTCGGCAAGCTGCTTGTTCAGGTCATCCAGATTCTTTTTTTGATCGGGCGTTCCCAGCATTGCGATGGGGGGCTGCAGTCCATTTCTCGGACGCCCCCGGGTTTCAGGTTCGGCATCGATGTTATTGAAAAAGGCATACATCGAGTAGAAATCCTTCCGGGTGAGAGGGTCGTACTTGTGGTCGTGGCACGAGGCGCAGTGGACGGTCATGCCCATGAAGGTCGTGCCAACGGCCGTGACCCGGTCGACCACGTTCTTGTAAAAACTTTCCTCCGGCAAGGCAGTCCCCTTGTCGATGATCAAGTGAAGCCGATTGAATCCCGTTGCCACCAGTTGATCGCTGGTCGCATTGGGGTACAAATCGCCAGCCAATTGATAGCGGACAAAATCATCATAGCCGAGGTTTTCGTTGAAGGCCTTGATCACCCAAGTCCGGTAAGGACTGAAATCACGATGAAAGTCTTTGTGCATGCCGTTCGAGTCGGCAAATCGTACGAGGTCCAACCAATATCGGGCGACATGCTCGCCGTATTGCTTTTTCGCCAGCAAGCGGTCGACGAGAGCTTCGTAAGCTTGGCTTCGCTCGTCGTCCAGAAACGCCTTGATTTCGCCGGGGGTTGGCGGCAATCCGGTCAAGTCGAAGCTGACCCGTCGAATCAAGGTGCGCTTGTCCGCCTCTGCGGAAGGTTGAAGGCCAAGCGATTCGAGTTTGGCCAAGACGTGAAGATCAACCGGTTGCTTGCTCCAGTTTCGGTTCTTAACCTTGGGTGGTTCCGATTTTTTTGCGGGAACGAATGCCCAGAAATCCTCGTACCGCGCACCCGCTTCGATCCAACTCTTGATGATCGCTTGCTCTTTTTTTGAGAGCCGTTTCTTGTTCGCCTTCGGAGGAGGCATGACGTCATCCTCGTCATCGGTGACGACACGATACCACAGGTCGCTGGCCTCGAGCGAACCCGGCTTGATTGCAGTCACCTTCTCATGGGTCCGATAGGCGCCGTCCACGTCACCCGAGCGATCCAGGCGAAGCTTTGCCTTGCGTTTGTTCGAGTCCGGGCCATGACACGCAAAACAACGATCGGAAAGTATCGGAAAGACATCGCGGTTGAACGACACCTCCTTGCCAAAGGCAGGTACCGCATCGCAAAAGAGGAGTGCCACGGCGCATGAAACAATTTGTAAGCGACTCATAATTTATCTTCGAAAAAAGTTATTATTATCAATTAATAGACGTTCAACTCCATATTGCGACGTTTACTTGCCATCTATTTGCAAAATAATGGCTCATCTGTACTCTATTAGGCAGGCTATTGCTATTATGCCAGCAAAGCCTTCACGGGATGGTGTTCCTCCACCCCGGTGAGGCTGAAGTCGAGACCGTGGGCGCGGAAAGTCAGGAGGCGATGGTCGATGCCGAGGAGATGCAGTATGGTAGCTTGGGCATCGTGAACGTGGACGGGATTTTCCACCACGTTGAAGCCCAGTTCATCCGTCTGCCCAAAGGTGATTCCGGGCTTTATGCCACCTCCTGCGAACCACATGGTGAAAGCCTGCGGATGATGGTCACGGCCCTTGGTACGACCCAAGGCGACGCTGGCCTCGACCATGGGCGTGCGTCCGAATTCACCGCCCCAAACGACGAGGGTGTCCTCCAACATGCCGCGTAACTTGAGATCTTGGATAAGAGCGGCGCATGCTTGGTCGGTCTGCTTGGCCTGCTTCCTTACGTTGCCTTCGACGTTGGAGTGAGCATCCCAACCGGAATGATAAACTTGGATGAAGCGGACACCGCGTTCGGCGAGTCGTCGGGCCAGCAAACAGTTTTTGGCGAAGGAGGCCTTGGCTTCACCTAGTTTGGTTCCGTAGAGGTTGAGGGTGGCTTGGCTTTCCTGTGAGAGATCCATCAACTCGGGAGCCCGAGTCTGCATGCGATAGGCCATTTCGTAAGCATCTATGCGGGTGGTGATCTCTGGGTCGCCGACGATACCCAGACGCTTCCGATTCAGGTTGCGTATGAGGTCCAATGATTCGCGCTGGGCCTGAGGGTCGATGCCCGGCGGGTTGGAAACATGTAGTATGGGATCGCCTTTGGCCCGAAAAGGTACGCCTTGGTGCTCGGAGGGTAGGAACCCCGAGCCCCACATGGCGGCCCCGCCACTCAAGTTGCCACCGCTCTTGAGAACGACGAAACCAGGTAGATCGTTGGCCTCGCTACCAATGCCGTAGCTTAACCAAGACCCCATGCTGGGGCGGCCGGGAATGCCGCTTCCCGTGTTAACGAAAAGCTGGGCCGGAGAATGGTTGAAAAAACCGGTTTGGACGGACTTCACGATGGCGATGTCGTCCACGACCTTGGCCAAATGCGGCAAGGCTTCCGAAAGCTCGGTTCCTGACTTGCCATGCTTGGCAAACTTGAAGCGTGGCCCGAGGACGGCGGCGTCCTGCTGGATGAAGGCGTAGCGCTGACCCTTGATGACGGAAGGCGGTATCGGCTTGCCCTCGAGCTCCACCAACCTCGGCTTATAGTCGAACATTTCGAGCTGGCTGGGCGCGCCCGCCATGAAGAGGAAGATGACGCGCTTCGCCTTGGCGGGCAAATCATAGGGATGTTTGCCAAGGGATTTTCCGGCCAATTCCCCCGTTAAAAGAGAGGCCAAGGCAATCTTGCCGAGGCCGAGGCCGCAATCTTGAAAGAAGTGGCGGCGGGTACGAGCCTGCAGGAAACTGGAGGTGGAGGTGTTCATTGCTTGGAAACGGTTTCGTCAAGATTCATGATGGCTCGAGTGAGCAAGGCGAGGGCAGCCAGTTCGTTCGAAGCGTTTTTTCGGCCAAGAATTATTGAAGCCTTCAATTCGCCTTTGGCCAATCGTTGCCGCTGGGTTTCGAGAAACTGACTCATGAGAGTTGTTTCGTCTGCCATGGGAGGTCGAACGAGGAATTTTCTAAACAAAAATTCAATGCGTTTTTCCGCGGCCATTTTTTCGGCCTCGGCGGCGAGATGCCAGGCCAATTCAACGAACATATCATCGTTCAGCAGAGTGAGGGCCTGCAAAGGGGTGTTGCTGCGGTTTCGTCGGGCGACGCACCCTTCTCCCGAAGGAGCGTCAAAAGTGGCGAACCCAGCGAAGGGAGCAGTACGCTTGGAGAAGGTGTAGAGAGACCGGCGATAACGGTCCTCTCCCCTGGACACGTTCCACTTGGTAGCGCCATAGGCAACCGCAGTAACGCTCGCGGGTTGCGGTGGATACACGCTCGGGCCGTACATCTTCACAGAAAGTTTCCCACTGCTTTTCAGCATGAGATCGCGAATGACTTCGGCATCGAGGCGATGGCGAGGGCCACGGGCGAGCAAGCGATTGAAGGGATCGCGAGCCAGTAATTCGGGCGTGACACGCGAATCCTGCCGATAGGTTGCGCTTGTCACGATGAGGCGATGCAATTTCTTGAGAGACATTCCTTGCTCCCGAAACTCCACTGCCATCCAGTCAAGGAGCTCAGGATGGTCGGGGGCTTCCGACTGGGTCCCGAAATCGCCGCTGGTGCGCAGGAGCCCGGCCCCGAAGAAAGCCCGCCAAGCGCGATTGACCGTGACGCGCCCCCCCAAGGAATTACTTTCGCTGACCAGCCACTTGGCGAAAGTAAGCCGATTGGCAGGCTCACCTTTGGGCAGAGGAGGAAAAGTAGCAGGCACACCGGGCGTGACTTCTTCCTTGGGGCTGAGGTATTCGCCTCGGTGGTGACGATGGGTAGGGCGGGGATTGTCGGCAGGGCGTTCCCGCATGACCATCGTGACAGGGAGCTTTGGCAATCCCTTTCGGAGGGCGTCGACTGGCTTGCGGGCAGCTGCGAACTCGGGAGCCGTGAAGAGGAAATGCCTGCGCAGTTTGTCCCGTTGCCCGGCCTCCAGGTCGCCCTCCCCTTTCACGAGCAAGTCCTCGATCGCCGTCGGCATCTGCTTGGCCTTGGCTTGTTCCTTGGCCGAGGTGGCAGCGAAACGAAAACGGCCGAGACTGGCCGCGAAATGCCGTTCGAAGAGCATGCCGATTTCCAGTTCGGTTCCAGCTGGCAAAGGCGTTTCCAAAGGCAGAACCAGTTGGCTTGACTTTCCTTCGCGACCTGAAGTGGACCAACCGGTGGAACCTTCGCCATCAAGAACGTTGGCGGCATGAGCCTTGCCGCTTCCAATGCTGATTTTGCCGAAACCATGCGAAGGATGGACGAACTTGATGGTTTTGCCGTTGGCTTTGCCGGTCACCTCGCTGAGAAAGAAATCTCCTTTGCGACCCTCGTAGTAACAACGCCCCGGACCACCTGCCGGCAAACGATCGTCGGGCATTACCTCAAGACGCAGGGCGGTGACTGGACTCTCGCAACGGAAGCGCAAAGTGAACTCATCCCGCTTCGTGATGTCCCCGGTGGAAAAGAGAGATCCGTCCTCCAGCACCTCGAGGCGCGGAAGGTTGGTCTTCATGAGGGTGGGTCGCAGAATCTGCCATTTTATGACAACGGCCCTTTGCTTGTTCAACCATTTGGAAAACTTTTCCTCGAAATCCGGGGTTTCCTTCTCGAGAACCGACTCCGCCTTGGTGATCTTCTCCTCAACGACCTTGCGGCGCGCAAGGGTTTTGGGATCGGGGATGAGGTAATCGGGTTCGTCGGCATTGTTGAGCAGCGCCATGAGGCGGTAATAATCGGTTTGGGTAAAAGGATCGTACTTGTGGGAATGGCATTGACCGCAACCTGTGGCGAGCCCCATCCAGACGGCGCCCGTGGTGGCCACCCGGTCAACCATTGCATGGAACCGAAACTCAAGCGGATCGATGCCGCCTTCCTCGTTTAGCATGGTGTTGCGGTGGAACCCGGTGGCGACGATTTGGCTTGGCGTGGGGTTCGGGAGCATGTCACCGGCTATTTGCTCGATGGTGAACTGGTCGAACGGCATATCTTCGTTGAGAGCCTTGATGACCCAATCCCGGTAAGGCCAAATGGCGCGGGCGCGATCTTTCTCATACCCATTGGTATCGGCGTAGCGGGCGAGATCGAGCCAGTTCCTGGCCCAGCGTTCCCCGTATCGAGGAGATTTCAACAAACGGTCGACGAGGTTGTCGTAAGCCTTCGGGTCCTTGTCGTTGAGGTAGGAATCGGTTTCCTCGGGCGTGGGTGGCAAACCGATCAGATCAAGGTAGACACGGCGAATCAAGGTATGCCGATCAGCCTCGGGCGAAGGCTTCAATCCATTGCTCTCCAAGTCGGCGAGAATGAAGCTGTCGATGCCATTGCGGGGCCACGAAGTTTCCTTGACGGCGGGCGCTGGGGCGCGCTTCGGGGGAACAAAGGCCCAATGCATACTGTATTCGGCCCCCTCGGCAATCCACTTGCGAAGAATTTCCTTCTGTCCCGCGGTCAAGGTGGCTTTGGATTTTGGGGTTGGCATGACCTCGTCGGGATCGTCTGAGAAAATGCGGAAGACCAGTTCGCTTTCATCGGGCTTCCCAGGGACGATGGCCTCCTTCTTCACTGCCACCGCTCGGTCGTCCAGTCGCAGCTTCGCTTTGCGCCCCTCCTCGGCCGGCCCATGGCAAGCGAAGCATTTGTCCGCGAGGATGGGACGGACGTCCCGATTGAAGTCAATCTCCCCCGTCGCTCCCATCAAGGACAAGGCCGGAACCAAACAGAGGATGCATAAAGTGAATTTCATATGTGGAGGTGGTCTTGCTTGCGTTTAGCCTAACTTGTTCGAATTCCGCATTCTTGTTTCGGCGTTTTCCATAGATACATCTTCTCTAAACAAATCCTTACGGTTTCACTAGAATAAATAGAACTAGGATCGTGGTCCCATTTCCGTGAAATTGGTGAAGCGTGACAGAAGTTTTTCATAGCTTTCTTCCATGTTATCAAAGATGGTGCAGGATAGCTTGTATAATATTTGCATATTTTGTTATGATCTGACCAAGTTTATCCAGATAAAACTAAAGGAATGAACGTCGCGAAGCTAAGCGGGCGATTTGGTATGGAGATCAATCCATACGGATTGCTCAGCCTCTTTGAGGTTCTCCCTGACATCTATTTCTTCGCAAAGAATAACCAGAGCCGGATTGTGTATTTGAATCAAGCCTGTCGGGAACTTCACACTGTGAAAACAGCGTCTTCTCTAAACAAATCCTTACGGTTTCACTAGAAAAATAGAGCTTGGATCGTGGTTTAGGACAAGTATCCCAAAGGGTCTTGACTTCGGGTTTACATATTTTCGACGTTCTCCTAGGATACTTCGTTTCGATGTTCATGAAAAACAACATTCAGTGGCATATAACTCGAACGACGGTGATCCCACGAAATCCCGTTCCCGGTAACTCGACCAACCCATGGCGAGCGAGCGATCCACGGAAAGAAACCGTTTCCAATGCCGCCGACGTCGAAGGGCGAGGCTTGGTCCCCCGGCACCGCTCATCATGAACTCGAAATCATCCGAGCCCAGCACCGATGAACTCTCTCTTCAGGTTCATCACAAACTGATTGAAAAGCTGGCAGCGGAAAACAGGGCGCTGAATGACTTAAAGGAAGTTCTGGAGCAAAGATTCAAGATTCAAAAGTTCCTCACTGAAATTTCCAGTGAACTCATGATGGGTGCTTCCTCGGAAACAGACGATGCCCTGGAAGCCGCTCTCGGGAAAATAGGTAAATTCACAGGAGCCGATCGATCAGTCATCATTGTACTGTCGGAAGAAACGGGGTGCATGGACTGCACACACGAGTGGTGTTCAGATAATATCGCATCGAACAAGGAAAGACTGCAAGGTCTTCCTTTGGATACTTTTCCATGGTGGATGGAGAAAGTGCAGCGCTTCGAGCAAATCTACGTCTCGAAGCTGGATAGCCTGCCCCCTTTTGCCATCAAGGAAAGAACTCTTTTGGAAACTCTTCAGGTGAAATCCGCGGTGGCGCTGCCGATGGGAGAACAAGGCAAATTCGTCGGATTCGTTGGATTGAGTTGGATTAAAAACAAAATCACCTTCGACAAAGCAATGATTCCCAATTTGCAATTGGCGGGCAACATCCTGTTCGGAGCCCTGCGTCGGGCCAGTGCGGAGGAAGAGCACGCCAAGTTGTTGCAGGCCGAGGCCCAAAGCAGGGCGAAAAGCAGTTTCGTAACTCGCATGAGCCACGAACTCAGGACGCCACTCAACGCCATCATCGGTTACAGTGAAATGCTGTCGGAAGATGCGGACGAGGCAGGGCTCGAAGAATTTCAGTCCGATCTCGACAAAATAACCGGGTCCGGGAGATTTCTCTTGGCATTAATCAACGACCTCTTGGATCTCTCGAAGGTGGAAGCCGGCAAGATGGAGGCGCACCTCGAAACATTCGAACTGGATGAGGTAGTCAATGAGGTGAAAACCATCCTCACTCCTCTGGTTAAAAAGAACAACAACCGCTTTGAAGTGGACTCTCTCTATCCAGACGGGATGAAAATGACCACAGACAGAACAAAGTTGAGGCAAATCCTTTTCAATCTTCTCAGCAACTCCGCCAAATTCACGACGGAAGGCACCATAAAATTGAAAATCGTAGACCAAGAGGTCAATTCGCATCCTTCGCTAATCTTTCACGTGAAAGACAACGGCATAGGCATGAGCGAAGGTCAAATGGAGAAGATTTTCAATCCTTTCGGCCAAGCCGAAATTACAACCAGCAAAGATTACGGGGGAACAGGGCTGGGGCTGACGATTACAAAATCTCTCGTTGAAATGCTGGAGGGCACGATTGAGGTCGAGTCGAAGGAGAAATGGGGAAGCCATTTCAAGGTGATCTTGCCCGCCCATGCAAAGGATGAGAAATAATACGCTGGGAGAGATTGGTCTTCTTCACCTGGAACAATGTAAACATGAGCAACATCTTATTGGTGGAAGATAATCCCCTTAATCGGGATATGTTGACCAAGCGCCTGCAAAGGAAAGGTTTCGAGGTGGGTTGGGCCGAAAATGGACAGATCGGTGTGGACAAAGCTCAATCCGAAAAACCCGACTTGATCTTGATGGACTTGAGTTTGCCGGTGATGGATGGTTGGCAGGCAACACAAGCAATCAAGGGCAACGAGGCGACCAAGGATATCCCAATCATCGTTTTAACCGCCCATGCCATGCCGGGGGTTCGCGAAAAGACCTTGGCCATGGGAGCAGATGATTATGATACGAAACCAATTGATTTCAAAGGGCTTGTGGAGAAAATAAACGCGCTGTTGTAGATTCATGGATTCGCGGCGCCAAAATCTTCTGCTGGGTAAAATCCGGCACAATTTGAAAACCCATGTGAACGTGATCGTGGGCTATAGTGAGCTATTGTTGGAAATTTCCGAACAAGAAGACACGAAGTTACAAAAAATCGCCCCTGACATCATCAGGTTACGGGAGTCCGGGCATTTCATTCTGCAGGACATCAACAAGGTTTTTACACTCAGAGGCAATTTGGAGGCCAACGTCTTTGATCACATAAGGACCATTGCCAACGAATTCGAGCATGACGTTCATGAAACCTTGGAGTTTATCTCAACGAAAACAGAATTGTACCTCTCCAACGAATTTGAAGGATTGAGCGAGGAATGCAGCGAGGATTTCGAGAAAATCCATTATTCAGCGGAACAATTGAGTTCGATCATCCACTGCCTGATCGAGATAAAGGTGGACCGGATCGAAGACCTCATTGACTCGGGCATCTTGACCAAAGCCGACTTTGATCTGATCGATGCCTTCTCCTCGTCGTTGAGCGTGGTGCCCGAGGTGATGAAATCGAAATACCCGTCGACGATTTTGATAATCGACGACAACGCCAGCAACACCGGCTACCTGACACGAAAACTCGAAACTGCCACGCACAATGTAATGTCGGCCAACTCGACCAAGGAAGCGGAAGTATTGCTGACCAAGGAAAACTTCGATTTGGTGCTTCTGGACATCCTCATGCCAGACGTGAATGGCTACGAGTTCCTGAAGAAAAATGCGGCTGACTTTCAAGAAAACCATACTCCCGTGATCATGGTTTCATCGCTGGATGAAACAGACACTATTTACAGGTGTCTCGAGGCTGGCGCGGAAGATTACGTCACGAAGCCCTACAATTTCATTGTCTTGAATGCCCGCATTAACTCCGCCTTGGAACGCAAGGCATTGAAAGACAAGGAAAAAGAATATCTCAAGACAATCGAGGATGAGAAGCACAAGTCGGAAAACCTTCTCTTGAACATCCTGCCCTCCCCAATCGCTGAAAGGCTGAAAGCCCATGAAGCGACCATTGCAGATGCCTTCCCCGAATGCAGCGTGTTGTTCGCGGACATCGTTGGATTCACGCCGTTGTCGGCAAAACTTGGGGCCAAGCAACTAGTCAAGGTGCTCAACGAGATTTTTTGTGCCTTCGATGGATACACGGAGAAGTTGGGCGTGGAGAAGATCAAGACGATCGGCGATTGCTACATGGTCGCCTCGGGCATACCTGAACCAAATCCTGATCATGCCAAGAACTTGGTCGAAATGGCTTTGCAAATGCTGCATTTTTTCGAAGGCAGGGATGCTATTGAAGGTGAATCTATTTCCATTCGAGTCGGCATTCACAGTGGTCCGGTCGTGGCCGGGGTAATCGGCAAGAAGAAGTTCATCTATGATTTATGGGGCGATACCGTGAACACGGCGGCAAGGATGGAATCTCACGGCATTCCCGGAACCATACAGGTTTCCGAAGCCACTGCTGAATTGATCAAGGGCACCCACGATCTAGAATCTAGAGGCGTTAAGGAAATCAAAGGCAAAGGGCCCATGAAAACCTTCTTGGTGAAGCAATAACTCCTGCAACGTCAAAGCGTGACCCAACACAAAGGGAGGAGCTTTGCCATCTCCTTCCGAAAAGGGAATCCAGGAATTAGACGGATTGCTTGGGCCACCCCTTGCAGTAAGGTATTTCGCTAGAGAATATTTTTTCCGCCGCAATGGGAAGAAAGATGAAAAAGGTGGTTCCAACCCCTTGTTTGGTTTCGAAAGTCAGTCTACCGCCATGCTTTTTCACGATAACGGAATGAGCAAGGGCCAAGCCTTGACCGGTGCCTTTGCCTAATTCCTTGGTTGTGAAAAAGGGGTCGAATATTCGTTCTTGGATGTTCTTTGGGATGCCACCGCCGTCATCCTCAACCTCAATCTGAACGTAATCTGCAACCTGCTTGGTGCGTAAGATTATGCGGCCCAACTTGCCCTTCTCCTTGAAATCGGATATGGCGTGGGTTGCATTGATTATCAAATTGAGGAGAACTTGATTCACCTCGCCCAAAAGACAAGGAACCGAGGGCAAATCAGGGGCAAGTTGCGCCTTCGCAGTGGCAATGTTCTTCCATTCATTGCGCGAAACGGAAAGAGAATCCTGCACGGATTGATTAATGTCGGCGGATTTCTTTTCACTCCCGGAGTCCTGATGCGAAAAACGTCTCATGGAAGCCACGATTTCCCCAATGCGTTGAACGCCTTCGATTGAACAATCGATGGCCAAGGGAAGGTTTTTGCGATTAAATTCCGATAACCCGCCTTGCTCCTCGCCCTCGTTCAATATCTCCTCGATAGCCTCCTTGATGAACTGCAGATGATCTCCGATGAACTGCGCCGGGGTATTGACTTCGTGAGCTATCCCGGCCGCCAGTTGTCCCAAGGCCTCCATCTTCTGAGCTTGCGCAAGTTGCAGTTCGATATCCTTGCGAAGTTTAATCTCAGTCTCCAAAGTGCTCACGTTTTTCTTCAACGTCGCGGTGAGAGCCTTGAGTTTTTCATTCTCAACGCCCAGTTTCTCGACCAGTTTGTGATCAAGCTCCCCCGAAAGCTCTGTTTCGCTGTCCAATGGTGATCTGTCGTCCATGGGTAACTCTAGAAAATTGAAGCAATCAACGGAACGGGTGATAATAAATCTCCGTGATCGAAAACAAGACAAGCATCATGAGAATGATTCCAGCAATTGTCCATGGTCTAAAACTTCCGCATAGATAGGGAAGATTTCGTTGCAGTAAAACTCTTGTTCGAAAATGGTGCGCCCGGTCGTGCAGTCCGAAAGAACAGCTACCCTGTATCCCCTTTCGTAAGCGGCCCGAGCACTGGAATCTACGCAAACCGATGTGACCGCCCCGGCAAAGACAATGTCCCTCACTCCATTTTCCTGTAACAGTTCATCCAGTTTCGTGTTTGAAAAGGCATTGAGGCCTCGCTTGCCAGGGACTTCCTGAACCCGATCGTCAAACTCCTTTAATTCCGATATCGTCTCAGAACCCTTGGTGTTGGCGCAAAAAGCTCTGTTCTCCTTGACTATCTTCAATATCCCAACCGGTTCCTGCAGTTCGGAGTAATCTTCGGTGAAAATGATCGGGGTTGCAACGATCAAGGCTTGGGTATCCTTTAACCGGCGAATCAAATCCAAGGTATTGTCCAAGACGTGATTCACCCGTTCAACCTCTTCGATGACACCATGCAAAATACCGTCAGCGGCAAAGTAATCGTTTTGATAGCCAATTAGAATCAGAGCCGATGAGTTGAATTCTCTATTGTTCATATCGTTTTGATTATTTATTGAGGCCCGACCGCGAAGCTATTTCTCGTCCCTCGTTTTTACAGGAAGTCGAATCTTGAAGATCGTACCCCTGCCCATTTCCGTGTCAAAAAGAAGTTCTCCTTTGTGTTTTTCCACGATAACGGAGTGAGAAATAGCTAATCCTTGTCCTGAACCCACCCCGACCTCCTTGGTCGTGAAGAAGGGCTCAAACACCTTTGAGCGAACCTCGGACGGGATACCTCCTCCATCATCCTCGACCTCAATCAAAATTTGATCATCATCCACGGCGGTGGTGCGTACCGTGATTTTTCCCAGTTCACCATTATTTTTGAACCCTCGAATGGCGTGAGTCGCATTTACGATCAGGTTTAAGAGAACTTGGTTGATTTCACCCAGCAAACACTCGACTTCCGGAAGATCGGGATCGAGTTCCGTGTCCAGAGCGGCTGAATCCTTCCATTCATTAGCTGAAATGGCCACGGTGTCGAGCACCGCTTGGTTTAGGTCTGCAGGTTGCTTGAGGTGATGCTGTTCCTTGAAGGAAAAGCGTTTCATCGATGCGACGATTTCAGTAATTCGCTCAATGCCCTTCGTGGCGAATTCAACTGCCTCGGGCAGATTTTCTTGGAGGAATTTCTCTTCACGGCCATCCTTCTCCAAGGCATCGGGGGTCAGCAATGCGCCCACTGCCTCCTCGATGAACAGGAGATGGTCACCGACGTACTGGATGGGTGTTCTGATTTCATGGGCAATTCCAGCCGCCAGTTGACCAACCGCCTGCATCTTCTGACCATGGAGAAGCTCCAGTTCCAACTCCTTTCGGGTCTTGATCTCTTCCTCCAAGCTTTCGGTACGCTCTTGGAGAGCAAGATGTTTGGCTCGGAGTTCCTGGGTTCGAGCTTCAACCGTTTCCTCCAACCCATTCACGAGTTGCCAAAGACGCCTTGAGAGAACTTCAATTTCCTTGGGCGCGGTTTTTTTCCTACCCCCCTGCGGTTTGGCCCAAGGGGTTTTCGTGAAAGAATCCTCGGTGAAAGATCGGCCATGCGCAATGGCTTCGTCAGCGGCAAATGCCATGCGAGTGATTGGGGTAAGAAGAATGCGATGGATGCGCCAAGCGAAAAAACCCAAAACCACAAGGTAAAGGATGAACGCCCCCCACATATAGATATAAGTCCTTTTTCGTCCATTTGCCACTCGTTGCTTCTCCTTCCGGAGGTTCTCCTTATGCTTCAAGACGAGATTGCCCAGTCCCCTGTCCAGCTCTTCCATCGCATCGACAAAGGCAGCGGCAGAGTCCTCGTAGGCATTGAGGTCCAGACCACTCGGATCCTTAGTCTCCTTAATCTTCTCAATCGCGGCCCCAACTTTCTGAGACTGTTGGCGAAATTGAGTGAAAGTATTCTGTAATTTTGCCTGCAATTCCTTCGGGAGTTCGCGCATGCTCTTCAGTTCGTCCAAATCCTTTTGCACTTTAATGAGCATGTCCTCGAAAAATCGGAAGAGACCTGAAGACTCGTGCGCTAAAAGATCCATCCCCGTTACCGCATCCTGCCCTTTCTCCAGGAATTTTTGGGCCGTTAGATATTCCTCGGAGGCTTTCCCCGTCTTCTCTGAGAGATCGCTCAGGCGATCGACATCCTTACCCATGCTTGCCGTTCCCCACCATACAACGAACGCCAAGGCGAATGCACCAAGAAGACCGACTAGGGTAAGCGTGAGGACATGGTCGCGAATCTTCACGGAATTAAAATCCTAAAGAAAGCGATGGAGTATCCAAGAGAAGCAAAGGCGTTTGATTGATCAATAAGCAAGAGTTATAAACAAGTAAAATTCGGAATGGATAAATTCTACTCTTTCATGCAACGCCAAATCCAAAGCTAGATAAATGCGTTAGGGAAACGAAAGCAATGGAAAGACACGGGGTTGGCGCAACTACGAGAAAACATCAGCGCCAAATAAGCAATGCACGCGAGGGATGCCATCCGCAGCAAAGATTAATCTCCAATCTTGACCAAGGCGTCTATGCGTTCGGGAAACGGATTACGAGAATAAGTGGCCATGTAATTCTGAATAATGCGCAGAAAATGTTTGTCTACAATGGTGCCTTTGGGAGCCACGAGCAAACCGTTGGGCAGTCGCAGGTTTTCCGCCATCTGCATGCCGGGTTCCAAGCACTCGGGAGAAACTTCCTCGATCTGAGTGTCGGCGCGACCAATGTCGTATAATTTGCCGAGGGCTTCGATGGCGCCCGGAAGATAGATTTCCTTCCTCTGCTGCAAAGTTTCGAAAATCCGAGACTGGGCATGGCCTTCCGTTGCGTATCGGTCGTAATGCTGTGAAATACGTAAAATTGATGCCAGTTTCCTTACCTCCCTTTCATCGGGGACGTCCTCATTGTAGTCATTGTCAATATGGAGGATGATGCTGGCAATTTCATCAAGTCGAGGGATTTCGCCAAGAACCTCGCTGATGAAAGTGGGAAATCCACTTACTATCTTCACCACCTCATCCGCCAAAACCTTGTGGTTGTAAACGTCCTCTTGGACTTCATCCGGAAGCCCCACGTATCCCAAATAGGCAAAGGTTGCAGCCAATTCCAATCGCCATGGATCATTTACACCCATTTCGTCAGCCAGCAAAAAAGCCATTTGCTTGACCCGCTGGGAACGACCGAAGAACAAGGGTTTGGATGCCGCCAAAATGGAGGTCATTGCTCTCACCGCTCCGTTCAGAGTTTCCTCGAGCATATTCTTCTCCGCCTGAATCAAGCGATACTGCTCCAAGGCATCGCTAATGTTTTCCTTCATTTCCTCTGTCCGGCATGGCTTGCCCAAAAGTCGAAAAATGCGCCCGCTACGAACCGTTTCCGAAACGTTTTCGAAATTGGCGGCTCCGGTCAGGAGCATGGTCACCGTTTCATTATCCTTGGAACGAATCGCCCTGAGGAATTCAGCTCCGTTCATTCCGGGCATCTGGAAGTCAGAAACCACCACGGCGAAAGGACCTTCTTTTTCGAAAACCTCGAGGCCTTGAGGGCCTGAGGTAGCCACGGAAACATCGTAGTGCTTGCCTATGGTCAGACGAAATCCGCTCAAAACCGTTTCTTCATCATCAACGAAAAGAATATTATTAATTGATGGGGTTGTCGACATTTTCACATGTTAATAGATGCGCCCCTTTGGTTGTCAAATCCACTTTGGGTGGAAAATTACATTCGGTTCCGATGTCCCGAAACGTTTAATCGATTATTTTGGCCGTTTCAATCCTCGTGACTTGGCCGACGCCATACTCAACCCGAACAATGTCATTTCAGACCAGCACAACAACAGTAGGGTCTTCCTGGAAGACGGTAGCGAACAATTTGGCCGCTTTCTTAGAGAAAAAGACGGCCATCTACTGGTCATGCCCACCCCGATGACTCCCGATCACCTACTCCGCATACCGCAAGCCGAAGTCAAGGAAACGAAGCCTTCCAAGCTTTCCGCCATGATGCCGGGGTTGATCAACTCGATGAACCCCGACGAGGTGCTCGACCTGCTCGCCTTTCTGCGCAGCGGGGTGAAATGAGGAAGGGAAACTTCTCCAGTCGCCGTTTTCGCTTGTGCGGTGCAAGCAGACGGCGGAAAATGTTGTATCATGAAACGCGGCCTAACAGCGTTGCTTCCCATAGCCATTTGGTTGAGCGCTCCCCTGTGGAGCTTCGCCGCCAACTCGCCTTGGGAAGCCAATCTGCTCTCGAACGAAATTCGCTTGCAGTTGGATGAGGGCATTAAGGTCACGGCCAAGCGGATTTCCGGGGTGGATTTAGGTGCGGGAAACTTTTCATGGACGGGAGAGGTGACGGGGAAAGTTCCCGGTTACGTCACCTTGTCCTTCGTGTACGATTCTCTGAGCGGTTCCGTTAACTTCCCCGGTAAAGGTTGCTACGAGCTGTCGAAAGGGAGTTCGGGCGAGTTAGTCGCGACGCAATTGGTTGGTGGAACAAGTTTGCCTTGTGGCGCCTGTTCGGATCGAAAAGCTGGTTCTTGGAAAGACCCCCGGCGAATCAGACGATCGAGGACCTGGCGCAACGGGGACGGCAACGTGATCGACCTCTTGGTGGTTTACACCGCTGGAGCCATGGCCATGGAGGGGTCGGGCGCTGCGGATGACGTAGCGGCCAAGGTAGCTACGGCGGTGGCGGACACCAACCTATGTTTTCGCAA
>MDTC01073128.1_pt1 | contig 18438 bp, 7 predicted proteins | sample 811181 | NCBI WGS metagenome assembly MDTC01 (sample SAMN05326644, study PRJNA326480) | marine metagenome | isolation source: seawater | place: Pacific Ocean: North | collected 2011
CAATCTAACTACGAGAGTGTTTTATAGCAAATTGTTGTTACACCGTAGCGTCAATAGACACTCGCTGTATAGACTCAAATATTAGAGAGTGGGAGATACATATCTAGGGTAGGAAGGGCTAGTAGGTTTCTCTCTCAAGCTGGTACCACGGTACGAGCTTGTAATACGCAGTACCAATATTATTGAAGCCCGCGCACATTGCACAAGTCTCTCCATTACCAGACGCCTTGTAGTGGCCAGACACGTTCATGCTTCATGCCCGACAGATCCGGCAACAAGATCCAGACTCTGGGCGGTCACCCTTTCGTTTGGCACGTGCGCGAATGGCACGAAAGTCTTCCATCTTCTTCAAGCAAATGGAAATTGCCCCCGCCGATTGCTTACCGCTCGCTGGAGTCCGGTCATTCTGGACTGCCGGCAATTCCTTGTCTTGTCTCCGAGAGCGGATAATTAAGATGCTAAAGAGTTGTCACATTATTGACTTTTATCAATGCGAGATGAAGAAGCTGCCCAAGATTACTGAGCTTAGAAAAATACACTGCCATCGAATCTGCATTCAGTCCTTATTACTCAAGTTTTGTAGATTTTGCAGTTGCATCCGCAATTTCGGAGTACGAGTCTTCTTCCCACCTATGCTCACGAAGAATTCCTCATGCATTCTTTACCATACGCGGTGCCTTGTCAGGGGGCAAGATAGCAACTCTGGCACCAAAGGCTGCGACAGGCAAAACCAAAATTGCATACGGTTCAAAATGGGCAGTGAAAGAGTATCAGTTGGTCCTTTAGAATACACGTCACTGTTGTCTTTTTTGGCATCTGTGGCATCTCTATTCATCATTCCTACAGTCTTGCGGGATTTCAATGGCAACTTTTTAGCACCCCACATACCTGTTTCTGTTGTTGCCTATTCAAGGAAGGTACCAAAACATCCAAGTGGAATAAATACTGCACATTCAGGTGGTGGGGTAGTCCAAGGTGGGGCAACGCCCATTTTGATTCCTCGGTGGCAATTGGTAATCGCTGTTACTCGCGTGCATTATTCTGCATTTGTTCTTGGTCAGCATCTGACTTTCGCCTCAGCATGTCAAAATGTGTGTCTTCCTTGGCAATGTATACCAACCGCAGCCGCCTTGCAAGAATCTCTGTTAAGTTACTGGAATGCCATTAATGATTTAGAAACAATGGAGATGAGCCTGCTCTGGGGCCCAAATAGCTTATGTTTAAAAAAGAAGTCTCGTGAATCTCTAGGGGGCTTACAGTTGCAGCCTCTTCCTTATAACTCTTTGGTCCCTGCTATGCTGGTGTCCCTAACAACATTAAGATACCAGTCCTCCCTTTGTGCACCAGTCGCAGTCCCTGAAAATACTGCCCTGAGCTACCTGGCGACTAGTAAACAAAAAAAAGATCGGGGCTTTCGTGGGATATTGGCAGATTGTAGAATCCCTACTAGTACCAAGCTAACATCCTTAACAACTGCATTTAGCGCAAGTGCTTCCGAAGAGAAAGAGCATGTATCCAGAATTTACGTTAATGGTGCGGCTACAGACAGTACCAGGCCGCAGTGTCACATGACATTGGCCATGGTGCTGTCGGTTTGGAACGTGAGCCCGGGTGTTGCGCGTTTTTGTGTGCCGGCGGATGTAAAATATTGGAGCTCTCTTTTGCAACGCAAACAATCGTGCGAAGCTACAAAATGCATAAATTCAATTGCCGGGTCAACTGCTAATCGTCACAATGACTCTTGTGTACAAGAGATCAATTGCCAGATCAGATTGTATCCTGACGTAAATCATGAAACTATGGCTGCTACCATTCTTTCTTTTTGCCCTCACTTTCCCTTTTGTGGTATGCTAGTAATGCTTGAGCTAGCGGAGTGTTATCATGCTGAATCTGTGGAAGGAATTTGCAACTCATCAAATGGCGCTCTGAATTTGACAACAACTGCAGAGAGAACTGCTTCCTTTCCTTCCCCCGTGGCACTAGGGGCGTTTCAAGCTACAACCTCAATTTGCACACTACCTATAATACATTTGGTTAACCCCCCCCCTCAGGATATATATTTAGCAAAACACCGGCATTCCGCAACGACTTGTACCCGCCTTATATCACCCAGGCTCACACTCGCTCCACTCACACGCTACACCGCTGATGTAATCAAGCCCATCTACCTCCCAGATGCAATAAGCTCCTTTCTCCAAGGGGGCATCATTCACGACGTGGATGAATTATCTGGAAGAATGGTGGCTCTAGATACCACCTTAATTAAGCTCGAGGAGAATGGAATTTGCAAGCATTTTGCCCACATTGTATTTCACAGTCAGCTCAATGCCACCCTAGTCATGACTGCCATTGGCAAGGAAACGAGTGCAGCAGCCTAACACTAATCATTTAGCGTTGCCCTCAAGATTTAGCACAGCCAACAAAAATGTACTCGTTGCCTCCCACTCCGCGTAGTTAAGTGGCAGCGGTCTAACTGAGAAACCCAAAGACAGTTGCCTCTTTATTTTTGGTTTAATGCAACAAAGGCGGCTGGGGAATCCTGGGGATACTGGTATTCAGTACAAAGACATAGATCTGACCATGGCAGCTCGCACAGAGGGTTTTGGAACGGGCAAATGTACCGCAAAAGAGGCAAGGCGGATGGCGAAAGTGAGAATGCGACAGTTCGCCTAGACGGCGCACAGCTCTTGAGCCGGAGAGCTTGAGTTGGTTGTCTGCCGGAGAACTTGAGTTGGTTGGCTTGCGCACAACACAAGCCCTGGAACTCATGAGGGGGGCGGGCGGGCCCAGGTCTGCCCTAATTTGAGGATCAGGTTACCGGGTGCCCATTTTCCCTACCAGTCCCGCCGAGGCCCTTTAGCGCACCCCCCGGTACTGTACCTTTAGCGCTTTCGCGGCGGACATGCGGCCGCGTTCGGTACCATTTCAAGGAGGCGGACACAAAGCCTCATATTTGCCGCATCTCTACAACTAGGCGTCTGGTGCGCCAGCAGTTCGAGCGTAGGGGGCTCTTACTCCTCCAGGACGTGATCGAAAACGGACGAGCGAAACGAAACAGTTGATCTGGAAACCCGCGAACGTGGCGCCAGTGGCGTTTCGGGAAACCCCACCGAGCTTAGGGTCGCGTTTTCGGGAAACCAAATTACCAGCATGAAAGTGAGTTTTTATTTTTCAGCCGGAAGGCCTAGGTCCAGCAACTTCGCGACCTCGTCCGAGTCTCGCCACGTCCCATCCCGAGTCCCGGTCCCGGGGCGCACACAGGGCCCCCTTTGAGACTCCGGCGTACATGTGGTGACAATTCTTTTTTATGAAAAACTCGACAGAGGCCCAATGAAATAGTATAAAACCCGGCGCCGCCGGTGAATCAGCGACGCACGGTCGTGACGGTCCCCTCAGAAACTCCGCCCACTAGTCCTTACACCGTAAAAAGTCACCGTAACAAACAAGACCACTCAGAGTCAGGCTGGCAATGACCGTGACTCGGACTCGGAGTTTCCCTGAAAACGCCACCCCCCGGGCTGGGCCCGAGTCTACTAAACAGCGTTAATAGACTCGGATAAATAAATAAACACAGAACCGAGGGCGGAGGAGAGCTCCACATCACGCCCAAAAGCGGCCCTCGCCCCACGCCCAAAAGCCCCCCAAGAGCGACACGTTAATATCAACAATTATGAACAACCTCCGGAGCTCAAAAGGTCGAATAAATCTTCCCCGCAGTGCGCAATGTCCTTGTTGTGATTCCCGTGGTTCGGAGACGATCCAACATACTAGTACGTTGAACCAAAGTCGATGAACCAAGTTTCCCCCAGAAAATTTCCAGAAAAAAAACGTAATCTTCGTTGAGGTTTTTATACGCCAGTTTTGAGCTTAAGAGGTGGGGCAAGCGCATCCGCGGGGCTTTTTTCATAACCATTTAATGATTTTGCAAAAGTATTTCATAAAGTAGCTGCGAGGAGTAGAATTCCGCCTTGATGCCTCTGTCGGGAGTCGTATTTTGTTTTGTTCCCTTTGATTCCTGACCGGTTCCACTGGACGAGAAGATAGGTGTCGTGCTGTTTCTTTCAACAATCTCTATTGGAAGGTCACTATGAGAATACGCCACAGGTGGTGGGTGTAGAATTGGTTCTCCCTGGCCTGGAGGCGGCTTGTATGGAGGTATGAACCCTTCTCTCGCAAGTTTAGCTTCCGCTACATCAACGTTAACCTGTCGTTGCATCTCAATATACTCCTGGCTATGTAGGCGTGTGCTTTTTTCCTCGTCGTTGGAATGGAACGGAGTCAAGTCATCATTGACACTAATTAATAATAGATTAGAATAGATGGCTTCTTTTGGGCTGTTTACAGAATCTGCATAGAGCTTTGATTGGCGTTGGGCGTGCGAAGCGACAGGAGTGCGTTTGCTAGTATATCTTTGAGGGAAGAACGAGGTGCTGCGATTGATTTCCTCGCTGCAGTTGTCATCATGGTAAGTACCTCTTGTTACAAGCAGGGTATGTTGCCCCCATGCAGTAGACAAAAAAGATGCGTGTGATATAAGTTCTACACCAAAAACATTGACTGACCCTGTGTCTAGTATTCTTTCTGTTTCTACATTCAATATTAAAGAACCCGCATACTTTGCCTTTAGTTCTACTCGGAGTTCTTTGACTGCAATTTCCATCATTTCTGATAGCCTGCTAGTGACTTCCTGCAACAAAGATAGATGATAATTGCGCGTCAGCTCGTGTGGTGAAATTTGTGCCAGCTTGATGGTAAAGTATGTGACAGATGCCTCCGGGCTATCTGCTGATATATTAATAATTGGGGTCTCTCCTGCTGGGGCTATGGTGAATTCTCCCTCCGATACAAAGTCTTGCGGTGTCTCGCATGTAGGGCCATTTGGAGCTTGAAATATTTTCTCGTCTGTGGCTATAGAATCCTGAGCCTGTGAATCGTAAGGATGACCACGGCTGCCTACCCCATTTTGCAAGTTGAGCTTAGATGAAGGTGGTTTGCTATTTTGGGGTGGATATACTTTGTCCTCTGTGGTAGCTGGCTGATATGGAACAATTGCGTCGAACAAGCTGATCAAGACATATGGTGCCTCCTGCCTAACCTCGTGGCCCGATCGTACCCAAATGGCACAGCCAAAATAAGGTTTGGGACGTCGTGTATTCGCAATTCCGTCATGTATCAATAATTGAGCTCGAGGTCCGATAGCTCTCTCTGAATTTTGCTGTTCCACCTGATGCGACCAAATGTGGTGCACCACACGACCACGCAATAGTGTTTCGATGCTTGATGGCACAACAAACACGTCCTCAGTAGACTGCAAAGCAACAATAGGCAGTGGGATATCCGAAATACTTCCAACCGCAGTCGAGCTATTCAGTGCGCCGCGTATTAGCGCAAGGCGTCCACACAGTGTGATTGGATTGGCAACAGCAGTATAGATGTTCAATGCCAAGTGCGGATGAACTCGTGATAAGTATGCATCACTAAATTGAAACCGCGAAAGGTATGATACAGGCAGATCGGGGCGATCGGTTGGCAGGTTTTTGAAAGCATCCAAAGCCCCGTGAAGTATTGCTGCATATGGTGTGTCTATGTGTGGAACTCCGTTGACACTGATCAGGCCTTTCAGTGCAAACCTGGGGCCGTGTCCAACTGCGTATTTGTTTGTGGCATACTGCACGCAAATGCTCAAACCAAAACCTATCCCAACCAGAAAGAATGGATACGTGGATAGCATCATCTCGCCGCACGAGTTGACGTGATGAAGTAGCTCGTTCAAGCTCTGAGCATGTGTTTCCACTGAGATTCCATGTTTAGGATTTGTTGGGAAAACGGTTCCAGCTTGGCCAGCATAATTATACACAAGAATCCGACAGCCAGGATTTCGCTTAACGATGGAATGCAAAAAAATCTTAGTTGAATCCAGTGTATCAAACATGTCATGTACAATCACAAGACTGTAACTTGTGAGTTCAAGAGACTCGGCCCCAAAAATCTCGTAGGGCATTGTAGTTGAACCATCTGAGCACACGAACAATCTTCTTCCTCGTTCGACTAGTTCGTGATTAGTCATGAGTTGGTCTTGGGGCCGCGAAGAAAGCCGTTGCATTTGGCGACGTTGGGTAACAAGACGTGCCGCTCGTTCTCCTTTTGAAACAGAGCGAGAGGATGTATGCCGGGGCCAAACGCACCGAATTGTCAGTAGACTCTTATTTGGTGAAATTACTTGCATCTCCACTGGTAGGATGTCAAGTGTTCGGGAGAAAAACAAACGTGAAGACCGCAACAAAAAGGGATTAAGCGCAGGGCCGACTTGCTTAGATGTGGAAGCAGCTAGCTTATCGGTATCCGGAATTGGCACACATGAGCGTTTGTAGGGCAGCACCCATCGGACCGCATAGGATTCACCAGCGCATCGAGGTGCATGTGTCATCATTGAGGCCGAGGGTTTCTTCGTTTTTTTTGCATGACCCAAAGTGTACTCATTGGTTTTGCTGACTTTTGGGTGCTTCGTGTAACTCGACCGTTCGTGTCCTCGTTCGCCCATGTGCGTGCTGCGTGATTCGAGCGCGCTTAGTATCCACATGCATGCTCGAGATGCAGACACACTTGCACGTGCAATGATTTCGGGGTGAAATAGTTTGTTCTCAACGAATGGTTCAATTGCCCGCTCAACATTGGGAGTTATTGAATCACAGTTAAATCTCACCAGTGCTCGCCTGCATTGCGCATTTTTACAGCATAAGACACATAAAAAAAGAACACTGCCAATTTGCAGAAACTTCTCGCCATTCGACATCGCACGTCGAGCATCCTTCCACTTCAGAACAATACCCCCGGTTAATAGTACCAACAGAGCAGTTGCGACGAGAGCCACGGCAGGTGGTGGCGCCACATAGCTCCTCAGCTCAGCAATGTCAAGTAACGTCAGCCGCTCAATGGCATATTTTTCATGTGGCAACGAATGATCGTTCTCATGCACAGTCCCATGAAATAGCACGCCTTCTGGGTTGAATTCTTTCTTGGCTACCATGCCAGCCATGCCCTCTCTTTGAGTAATTTTGAAATTTCTAGCGCGTTCAATTAGAGCGTATACACAGTTGCAGGCATGGCATACTCTCACAGTCCCATACGACCTCCCAGGAAAGGCATCTATTGTAGTTTCCCTGCAGACACTGTCGAGCCAAATATCTTTCCAATTGAGGTGGCCTTCTGTGTGACGGCGCAACATCAATTTCACAAGATCTTCATCTTGCCTAGCGCAAATGATGCGCCGCAAAGGAAGTTCAACTGTCCTAGTAGTCATTTTGGGGATATGTGGGCTCGACTCTTTGCTGGGGAATTTGGAAACAGGGTTGCCTGTCGGTTTCTGTGTTGCGCGTTGAAGGCTGGTGTCGAATGTGCAAAAGTCCCCAGGGCAGCCTATCCCAGGGTAGGTTTGATTCTAAACAGATTGGGAACGGCCTTACCTGATATCTGCGATGAGCCAAGGCACTGCAAATGCGGCTTTTGGGTGACATTCCTAGCCGTGGAGGCGCCAGTAGGCCTGAGAAACCCAGGGGATCTTGTGCTCTCCATGAGCTTATAAATTCAAGGCCCTAAATTTAATAACATTGTTCGTTACCGTAGGTATCTACCGTAGGTACATACGTACCTACGGTACCTACGGTACCTACGGTACCCTCGATACAGTACAGTATATATATCTCCACTTTTGCTAACAACTAGCCAGCCATGCACGCTGCGGCCACAGCGGCCATTATCTTTTTGCCATACCTCGGTGTGGTATCTTCATGGATTGCTGATTTGGTTCCAACGAGTGAACAGGCATTCAAAGACAGCGAGAGAGGGACCATTGCTTTGGCAGCATTGGTCGTCAGTGGACACAAAGCGGTCGACAGCAAGTTTATCGAACAATCAGCATGCGCAGCTCTTACAATGGTCAGCAGCGCAAGGTCGTTTGGGGAATTTGAAGGTGATGCCATTGTCATGGCAGGCCCTCTTGGCATCCTTTCACCACATGACCCATCATCATGGAAACACGCATCAAAGAGATGGATTGTGCAACACAGCACGCATGCTGCGGAGCTTGCTGCGATCCTTGACAGTAGCAAGACACGGACCCAGGTAATGGACCTGGTACCTTTGCTTTTAGGAAATGAGCACCCGTTTCTGAAGCGGAATTTAAATTACATGAAGCTTGCTGTATATACACTTAACCAGTACGCTAAAGTGATATTTATCGACTTGGATACTGTAGTCGTGCGGCCACTTTTCAAAACCATTGCACTGCTGACAGAGTCAGTGGAGCTAGTGGGATATCGAACCTGCACCGCCCCTGTGAATAGTGGTTTCTTTGTTGTGCGACCACGAGGCAGTAACGGCAAACGGCGGTTGAAGCATTTGAATGACATTACGTTGAGAAACAGATGCCCATGCCGAAGTAGACAGGAACCGTTTGCAACATCCGGGTTTGACAACTGGGGCTCCTTAACTCAAGATTTGAAAAAACTGTGGAATGACGGTGCTTATGACGCGCCTGATAAGGCTAAACGAACCAAAATGTGCCAAGGGATATTGAACAAGAGGGAAAGCACCTGGGATCATGCAGGAGCTGGCACTGGCCAAGGGCTGATGTGGTATTATTTTGGCCTCAAACTAAATGCTTATATATCTTTAACCTACGCTGATCTCCCTATTGTTCATTATAATGCACCGGGGCCCAAGCCATGGCAAGAGTCTAATAGGGGCGGACAGCAGCATTGTGACTTCATCTGGTGGAAGAACTTCATGATAACTGAAGCTAAGCTTCCTAAATCTGTGTTTGGCATGTGTCCGGCATTATTAAAACCCCATCTTAACAAAAGTCAGCAAGTGAGGCGCTTTAATGCTTCAGCTTGTTGTCGTGTATGCCCGGGCGGTGGTCACTTTGTAACAACAAAGGTGTGCTCAGATACCAGGGGCCTTAAGGATTATGCAAAAACTGAGTGCCGAGTTATGGCGGAATTAAGTGGTATCAGTTCATAGACAGCATTGACTACAGATCAGGCCAGCACCGCATTTACGTACATAGATTGATCGTGGATCCTAGAGAATCTGTGGCATGTATTGCCACACCCGCCCTTGTCGTTTTCAATGCCTCCATCCAGCGTTGACTTGGCCCTGGTGTCTCCGGGCCAGCCGTGCAGAGGATGGCCTTCACGAATGAAAATGCACCCAGTTATTGATTTATTGCTGCGTGCAAATTTCTAGGCCACTACTACACTTATTAACCATTCCCTATAGACATATCCATATTACGATACACCTTACCCTCTTGTTACGATAAAATCTGTCCTACCTCGAAGCCGACTGGCTAACACCAATGAACTTGGAAAGCACCTTTCCCGGCCATTTTTAATCCGCTCCTGTCTTGATTTCTCCGACTCCTCACCATGCTCTGTTGGTGTCGGACTCGAATCACGGTCAACCCGCGGGTACCGTTTAGTCTACTCAGCCTGCTGGAAGTACATGTGCTTTGAAGGCTATTATACACTCGCCTATTCAACCTACAATAAAATATTTGGCCCTCGGGCCTACTTTTCTCCGAGTCTACGTCTACTGGTCTATGCCGGGTGACGTTCAAATGTATGGGCGGGATCCTGCCCAGAGGGCCGAGGAGGGGTTGAGGCTCGCTCACGCTTTTGTTACCGGCGAAAAAAAAACGCCAAAAGTCAACCGCACTGGCGCAGGGAGGATCGCTTAGGAGCTTTTTGCCCGTTGTCAATCGAGCTGTACTGCGGTGAGACTCTGGGTTATCGCCCATATCGGTCTTCAAATTGTTTGTTCTAGTAATAATACTTGTAGTAAAGTTAAATAAATATAGCATCATTAGAAATCGACTCGGACTCGGACTCGGAGGATGGAGGAGGCAAGTGAGGAGGCAAAGCCTGAGTTTTATATTAATTCGCTCGGCGGCCTTCGCCTCGCCGCGCCCCCAGGCTTCCCAGAAGCGACACTCCAGCTATCGCATTGAGCCCTACTTACGCATGCGGCTAATCATGATAACAAATTACTTGCCATATACGGCAGTATCAGTATTAATCATGATAATTTTGCTACATATAGTAGTATATATGAACCTGAAACGCAGACTTAAATGCATCGCGCATCGCCGAGTGCCAGGGCTTAGAGAACTCTGACACCCAAGTATAGTTCCGATCCATGTGGTTGATTGGTGTCAATCGCTATATCCGTCCGAGGATTGGAAGAAAAGTTTACATTCGGTGACATGTGCTGCAAGTAGCCGAATCGACCATCACAGTCACCCCGAACCCAAGCTTTGGGAAGGGGCGGAGCGGAACCAATCGAATCCACGCATTCCCTTCGTACTTTTGGTATGCTGCCCCCCGTGGCCGGGCCGGGCCTCGGGGATCGAAACTGGCCCCTGGTGAGCATAACTCTTTTGAAAAATCATGATAGCAAATGCAGTGAGGTATTCATTTAGTCAGTCTGAAGCCTGACGTCCCTGTTTCCCATATGGCTAGCGGTTCTGCCCTCTGCGCCGAGGCTTGGCGTATTACGGGCGTACGGGCGCCTTCGTGGGGTCCGTAACTTGGCAGTGCCACTGGCATTTTTTTGTGGTCGGTATTGCTGCAATTCTTTTTGCAGTCTACTGCTCAGACCAAGATGGCACCCCTTATGTAGCTAGCTAGCTTGAGAGTAATATTAGCGTAAATAATCGCATGGAAATTCACATAGTTTTGCTCCCATGGTTCTCGACTGCACTAGGTACTCGCCAAGACGGGGGCCAAATCTGGCTTGCCTGAATCTCGTGGTTAGAAATAAGTGACAAGGTAAAATGACCTTGCATTTCAGCTTGAAATGTTCCGACAAGAATGCAATACGCACCCGGATCTAGGCGATCCACATAGATATCGACCTCACGTTGATATCTTGCTTGACCTGTTGTCGCGACTATGTTTTGATTATCAAGTTTAGTGATACGATCAATACGCTTGTTGTCTCCGGGCTGATACCACCCAGCTTGGCAGAGGTATCCAGCTACTGGTAGGACACAAGCACTGATATCACCATTTGTAGTAGTCTGTCTGAGGGAGACACGCAGAGAAATTGGACGGTGGACATAAAGCGCATACTGGGGGTTGCGCCCGACTTCACAACCAGGATTATACCGCGAAGGAAGACCAGCAGCCGTATTTTCCTGATTGCTGGCACTTGCTGATATTTGTTGGGTGCAAGTCCACTCTCCTGAAAAAGTAAGTCGCTTCCAATTAGTCGAATGCTCTGCGAAATAACGGCACACATAAATGCAACGAAATGCGCAACAAAACTCGTCGAAAGACATCCAAAATGACGAGGGTTCTAGGTCTGCAAGTAACTTAAAGCGAAGGCGCTTTGTCCAGCGCGGAGATGAGTGGGACCACGTTCCCTTATAGATTTCAAGGTGACCAGCTGGATTACGTAGCTTAACAAGTTTGTGTCCTTCGGGAGCCAAGTTTACTATGTCGTAGATGGTATAGGTGGCACCAAAGAGAAGCCCAGATCCCTGGAGCAGTGAGGAAGCATATTCAGCCGGCACTGCACCAGCACCAACAATGTATTCGTTTTTGTAGTAGCGTAATAAGCTACCCCAGAGTGTGTGTCTGCCGATGCCACGAGATGCTTTGGCGATATGGGAGCATTCAGCATGATTTCCAGTCAGGAGTTCGAGACCTTGGTGAACAAATCCAGCCTCAATGTTGGCGTAGCTGCCATAGTATTTAGCTACACCTTTCTCCAGCAGTGACACCCAAAGTTCAGTCATCTCCAAAGTATGCGATACCGCAAACCCGGCGCAGTCCTTGTAGCGCTTCTTGTATAGTTCGTCTGGAACAATTGACTCGTCTTTGAGCTGTGGGCTATAGAGCACGGACAAGAACTGCTCTCTTTCTTGTAGATCTAGTGCAATGAGAGAGTCAACACCACTCTTATTTGTTCCGTCACCCAGCATCGGAAGCGAATCGTCAACAATGGTGGCCTCCCATTGACCATTGCAAAATATTTTAAGGCCAAATGCTCCTACAGCAGAGTCATACACAACATTGCCCTCAGGATCCACCATGTTGATGAACAGCTGTTTGATCCGGGTATCCACGCCCCCGTCTCCAGTGTCACCAGCTGCAGAGAGCATAGAGAGAGTGGCCAAAAACCAACTGTTGTCAACGCAGGCCCCTGGATAAATATCATCCGGGTCGATGCTGTCGGAAAAAAGTACAGCATGTGGATTGACAGAGAGGGCGTGTTCCCAGTGGCCTACAAACACCTCCCCCCTGCATGCTCCGAGGGCGCCTGGACCAGAGCGAAATTTTGGATCTATAAACTGAAGAGCGCCTTTACGCACCTTCGACGGGTAACAATCTACTTCTCCGGCCTCTAGTTCGGCTAGGCGCTCACGGCAGTTGCCGACTGTCTCCTCATTGTTGTGAAGCACGTGTAGTTGGTAGGATCTGCGCAGCGGCTCATCCGCTAGTTTTGAACTAGAGATGGCATCGCACTTGCTTTGTCCTTGAAGTAAATGAATGAATCTATGTTGCTCGTCTGTATTCAGACAGGAGACCCATTTTTTCATGCGCCTGGACCGGCGAATACTACACTCCTCTGCACGCTTGACATACATTTCGTGCTCTCTCTCAAGGCGAGAGTGGGCTAGCTTAGTTGCAGCCAGTACCTCGTTTAAGTCGTGTTGATCTCTTTTGGCCTGATAATCTGATTGTTCTGTCTTGAAGTTCTCCTGCAAAAGGTGGAAACGTTCTCGTTGATCTTCACCTAGAGACTCAAGCCAAGATGCAACAAGCTGCACATTAAGCACGGCAAAAGAAAATGTATCAAATATCTCATGGGGGGGTGCCACCCCATTTGAAAGTAGCTTGAAGCGCTTTTCACGCAGAAAAGTTTGAAAACGTATCTTCTCGTACGACAAGTGTGTCGCTGCTCCTGCCAGAACAAACAAATGAAAGCTAGCGAGAGCTTTCAGCTCATGGTTAAAGCGTCTCTGAAACGAGGTGTACAGCTCATCTAGCTGGCGGATTTCCTGCCCCGCCTCAAGTTCTATAGCTTCTTGTGCATAAATTCTTGTGCCTTCACTGTCGAACCTCCATAGGGTAGAGAAGGGAGGGACTAGCTGCCAAAAACGAAGGAGAATACCTAGGTAACTAAAAGGACCACGACACGCACACGTCTCTGCAATCCCATCGAGGTCAGTGTAGAGAGCATCTGCCCGCCAAGCTAGCGTTTCGTTGTCAAAATATGCCAATCTAAAAGCACGATTTGCGGCAGCAATGTCCATGGCTATTCCGCGAGCCGATGAGCCTAAAGTAGCAATTTCCTGCAGTTGCCCTCCCTGCGTAATAAAGTTTGGTTCCATTCCATCATTGCTGGCTTCGTTTGCTGGCGCAGCCTTCTTGTTGCCCGCTTCGCTAGCGGCATTGTCTTCCTCGCAGCTCACTTCATACTTTGAGACTCCTGCATGGAGCGCGCTCACGAATTTCTTTCGGGCCGATTCGGCAGCATCCACAAAAGTATTCACTGGTAAATATGCAGCAGCAATCCCGAGTTTTTCTGGTACGTGTGCGCAGGCAGCAGTGACGAAGATAACTCCACAGGACACAAACACATAAACTATGCAGATACCAGGGAATATGTGCTCTGAAAAGCAGACCAGAGTGGCACCCCAACTTATGCCAACACAGAAAAGTGCACCGCAGCTGATGATAAGTGGAGTTTCGTTTAGGAGCTGGCATTTTTCAGTTGAATAAGAGTATGCTGGTAGTACAGTTGGAGAGAACCAGCAGAGATCATCTGTGTTATGGTGTGAAACTAGAGTGACTATCCTTATGATACATTTCAGCAAATGCAGTACAAAAAAAAGTGAGAGCATTACAATTGCCGGAGTGCCACGTAGAGCAAGAAACATCATCATTGTGATGATAGACGCAGCTAAAAAAACAAGATGGAGCTTTCGCACAAGCGCCGGTGGCAAATAAAACTCATTCGTAGCCCAGGTACACACGACTGGCAGCGTAGCCCTTGCTCCGAGCAATGAAAACAGGCAGACCAGCGCTGCATAGCGTGATCCCCAGAGATATATCTGAATTAAAAGGACCAAGCACATCGTTCCGTTCGCCAAACTCCTGCATGCGAAAGTCGCCGTGCTCATATATGCGTCCTGCGAGAGTGTCTCTGAGGCCTTATATCCACGATCAATCCATCCCACAAGGCGATACAGTGCAAAAAGGCCCACAGGGTATATAAAGAGTGCGTTGAGTAGCCACATGACCTCAGCAACATCAATGTGGCTATCTAGCCAAGCATAAAAAGTCCAAGCTAAGACACCGACATAGATCAGCCATCCAAAAGCACTGAGATATATCATATCTAATGCAATTTTGTACGTCTTAAACCATTTGAACATGACACACATAGTGAGACAAACAGACGTACTAAGAGTCCAAAGTAAGTGACCAACGACACATGGCGGATGTGCGCAGAGTGCAAGCAAGCCGCCTAGAGTAATGAATAGCAGGGGGACAGCAGTCGCATGAACAAGAGCACGATACTCCTCTTTTAGTAAGCAACCAGTCAGTAAGGCTTCCCACAGAGGGATGTGCGCCCAGATTGGATCCATCAGTGAATCATCAGTCAGGACTTGAATTGACGATAAATGCTTTAGGTTAGTCTCAACGTTGTTGGTTTTGCTCTTCAAAAAGTTTCTAGCAATTTGCTGCAGCAACACCTTAGCCAGGTGATCAGAAATTTCCTTGAGTGTCAGGTTTGGTAAGGGAAGGTCAGAGTTTCCCTTCTTCCTCGGGTTGGCAGCAAGGCGCCTTTGCTTATTGATACGACAAGCGTGCAAACCCAGGTCGATCATCTGGCGCCTTGGAGCGGAAGTTCTGGGAACACCGGCATGCCGCCTATCTTTTGTTCTGCTGTTGTAAACGACACGTTGCGTCATTGTGGATTTAGGTGGTAACATGGGCATGTTGATGGCAATGGAATTTCTTTCTTCTTCTTCCCCTGTCTCTCCCAGGAGCTGGGGGGTTTCCATGGTGCATGAATCCCTCCTGTTCTTTGATGATTCACCTATCATCGCCTGGAGCATGCCAAAGGCAAGACCAACGTCAGAAACATTTTCCGTTTCTGTGATATTGACAGTGCAGGGTGGCCATGCCACAAGACGGCAGTCGTTGACGAGCCAGGTGTGACACGAGCAGATGAAGCACAGAATGCAAAGCGGACCAAGGGCCAATACAGCAAACGCCGCAGGTGCCTGCAACTCCCCCCAAAGTAAAAGCCCAGCCACCAAAAGGCATACGTAAGAAAAAGCGGCCAGCATCTTTGAGAGGTTGAAGCACCGAAACATAAGATAAGCTGAGGCAGTGCCACCCAATAGAAGATTTTGAGATTCAAGAGAAGCTGCCCGGACGAAGCCATGAGCTGAGCCGTAAAATGCAACGAGCAATAAAGCGATGATAGAGCACGTGGAGGCAGGAAGCTGCGCTGTCGTGCTGATGTTGAGCAGCGGCAAAGGGACACCTTGAGGTTCTGTATAGCTTACAACAACTACGATGACAAAAAATGCTCCTGTCATTAGCAGAAGCGCAAATTCTGGTTCACCAGCTACATTAAAGCGCGCTGAAGTTAAAGAGCGGCATGTTGTACTATCAACATGGAAGGCCTGCTCGCAAGCTTCCTGGTGTGAGAGGTACGGCAAGTATTTGTCCACTATCGCTATTAATATGAGTGAACCATACACGCTGTAGATCACCGAAAACCCAATAATCCAACGTCGCTCTCCGCCGAATACAATTACTGCACGTGCACCAGTCACGAGACATATAGTTCTGCTCGGAGACCATTTAACGCTACCGCAGTCTAGACAATAATGGACAATATCTATTGTAATGAGAAGTATAACAAAGGCCAATGCGAGATATCCTCTAGTTGTCAATATGAATACCCCCACAATATAGGCGAGAAGGGTCAATCGAGCTACTGTGCGAAGTATCGCGCGTCGCAAGGCGGCCATCTCCATTGAATTCATTTTATTATTCAGTCCACAGAGATTTCCTGCGACATCCGGGACAAAGTCAAAGTCAGGCAAATCAGACGAGGCACTATGACATTCTTTCAATAGCCAATAATTGCCCCTCTTGCTACCTATAAGTTTGGACTCCACGCTTCTTGCGGCAGCCGCGAGTGAAAGGACTAACATCCCTCTTGATTGTTCTAAATTGGAGCTAAACTCTATGATTTCAAGCGCCAACGGGGCAATACCCAACCCGAAGAAAACCATAGTTAGTGCCATGAAATCAGTATTGCTAGCATAATCGTTGATAGTGGCTAATAAGGAATACGCCCAAACACACCCCATACTAAGCGTGATCCCAATACAGGAATGTTGAGTGAGACGCCATTGCTCATGTCGCCACCGGGAGAGACCGCATGAAAGTGAAAGAGCGCCAGTGCCCATGAAAACAATGCAAAGGCCAATGCGTGCTGGTCGCACTGTAGTGGCAATAACAACGCCACACGCCCATAATGTGCTACACGCCATTGCACCCAAAAAGAAAACGCAGCGGGATGCCCAATAAAGGTTATGCCGGAATTCTCTGTTGTTTTTTGAGCTACCGTCCCCCAGGAATAGAAAGAACGGCAGTGCCGACACTCCATGTCTCTTCTCAACAATGAAATCTTTACCAATGGAGAATAAGTGCACGGCAGGGCGTGCAACATGGAAGCGACAGAGGACTAATAGCCTGGTGAGTCCTGGTAGGAAGATCATTAGTGGCACTCCAAATTGCACTGATCGAACAATTAATTCAATGCGCTCAAAATGGACTTGCCATCGATTTACTTTCGAGGAAGTACCAAAATGTGGTTCAACGACAACGAAGTAGTTTTTCTCGCAGCACGGCCAGCCGAGGGTGATTGTACTGAGTCCGCTCCCTGTTCTTGGTGTGAAAAACCTTTGATGGCACGTGTAGCCAATATAGTGGTCCTGTTTCATTATCGGAATTGGCATGACATACTCCCAATCCCAAAGCCAAGGCGGAATAGTGTAGCAATCAGCTGGGCGACACAGAGTCAATGTTGCTTCCGCATTTATGGATACTCGTGCATATCCAAGATCGCAGCTGCGTTGAGACACACTACTCATCGTCTGCAATAAAAGAGCACCGCTTGCATTGAGGGGGGATTTTGAGTCAATAAGTCTATACTCAGTTATATTGTCAATATAAGGCCACCCAAAGCTGCTTGCTGGGAGGATACCAGCACTTTTTGTTCTAGCGTCGGCGAATAATGTCGTGACGAAAGGCTCTGTTGCTTCCTCAATATAGGCTTGAAACGGTACAACCTGAATAATCACGTAAATACAGGGCCTTTGGGTTATTTCGCAGCAGTCTTGTTCCGCGGCTGACCCTGTGTAGTAGCCATTTCCAAGAGGTAACCAGCCCTCTTCGCGACAGAGCTTGCTGCCCTTTGCAGCCCAAGATGAGCCCGGCACTTTGCAACCCTTGTCATCGCAGACTAAATCAGCATAGTCTGTTTCCAGACTGGAGCAAAAAGGTAATCGGAAGCGGACGTTTCCCAGCACATCATCGCCACCATCCACAACCTCTACTCCAGTGTCGTAGTCTAGCACCTGAAGAACTACCTGTGCTTCACCTGCGCGGTGCCATCCCATGGCAAGCGTTTCGTTCCACTTGGGATACTTTTTGTTACCAACTCGGTTCGTCTCTTGTGTGGACCATTGACCATCTATGCCCACCTTTACGCGCACGTACGTGTCGCTCCATCGTGCAACTGCCCCATCAGTGGTGTGGCCCAAAGGCTGTCGCTCAACCATGCTATCCTTGTCAATTAGGTGCTGACCTTGTACAATGGTTATGAACACGTTGCCCCCTGCCGAGCCTGTCATACTTTGCGACTGTGTATTGCTATCAGGGCATGTCTGCATACCATTTGGTCCGTTACAAGAAAACCGCTGACATGTCAGGCCAGTTAAGGCAGATGCAGGCTTGATCTGACTTAGCGCCGTGAGTATAGTCAAAGCAAGCACCATCATCCCAACCTGCAAGCATAATAATCGGCGTGCTACAGATGCCTGTTTACGTGTTTACGGGCTTGTATCAATCATTATCCTAGCTCTACCGTACCGGTACCGTAGGTACCACGGTACCTGGTACCGCAGTACCGGTATCACGGTAGTAGAGAGAGAAACCTACTAGCCCTCCCTACCCTAGATATGTATCTCCCACTCTCTAAATTTGAGCCTATACATTGGGTGTCTACTAGTAACGACTCTACAGTGTAACCAGTTTAGAAAACACTCTCGTAGTGGATTAGACTCGGTTTAGCCTGAGCGATATCAGCTTTGGTATGTGCTTGAATCTGATGAGCTGG
>MDTC01253004.1_pt1 | contig 18437 bp, 16 predicted proteins | sample 811181 | NCBI WGS metagenome assembly MDTC01 (sample SAMN05326644, study PRJNA326480) | marine metagenome | isolation source: seawater | place: Pacific Ocean: North | collected 2011
ACTATTTTTTCTTTGATAAAAGGAAAAGTGAAATTCAAGAAATCAAAATTAAACAGAACTTTTGTATCTGTAATCCCCAATTAACTTTATAAGTAACATTAGTTATTTATAATATATTCTACAATGAAATTTTTAGATCAAGCAAAGATTCGTATTAGAGCCGGCAACGGTGGGTCAGGTTCAGCAAGTTTTCGTAGAGAAAAGTTTGTTGAGTTTGGTGGTCCCGATGGTGGAGATGGTGGAAATGGTGGTTCTATAATTTTAGAGTCAGACAGAAATTTAAATACGTTAATTGATTTCAGATACGCACAACATTTTAGAGCCGAACATGGAAAACCAGGAAGTAAAAGAAACAAAACAGGGGCCAATGGAAAAGATTTAATTTTAAAAGTTCCTGTAGGAACACAAATATACGAAGAAGATAATAATACTATAATTTTCGATTTTACTAAAAATAAAGAAAAATATTTAGTGGCATCAGGCGGTAAAGGAGGGTTAGGTAATGTTAGATTTAAAAGCTCAGTAAATAGAGCGCCTAGAAAAAAAACTAATGGAAAAATTGGCGAGGAATTTTGGATTTGGTTACAATTAAAAGTTATTGCTGATGTTGGAATCGTTGGTTTGCCTAATGCTGGGAAATCAAGTCTACTTGCAGCACTTACTAGAGCTAAACCAAAAATTGCTAGCTACCCTTTTACTACTATCAATCCTAATTTAGGGGTAACTTACTATGATAATAAAGAAATTACTCTAGCAGATATACCTGGATTAGTTGAGGGAGCACATAAAGGTGTTGGGCTTGGTGATAAATTTTTAAGACATATAGAAAGATGTAAAGCTTTATTACATTTAATTGATATAACTGAAAAAGATTTGATAGGAATTTATAAAAAAATTAAACTAGAATTATCTTCTTATGATAAAAATTTATTAAAAAAAAGAGAAATTATTTTTTTTAATAAATCAGATTTATTAAAAAAAGATGAGATAGAAAAAAAATTAAAAGAATTTAAAAGTAAAATAAAAAAAAAATATGAAGTTATTTCTATTTTTGTTGAAAAAGATATTCAAAAAATAAAAAGAATTTTAATAAAAAATGCTAATTAATAACTCAAAAAAAGTAGTTATAAAACTTGGTTCCTCAACTGTTGTGGATGGAAAAGGAAATTTTAAAAAAAACTGGGTAAATAGCTTAATTCGAGATATCAAAAAATTTAAAGGTAAAAGAGATATAGTTATTGTTTCTTCTGGAGCTATAGCTTTAGGACAAAGCTACCTAAAAATAAAACAAAAAAAAATTAAACTTGAAATGAGTCAAGCTATAGCAGCAGTCGGTCAAATACATTTAGCGGGGGAATATCAAAAAATATTTGATAAGAATAATTTTAAAACTGGTCAAATATTGATTTCACCAGATGACACTGAACAAAGAAGAAGAGCTTTAAATGTTAGAAGAACATTTGAAAATCTATTTAAATTAAATGCAATACCTATAGTTAATGAAAATGATACAACCGCAACATCTGAAATTAAATATGGAGATAATGATAGATTAGCTGCAAGAGTAGCACAAATTATTGGTGCAGATACTCTAATAATCTTTTCGGATGTTAATGGCCTATATAATAAAGGTAAAAAAAAGACTCTTATAAAAGAAGTCAAAGATATTAACGAGGAAATTTACTCATTTGCTGAAAAAAAAATTAATAATTATGGTTCAGGTGGAATGATAACCAAGTTAGATGCGGCAAAAATATGTATGAATGCAGGATGCTACATGTTCATTGCAAATGGAAAGAAAAATAATCCTTTGCAAAACATGATTAAAAATAAAGTGTATACATGTTTCACACCAAAAATATCAAATTTAGATGCTCGAAAAAAATGGATCATAAGTTCATTAAATTCTCAAGGAAAATTGTGTATTGATCTTGGAGCTGCAAAGGCATTATCAAATGGTAAAAGTTTATTGGCAGCTGGTATTATAAAAGTTTTAGGCAAATTTAAAAAAGGTGAAAATATTTTAATTATAGATCGAAATAATAATAATATTGCTAGAGGTTTATCATCTTTTTCATCTGAAGAGATTAATAAAATAAAAGGCAAGCAAAGTAGTGAAATTCAAGCTATTTTAGGCTATCCAAGCAAATCTGAAATAATTCATAAAGATGATATGGTAAAAATGTAAATGAAATATATAAGAAATATAGGAATAAATTCTAAAAAAGCTTTTGATAAACTAAAAAAAGTTGACCATAAAAAAATTACAAAAGTTTTAGAAGATTACAATAAAAGTTTATTGCAGAATCAGTCTCAAATTATTAAAGAAAATTTAAAAGATATAAAAAATGTTAAAAGAAAACATTTATTAGATAGACTAATCCTAAACAAAAAAAGAATTGATGGAATAAGAAACTCAATAAACGAAATTACAAAATTTAAAAATCCTATAGGCAATATAATAGAAAAATGGAATAGACCCAACAAACTGACTATAAAAAAAGTGACAACGCCTATTGGAGTAATTGGAATAATTTACGAAAGCAGACCAAATGTTACTGCTGATGTCGCGGCACTTTGCTTAAAATCAGGAAATTGTGCAATTTTAAGAGGTGGTTCGGAAGCTTTTAACTCAAATAAAATATTGGCTTATTTATTTCGTAATTCCTTAAAAAATAATTATATGGACAAAAACTGTGTTCAATTTATTGAAAACAAAAATAGAAGAGTTGTTGACTTTTTGTTATCGAAAATGGGAGAATATATAGACGTGGTTGTGCCAAGAGGAGGAAAAGGCTTGGTTTCAAAAGTCCAAAAATTATCAACTATTCATGTTATTGGTCATCTTGAAGGGCTTTGCCACATATATTTAGAAAAAAGCTCTGATTTAAAAACAGCAAAAAAAGTTATCTTAAATTCTAAAATGAGAAGAACAAGTATTTGCGGAGCAGTAGAAACTCTTTTAGTGGAAGAAAAATCTATTAAATCTCACGCTATACCTATAATTAAATCTTTAATTTCATTAGGTTGCACAATTATTGCGGACAAAAAAATTAATAAACATTTCAACCATAATCTAAAAAAAGCTAGAGAAAAAGATTGGAAAACAGAATATTTAGACTCAAAGCTTTCTGTAAAAACTGTTAAAAATGTTTATGAAGCTATTGAACATATTCTTAAGTATGGGACTATGCACACTGATAGCATTTTAACTCATGACAAAAAAAATGCAGAAATATTTTTAAATGGCGTAAATAGTTCAATAGCTATGCATAATGTGTCTACTCAATTTGCCGATGGTGGAGAGTTTGGTTTTGGAGGAGAAATAGGAATATCTACAAACAAATTACCTCCTAGAGGACCCGTAGGAATTAATCAATTAACATCTTATAAATATATAGTTTCTGGAAAAGGAATCATTAGATCTTGATATAATGATACAAGCCAAAAATAATGGAATTGCGATTTTAGGAGGAAGTTTTGACCCACCACATAAAGGTCATTTAAAAATTTCATTATTATCTCTTAAAAAATTAAAAATAAAAAAAGTTTTATGGCTTTTGACAAAAAAAAATCCATTTAAAAAAAAAACTTATTTTTCTCTAAAAGAAAGAGTAAAAGCATGTAAAAAAATTACTAAAAACTATAAAAAAATAAAAATTCATTATTTAGATGGTAAGATTAAATCTTCAAAAAGTATAAAAGCTATTAATTACATAAAAAATAAGAACAAAAAAAGCAATATTTATTTTTTAATGGGTTCTGACAATCTCTTGAGTTTTCATAAATGGGTTAGCTGGAAAAAAATATTAAATTTGTGCACACTGGTAGTTTTTTCAAGAAAAGGGTTTGACAAAAAGGCTAAAAAATCTGTAATAATTAGATATCTGAAAAATAATAATATTATATTTGTTAAAAACAAAAAAATTAACGTATCATCTACTGTTATTAGATTAGCCTATCAAAAAAGTAAATTTTAATGGAAATAGAAAAAATAAAAAAGATAATTGAAAAAAATTTAGATGATAATAAAGCTAATAATATAATATCTATAAATTTGAAAAAAAAATCTTATATAGCAGATTATATGATAGTCGCGTCAGGAACCTCGTCTAGACACTTGCAATCACTGTCTGAAAATCTAATAACTGAACTTAAAAAAATTGGGTTAAGTAACTGCCGTATAGAAGGAAAAGAAAGTAAAGATTGGAAATTAGTAGATGCCATAGATGTTATAGTCCACATTTTTCATCCCGATAAAAGAAATTTTTATGATTTAGAAAAAATGTGGTCTGAACCAATTCCTAAAGAAAAAGCGATTATATGAATAAAATTTTAACCTCTATATTAATTATTTTTTTTCTTTCAAGCTCTGTTCACTCTAAAAATAGAGATGCTCTTTACCAAAAAATTGATTTATTTGGTGAGGTGCTTGAAAAAGTTAAGGATGAATACGTAGATGAAGTTGACCAAGCAGATGTAATGGACTCAGCAATAAATGGTGTACTTCAATCTCTTGATCCTTATTCTGCTTATATGAGTCCGGAACTATTTAAAAGTATGCAAACTGATACAAAAGGAGAATTTGGTGGACTTGGTATTGAAATTGGAATGGAGTCTGGTTTAGTAAAAGTTATATCTCCTATTGACGATACGCCAGCCTCTAAAGCCGGAATTAAATCAGGTGATTATATAGTTAAAATTGATGGAGAGCAGGTCCAAGGCAAAACTTTAATGGAAGCAGTTAAACTTATGCGTGGTCCTGTAGGAACAAGTATAGATTTAACAATTAGAAGAAAAAATAAAAAAAAACCATTAGAATTTAAAGTTAAAAGAGAAATAATTGAGGTAAAATCAGTTGAAGCAAAAATACTAGGTGAAAAAAATAAAGTAGGCTACATAAGATTAAAATCTTTTAATGAGAATAGTGATAAACAATTATTTAAAAATATTAAAGAATTTGAAAAAACAAAAAAACCTAAAGGTTATATTATTGACCTGAGAAATAACCCTGGTGGTCTGCTAACTAAAGCAATTAGTATAACTGATTTTTTTTTAGATGATGGAGAGATTGTGTCTACAAAAGGGAGAAGAGCTTCTGAAACTAGAAAGTTTTTTGCTAGAACCGGCGATGGAACTAATGGAAAACCGGTTATTGTTTTAATAAATAACGGATCAGCATCAGCTGCTGAAATTTTAGCAGGTGCATTAAAGGACCACAAAAGAGCAGTAATTTTAGGTGAGAGTTCTTATGGTAAAGGATCGGTACAATCAATTATTCCTTTAAAAAATGGAGGAGGTATGAGATTAACAATTTCTAAATACTACTTGCCATCCGGAAAATCAATTTCTGAAGTTGGTGTTACACCGGACATATTTGTAGAAGAAAATAGTGAAGAATTCAAAATAAACACGAAGACTGACAATCAACTAGACTACGCTTTAAGATTGTTGCAATCATAAATGGAAAAAGATCAATTACCATTAAGAATTGGCGTTGGAGCCATTGTATTAAATAAAGAAAATAAAGTATTTGTGGGAAGAAGGATAGACAACCCAGTAAACAATTGGCAAATGCCCCAGGGAGGGGCCAATAAAAGTGAGCCTTTATTGGAGGCAATGAAAAGAGAATTACAAGAGGAAACTGATATAAAAAATATTAAAATTTTAAAAGAATTAGATCATTGGTTTCAGTATGAATTACCTAATGAACTTGTGGGAAAGATTTGGAAAGGTAGATTTAGAGGTCAGAAACAAAAATGGTTTATTGTAAAATTTTTAGGTGAAGATGAAGAAATAAACATAAAAACTAAAAACCCAGAATTTATAGAATGGAAATGGATAGATTTTAAAAAACTTCCTGAAGTAATTGTTTATTTTAAAAAAGAATTATATAAAAATTTAGTTAGTAATATTTCAAATTTTATCGATTAATTTCTTCAAGAACTTGAAGTTTGTGAGAAAGTATGTAGTTGAATTTATCATTGTTATTTGACTTTGAAATATTTTCTTTTGTATCCTTAATTTTTTCAATAATCTGTTCAGATGTGAAATTTTTTAAATTGATTACTGATGTTGTCAAAATTAGCAAGTTATTATTAGAAAATTCCACAGTCCCTTCTTCAATAAAAAAATTTTCGGTTGTATTTTTTAAAATGACTTTAATTATACCTGGCCGTAAAAATGTGACTAAAGATATATGATCTTTGAGTATTGTCATAAGCCCTTCGAATGAAGGTATTATTGTTTCTAAGGCTTCACCTGAAAGCATTATTTTATCTGGAGTAATTATTTCTGCTTTAAAAGTTTCAGACACTATGTTGCTGTCTCCTTAGATAACTTTTCAGCTTTTTCGATCACCTCTTCTATTGAGCCTACCATATAAAATGCCGCTTCTGGTAAATGATCATACTCTCCTTTGCAAATAGAATCGAAGCCCTTTATTGTAGACTCAAGATCTACAAGTTTACCAGGTGAGCCAGTAAATACTTCTGCAACAAAAAATGGTTGTGAAAGAAATCTTTGTATTTTTCTAGCTCTTGCCACTGTAATTTTATCTTCTTCAGAAAGTTCATCCATTCCTAATATTGCTATAATGTCTTGTAGTGATTTATAGGCTTGTAATATTTTTTGAACATCTCTTGCGACTCTATAATGTTCTTCCCCCACAATTCTAGGGTCTAGAATTCTCGAAGTTGAGTCCAGAGGATCAACAGCTGGATAAATGCCAATTTCAGCTATTTGTCTTGATAGCACAGTTGTTGCATCTAAATGGGCGAAAGATGTTGCTGGAGCAGGGTCTGTTAAATCATCTGCTGGAACATAGATCGCTTGCACAGATGTAATAGAACCCTTACCTGTTGAAGTTATTCTCTCTTGAAGATTACCCATATCTGTCGCTAATGTGGGCTGATAACCTACAGCAGATGGAATTCTTCCCAACAAAGCTGACACTTCAGAACCAGCTTGTGTAAATCTAAATATATTGTCTACAAAAAATAAAACATCTTGGCCTTCTTTATCTCTAAAATATTCGGCAACAGTCAAACCTGTTAGAGCTACCCGAGCTCTTGCACCTGGTGGTTCATTCATCTGACCATAAACTAAGGCCGCTTTCGAACCCTTTCCATCAGTTTTAATTACACCTGATTCTATCATTTCATGGTATAGATCGTTTCCTTCTCTAGTTCTTTCTCCTACTCCAGCAAAAACTGAAAAGCCACCATGCGCTTTTGCAATGTTGTTTATTAACTCCATAATAGTTACTGTTTTTCCAACACCTGCTCCACCAAATAAACCAATTTTCCCACCTTTTGCATAAGGGGCTAATAAATCAATTACTTTGATCCCAGTAACCAATTGCTCCGTTTCTGTGGATTGATCTGTAAACTTTGGAGCTTCTCTGTGAATAGGCCACTTTTCTGCAGTTTTAACCACACCTTTTTCATCAATTGGATCGCCGATAACATTTATAATTCTTCCCAAAGTTTCAGGTCCTACAGGAACGCTTATTGGAGCTCCAGTATTTATTACTTCATCTCCTCGTTTTAATCCTTCTGTAGCGTCCATAGCTATAGTCCGAACCGAACTTTCACCAAGATGCTGAGCCACTTCTAAAATTAGTTTATTTTTTCCATTTTTAACTTCTAGGGCAGTATATATTTCTGGTAGTTCTCCTTCTTCAAAACTTACGTCCACTACGGCTCCAATTAATTGTGTTATTTTACCTTTTTTATTCATAATTATAAGCTCTCTGCTCCTGATATAATTTCAATTAGCTCTTTTGTTATTGATGCTTGTCTGCTTCTATTGTAGTTGATTGTTAATTTGTCTACCAAATCTCCTGCATTTCTTGTCGCATTATCCATTGCTGTCATTCTAGAACCTTGTTCGCTTGCTGCATTTTCAAGAAAGGCTTTATAAACTTGAGTAGAGATATTCTTAGGCAGCAAGTCTTCCAAAATATCATCTTCGTCAGGTTCAAATTCATACGATGTAATTTCAATTTTTTTTTCATCAATTTTCCCAATTATTTCTGTAGGGATAACTTGATGTGCTTTAGGTATTTGGGTAATTACATTTTTAAAATTATTATAAAACAAAATACATTTATCAAATTCATCTTTTTCAAATAAATCTATAATTATTTTTCCAATTTCGTTAGCCTCATTGAAACTAATACTTTTTTTATCTTTAAAACTTATTTTTTTAATAATATGTTTGCTATATTTTCTTTTTAATTGATCTAACCCTTTAGTTCCAACAGTGATAATCTTTAATTCTTTGTTTTCACTTAATATTTTATTAAAATGCTTTTTTGCCAATTTACAAATATTAGAATTAAATCCACCACATAGTCCTCTATCTGCGGTCATGACTACACAAAGATGAGTTTTATCTTTTCCAGTGCCACTTAGAAGTTTTGGAGCATTTTCAGGGTCATTTAATGATCTAGTTAAGTTTAAAATAATATTCTGCATCTTTTCACTATATGGTCTACCTTTCTCAGCACTTTCTTGAGCTTTCCTTAGTTTTGCGGCTGCAACCATTTTCATAGCTTTTGTTATTTTTTGTGTTGACTTAACACTTTTAATTCTTTTTTTTAAATCATCTAAACTTGGCATTATTTTTTATCTTTTTTAAAATCTTCAATAATTTTAACTAATTCTTTTTCTATGTTTTCCTCTAATTTTCCCGAAGATTGAATTGAGTCTAGTATTTCAGATTTTTCATTTTTTATCTTTTCTATTATATTTTTTTCAAATAATTTAATTTTGTTTAATTCTATATCGTCAAGATATCCTTTAACTCCGGTATAAACTGATATTACCTGCTCGCTAACTGTGAGTGGAGAATACTGATCTTGTTTAAGAAGCTCAGTTAATTTAGCCCCACGATTTAAGAGTTTTTGTGTTGAAGCATCTAAATCTGAGCCAAATTGAGCAAAAGCTGCCATCTCACGATATTGCGCTAACTCCAATTTTATAGAACCAGAAACTTTTTTCATGGCCTTAGTTTGTGCTGCAGATCCAACTCTTGATACAGACAATCCAACGTTAACAGCGGGACGAATACCTTGATTAAATAACTCTGTTTCTAAAAATATCTGTCCATCTGTAATCGAAATTACATTGGTAGGTATATACGCCGAAACATCTCCTGCTTGAGTTTCAATTATAGGAAGAGCTGTAAGAGATCCCCCTCCGTTTGTGTCACTTAATTTTGCTGCTCTTTCTAACAATCTACTATGCAGATAGAACACGTCACCTGGGTAGGCTTCTCTTCCCGGTGGTCTTCTTAAAAGTAATGACATCTGTCTGTATGCTACCGCTTGTTTTGATAAATCATCATAAATAATTAATGCGTGCATACCATTGTCTCTAAAATATTCGCCAATAGTACATCCAGTATATGGAGCTAAAAATTGTAATGGTGCAGAGTCTGATGCAGTTGCTGAAACAATAGTGGTGTATTTCAAGGCACCTGCTTCTTCTAATGTTTTTGCTATTTGAGCTACAGTAGATCTTTTTTGACCTACTGCTACATAGATACAATACAGCTTTTTCTTTTCATCATCAGTTTCATTTATTGCTTTTTGATTAATAATTGTATCAATAGCGACTGCAGTCTTTCCGGTTTGTCTATCGCCGATAATTAATTCTCTTTGGCCTCTTCCTATTGGTATTAGTGTATCAATAGATTTTAAACCAGTTTGCATTGGCTCGTTAACTGATTGTCTTGGGATAATTCCAGGGGCTTTTACTTCTACTCTTTTTCTTTCAACTTCATCAGACAAGTTTCCCTTACCATCAATTGGATTTCCAAGGCCATCTACTACTCTACCGAGCAATTCTTTTCCTACAGGTGCATCAACAATCGAATTTGTTCTTTTAACTGTGTCACCCTCTTTGATTCTTCTATCATCACCAAAAATAACTACCCCTACATTATCACTTTCTAAGTTTAAGGCCATGCCTTTAGATCCGTCATCAAACTCTACCATCTCTCCTGCTTGAACGTTATCTAGTCCGTAAACTCTTGCGATTCCATCACCTACAGACAAAACTTTTCCTATTTCAGAAACTTCAGCTTTCTTTCCAAAATTTTTTATTTGTTCTTTTAATATTTTTGTTACTTCTGAAGGATTTATTCGCATTTATTTTCCAATCATAATTTGTTGATATTTTTGTAATTTGTTTTGAATTGATGTGTCTATCATCAAACTACCTAATTGTATTTTTAACCCTGCTATTAAACTTTCGTCTACAGTATATTTAAAATTTATAGAAGTTCCTGAGACTTTGGATAATTCTTCACTGACTTTTTTTATTTCTTCTTCTTTAAGCTTCCTTGATGAAATCAAAGTAGCATTTATCTCATCATTTTCTTTTGCTAATAGTCTTAAGAAACTTTCAATTATTTTCTCAATATAAAAAATTCTTCTTTTGTTAACTAAAATAGAGAGAAAATTTTTTAGAGTCTTGGAAAGTTTCATTATATCAGAAATTTTTTCTACAAAGCTTAATTGTATTTTTAAATCTTGTGTTGGGTTTCTTATAAAATATTTTACCTCATCACTTGATTTATATAAACTTAATAAGTCTCTAGAATCTTGATCTGTTTTTTCTAAATCATTATCCTCTTTTGCTAGCTGATAAAGAGCTAAAGCATATCTTTCAGAAGCAACTATTGAAAATGTATTTGTCTTACTCAATTTTTTTCCTGTTTAAGAGGTTAATTAAGAAATAATTGAGGTGTGTTACCATATGAAATTAGTGCGTTCAAGCCGCTTTGATAAAATCATGCAAAATTTATTGGATCAACATCAACCGTGAGTTTAATTTTGCTTGAAATCTTGAGATTATTAAGAGTTTTTGCAATTATTTTTTGAGCAAAAGCATCGTTTTGAGATCTTATTAGCAATCTAGTCCTAAAGTTTTTTTTTAGTTTATAAATTGGTGAATCTACGGGGCCAAGGACTTCTAGGTTCGTTAAATTAAGTATTTTTTTCTTTATTTCTTGAGCGCCTTTAAAACTATCTGCTTTTGATTTGGCGGAAACAATAATTGCTATCAGTCTTCTAAAAGGAGGTAGATTATTATTTTTTCTTGAATTTAATTCATTTTCTAAAAACTTTTCAGGATTATTTATTATTAAATCGTTAAGTGTTTGTTGAGTTGGTAAAATAGTTTGATAAATTATCATTGATTTAAAGGAAAATCGACCGGCTCTTCCACTTAACTGATTATAAAGCTGAATGTTTTTTTCTGTAGTTCTCAAGTCATATCCCTTACCAGAAAAATCAGCATCGACTACTACTATACAGTTTAATTTAGGAAAATTAAAACCTTTTGAAATCATTTGTGTGCCGACAAGAATATCAATTTTATTGCTTTCTATGTCTTTAAATATTTTTTCTTCTTCTTTTTTTTTTGATAGGTAATCACTTGAAAATATTTTGATATTTTTATTTGGAAAAATAATCTTTAATTCTTCAAGAACTTTTTCCACGCCTGGTCCATACATAGAAAAAACACAATCTTTTTTTTCTTTTTTACATTTATTTTTTTTTTTAATTTTATGACCACAATGATGACATATTAAAATATCAGAAATTTTATGATAAGTTAAATAAATTGAACAATTCGGACAAGAGTGTTTAAAACCACATTCTTTACATATCAAAAATGGTGAATATCCTCTTCTATTTAAAAAAAACAAAACTTGATTTTTTTTTTTTAAATAATCTTTTGCAATATTTATAGCTTCTTCTGAAATAGATGAATTAGTTATTTTTTTTAAATTTAAATTAATAACTTTACTTTCAGGCAATGGATAATCATTAAATCTTTTTTTTATCAATGTGTGATTATACTTTTTGTTTTTAATATTATTATAAGTTTCTAATGATGGTATTGAGGTTATCAAATTTATAGGGACATTTTCTGTTGACGCTCTTGCAATAGCCATGTCTCTAGCATTATATATTATTCCATCCTCTTGTTTATAAGAAGGATCGTGTTCTTCATCAACTATAATTAAACCAAGATTTTTGAAGGGTAATAGTAGTGCCGAGCGTGCGCCTATAACAAGTTTAATTTTATTTTTAATTATACCTTGCCAAATTCTTCTTTTATTTTTTGGTGTAATCTTTGAGTGCCAAATTGCTGGTTCAAATCCAAAAAAATCTAAAAATCTTGTCTTAAATTGATTAGTTAAAAATATTTCAGGAAATAACACCAAAACTTGTTTATTTTCTTTGATTAATTTTTTTATTCTTTCAAAGTAAACAATTGTTTTTCCAGAACCAGTAACACCTTGTAAGACTGAAACACTGAACTTATTGCCATGTTTTTCTAAATCAATAAGAGCATTTTTTTGCATACTATTTAGTGAATAGTGTTTTTTTTTATTATTAATAATTTCTTTATCAATTTTTACTTCCTTAAAAAGGTCTGGTTTGTTTCCTATGCACATCTTCAAAATTAAGCCTTTTGGAGCAATATTGTAAACTGAGAACCAGTTTATATATTTTATTAGATTTTTATTAATTGTTGAGTCTGTAATTTTTTTTTCTATAGACCTAATATTAATTTTTTTTGATGTTTTTTGTAAACTATCCCATATAACTCCAACTTCTTTTTTTTTGCCAAATGGCACCTCGACTATATCTCCAACTTTATATGAATTATTTATTTTGGATTTGTAAGTTAAAGGGTGGTTAAATATTTTTGGTAGCAATACAGCATAGTTCATTTTTAGATTTTAATAGATATTAAGATAATTAAAAATGAATTGGTCTTTTATCAACAGCTAGTGCAGCTTCCTTAATAGCCTCTGTGTGAGTAGGGTGTGCATGACAAGTTCTTGCAATATCTTCTGCGCTTGCGCCAAACTCCATAGCTAAAGCCATTTCTGCAATCATATCACCGCTATGGGGTCCAATAATATGCACTCCTAAAACTTTATCAGTTTTTGTGTCTGCTAAAATTTTAACGAAACCCTCTGTTTCATTGTTAACTTTTGCTCTTGAATTAGCCATAAAGGGAAATTTTCCAATTTTATAATTTATTTTTTCTGATTTTAATTGTTCTTCAGTTTTTCCTACTGTCGCAACTTCTGGTGAGGTATATACTACACCTGGAATTACATTGTAATTTACATGACCAGCTTGACCAGCTATAATTTCTGCAACTGCAATGCCTTCTTCTTCTGCTTTATGGGCTAACATTGGGCCCTTAATCACATCACCAATTGCGTATATATTTTCGATAGAAGTTTGTAGTTTTTTGTTAACTTCTATTCTACCTTTTTCATCTTTTTTTACTCCGATTTTTGATAAATTTAGGCCCTCTGTATAAGGTTTTCTTCCTACAGAGACTAAAACTTTATCACATTCAAATTTATCTAATTTATTTGTTTTGTTGTCAGAAAAATCAACAGTGACTTTATTTTTTTTGTCACTAACAGAGGTTACTTTGCTATTTAATTTAAATTCTATACCTTGTTTTTTTAAAATTTTTTGAAATTCATTTGAAATTTCTTTATCCATACCAGGTGTGATGTGATCTAAATATTCTATAACTGTAACCTTTGACCCTAATCTTGACCATACTGAACCCATTTCTAAACCAATATAACCGCCGCCTATAACAGCTAATTTTTCTGGTACTTTATCAAAAGATAGTGCACCTGTAGATGAAACAATATTTTTTTCATCTATTTTTATTCCTGGTAATGAAGTTGCTTGTGATCCTGTTGCTATAACAACATTTTTCGTTTTGTAAGATTCCTTTTCTCCATTGCTATAAACAACTATATCATTTTTTGAAAACATTACTCCTTTGCCCTTTATGTAGGTAACTTTGTTTTTTTTAAATAAAAACTCTACACCTTTTGTCAAAACTTGAACGGTTTTATCTTTATTTAACATCATTTTTTCTATATTAAGCTTAACATTACTTATCTCTATACCCTGTTTGGAAAAATCGTTTTTTGCTTTGTCATAATTTTCAGATAGATTTAATAAGCTTTTTGAAGGAATACAACCAACGTTAAGACAGGTTCCTCCTAAAGACCCTCTGCTCTCTATACAAGCTGTTTTTAGTCCAAGTTGAGCTGATCTAATTGCACAAACATAACCTCCTGGTCCTCCACCGATAACTATTACATCAAAATCATTTTCCATTTTATAAATTTAAAAAAAGCCTTTTAGGTTGTTCTAATGACTCCTTTACAATTTTTAGAAACGAAACAGCTTCCTTTCCGTCAATAATTCTATGGTCATATGAGAGTGCAAGATACATTATTGGTCTTATTGAAACATTTCCATCAACAACAACCGGTCTTTTGATAATATTATGCATTCCTAAAACTGCAGACTGAGGTGGGTTAAGTATGGGAGTTGACAACATTGAGCCGTATATTCCACCATTGGTAATAGTAAATGTTCCGCCTTGTAAATCTTCGATTGTAATTTTTCCGTCTCTAGCTTTTTGTCCTAAATTACTAATACCTTTTTCTATATCTGCAAATGACATTTCATCTGTATCTCTAAGAACAGGAACAACCAAACCCCTATCAGTTCCTACAGCTATACTAATATTGTAATAATTTTTATAAACAATTTCTTCTCCTTGAATCTCAGCATTTATTGCTGGATAGTTTTTTAAACCTAAAACACATGCTTTAACAAAGAAAGACATAAAACCTAATTTTATAGAATATTTATTTTGAAATTCATCTTTGTAATTATTTCTTAGACTTATTACTTCGTGCATGTCTACTTCATTAAAAGTAGTAAGCATTGCTGCATTCTCTTGTGCCTCTTTAAGTCTTTTTGCGATGGTTAATCGCAGTCTTGTCATTTTAATTCTCTCTTCGGGTCCGTGTGCAATTTTTCTTTCAGATGGCTTGGGTTTAGCTCCCATTAAACTCATTATGTCTTCTTTTAAAATTGTTCCATTTTTTCCAGTTCCATGAACATTTTCTAAATCTATCTTCGCTTCTGTGGCAATTTTTCTTGCTGATGGTGCAATTTTAATTTCAGATTTTTGTTCTATTTTTTCTTCAATTGTTTCGCTTAATATTAAAGGCTCCTCTTGATCGTTGAGATTTAAATCTTCTTCTAAAACTAAAGGTTTAACTTTTTCTTTATTGATTTCTTTGATTGGTTTAATTTCATTAACTTTTACTGTTTTGGAAAGAGGAGGGTTATATTCTTTTTCATTTTCGATTATGCCATTATCTTTTATATTTGAAGCAGTAATTGTTCCTAACAAAGCCCCAACGTTTACAGTCTCGCCTTCTTTAACAGATATGTTATTTAACGTTCCATTTGTTGGTGAAGGAACTTCTACATTAACTTTATCAGTTTCTAACTCGACTAGTGGTTCGTCAGACAAAACTTTGTCACCTTTATTTTTAAGCCACTTTGATACAGTTGCTTCTGTTACTGATTCGCCTAATGTTGGTACTATAATTTTTTGAGACATTAATTTTATTTACCAACCACCTTTTCTAATATTTCTTTTTGTTGTGCAAGATGTTTATTTAGATTTCCGGTCGCAGTTGATGCCGAAGCTTTTCTTCCAATATACTTAATTCTATCACTTTTTGCTTGAATTATTTCAAGTGTTCTATCGATATAATTCCTTACAGTGTTCCATGCTCCCATATTTTGTGGTTCTTCCTGACACCAAATGAATTCTGCCTTTTTATATCTTTTCAACATTTGAGCCAAAGTTTTAGCTGGAAATGGATACAGTTGTTCTATTCTAATTAATACAATTTTATCATTTTTTTTTAATTCTCTTGCTTCTAATAGGTCAAAATAAATCTTGCCAGAACAGATTATTACTTTCTTTATATTTGTGTCTTTTTTTAATTTTAGTAATCCACTGTCTTTTAAATAAGCATGGTCTTCCAACACTCTGTGAAAAGTGTTGTTTCTTGTAAAATCTTCTATTTTTGAAATGCACTTCTTGTGTCTCAAAAGTGATTTGGGAGTCATTACAATAAGAGGTTTTCTAAAGCCTCTGTGCATCTGTCTTCTTAACGCATGGAAATAATTTGCTGGTGTAGTGCAATTAACCACCTGAACATTTTCACCTGCACAAAGTTGCAAAAATCTTTCTAATCTTGCAGACGAATGCTCTGGTCCTTGTCCTTCATAACCGTGCGGTAGTAACATTACAAGTCCACTTGCTCTTCCCCATTTTGACTCACTGGAGGTAATAAATTGATCTATTATTATTTGAGCTCCATTAGCAAAATCACCAAACTGAGCTTCCCATAGAACTAAAGTTTCTGGTTCTGATAAAGAATAACCAAACTCAAAACCTAAAACAGCTAACTCAGATAATAAACTATCTATAATTTCAAATTTTTTTTGTTTTGCTGAAATATTATTTAAAGGAATATATCTTTCATGACTATCTTGATTCCTTAGAACTGAATGTCTTTGACTGAATGTTCCTCTACCAGAGTCCTGTCCGGAAAGTCTAACTGAAAATCCATCAACTAATAAGGTTCCAAATGCCAATGTTTCTGCTGTTGACCAGTCAATAGGTTGATTTGCTGTGAACATTTTTTTCTTATTATCAAATATTTTTTTTAATGTTTTGTGAATAATAAAATTTTCAGGAATAGTTGATAACTTAGTCCCAATTTCAATAACTTTTTTTTTGTCTACACCACTTACTCCTCTTTTGTCTTTTCCTAATTCAGGCTTAAATCTTGACCATGTGCCATCGTACCATTTTAAATCGGACTTGTAATTTTTTGAAGACTCGAATTCTTTTTCTAAATATTTCTTAAATTTAATCTTTTGACTGTTTATTTCATCTGAAGTTAAGAGCCCTTCTTTAGCAATTCTTTTTCCATATTTATCAAGTGTTGTTGGTTGTTCTTTTATCTTTTTATACATTAAAGGTTGTGTAAATGAAGGTTCGTCTCCTTCGTTATGACCAAATCTTCTGTAACAAACAATATCAATAACTATATCTCTATTAAATTTTTGTCTAAATTCAGTTGCTATTTTTGCGCAATGCACTACTGCTTCTGGATCATCACCATTTACGTGTAGAATAGGAGCTTGCGCAATTTTAGCAACATCTGAAGGATATGGTGAAGACCTAGCAAACCTAGGCGCAGTTGTAAAACCAATTTGATTATTTACTATCACATGTATAGTTCCTCCGATATTGTGACCTGGCAGGCCAGACATAGCAAAACACTCAGCGACGATACCTTGTCCTGCAAAAGCTGCATCTCCATGCATTAGAACTGGTATTACTTTTTTTCTTTCAGGATCTTTATGAAAAAACTGTTTAGCTCTAACCTGACCTAATACAACAGGATTAACAGCTTCAAGGTGTGATGGATTATCGGTTAAACTTATGTGCACTCTATTACCATCAAATTCTCTATCGGACGATGCTCCTAAATGATATTTTACATCACCTTCAAAATCTTTTTTTGATGTTACAGTTTTTCCAAAAAACTCACTAAAAATTGCTTTATAAGATTTTCCCATTACATTAGCCAAAACGTTTAATCTACCTCTATGAGGCATTCCAATTTTTATTTCTTTAGCTCCTAAATTACCTCCTCTTTTAATTATTTGTTCTAAGGCTGGAATTAGAGATTCTCCACCATCTAATCCAAATCTCTTTGTTCCCACAAATTTTACGTGTAGATATTTTTCGAATCCTTCTGCTTCAATTATTTTATTTAAAATTGCTTTTTTACCATTAGATGTGAACGCTACTTTTTTTTCTTTTCCTTCTACTCTGTCTCTAATCCAAGTTTTTTCATCTGGATCGCCCATATGCATAAATTCGTATCCAATATTTGAACAGTATGTTTTTTTAAGTATAGTTAATATTTCACTTAATGTTGAATTTTGTAAACCTAGCACACCGTCTAAAAATATTTTTCTGTTATAGTCATTAGGGCTAAAACCATATGTTTCAGGTTTTAGTTCAGCGTGTTCATTTTTTTTTTGAATTCCCAATGGATCTAGATTCGCAATTAAGTGACCTCTAATTCTATATGCTCTAATTAACATAATAGCTCTTACAGAGTCTTTTGTTGCTTGTTCTATAAATATTGGACTTTCAATTTTTTCTTTTAAATTATTTATCTTTTTATTCTTATTTTCTCTTAATTTTTTTACTGGTGCCCAGCTAGGTCCTTTAAAATTATTTAATATTAAATCTTGATTATCTTTTAATCCGTCGAAGAATGACTTCCAATCTTCAGGTAATGAGCTAGGATTTTTAATGTATTCTGCGTAAAACTCTTCGATAAATTCAGAGTTATTTCCCTCAAGAAAAGAGGTTTTTTTATAAGTATTGTTATCTTTAAATGAAGACATTGTAATAATTTATTTTAACATAAATTACTAGAAATCAACCCTTAAGTTTTTCATATAA
>MDTC01237566.1_pt1 | contig 18436 bp, 17 predicted proteins | sample 811181 | NCBI WGS metagenome assembly MDTC01 (sample SAMN05326644, study PRJNA326480) | marine metagenome | isolation source: seawater | place: Pacific Ocean: North | collected 2011
AGATGAACAGTGGATACATTTAGACAAAAAAAAATCAAAATTATATTCACCTTACAAAACAACTGTCGCTCATGGATTTATGATACTATCACTAGCAACCCGATTTTCATATGACACATTTGATATTAAAAGTGTCAAAATGGGCGTCAACTACGGAGTTGATCGAGTTCGATTTATGAGTGCAACTCCATCGGGGGGTATGGTTAGAGGTAAAGTTTCACTTATTGAATTTGAGCCTACGACAGGTGGTGCCAAATACAAACTTTGCGTAACAGTTGAACTTAAAGGTCAAGTAAAGCCAGTTTGTGTGGCTGAAACATTGGCCATTGCTTATGAATAATAAATAAATATTTATGGAAACCAAAATCAACACAGACCTCACTAGTTTTAGAGCTGAAACTAGAAAGTGGTTGGAAGAAAACTGTCCTGAAACGATGAAAGGTCCTGCTAAAGATCCGTCACATTTATTTTGGGGTGGAAGAAACGGAAAATTTTCAAGTGAAGATCAGAAAACGTGGTTTAAAAAGATGCTTAAAAAGAAATGGATCGCTCCACATTGGGAAACTAAATATGGAGGTGGAGGACTGAATACTGAGCAAAATAATATTTTGAATCAAGAAATGGCCAGGCTGGGCTGTAGAAAACCACACTATAACTTTGGTATTTCTATGTTGGGCCCTGCATTATTGAAATTTGCCTCTGAAGATCAAAAACTTAGATTTTTACCAGAAATCACTGAAGCAAAAATTCGCTGGTGTCAAGGTTACAGTGAGCCAAATGCCGGTAGTGATTTGGCTAATCTGCAAACTAAGGCCGAGGATAAAGGAGACCATTTTTTGGTTACCGGGTCCAAGGTTTGGACATCTTATGCAGACAAATCCGATTGGATTTTTTGTTTGGTTCGGACAGATTCATCACAAAGTAAACATGTAGGAATAAGTTTTTTACTAATTGACATGCGTTCAAAGGGAATATCCACAAGACCTATCAAACTAATTAGCGGAAAGTCTCCCTTTTGTGAGACTTTCTTTGATAAAGTGAAAGTAGCGAAAGAAAACTTAGTTGGTAAATTAAATGATGGTTGGACAATTGCTAAATATTTATTAACTCACGAACGTCAAATGATTGGTGGAGTCGGAGAGACTGATAAAAAAGAGTTTATCAAAGATGAAGCATTGAATAAACTCAGTCTCACGAATGGTGTGCTTGATGATAAAATTTTAAGATCTAAAATATCTGAATTTGAGATGAATGAGCATATTTTTAGTTTAACTATTCAAAGAACAATGGATGAGGAAAAAGAAGGTAAAAATCCAGGGGCAGTTTCATCATTTTTCAAATATTATGGAACCGAATTAAATATACAAAGAGAAGAGCTGAGGCTAAGTGTCAATGGTTTTTCAGGACTAGAGTGGAATTCAAAGGAGTCTGAAAATGGAAAATTAGCTCGTTATTTTTGTAGAACTAAAGGTAATTCAATTGAAGGTGGTACTCACGAAGTTCAGCTTAATATAATTGCTAAAAGAGTACTAGGTTTACCATCAAAATAAATTAATTATGAGCCTTGTATTAAGTGAAGAACAAAAAATGCTAAAAACCTCAGTAAAAGAGTTTTTAGATAATAAATTTCCTCTATCAAACTTTCGTAAATATAGAGATAATGACTTCAAAAGTGTAGACTTTGATTTATGGACTGAGATGGCTGAAATGGGATGGACCGCATTAATAATTCCTGAGAAGTATAATGGATTAAATTTTGGTTATGTAGGATTGGGACAAGTTATTGAAGAAATGGGTAGAAGGTTAACCGTATGTCCAATAATGTCAACTGTTTTAATATCAACATCTATTATTTCTTTATCCAAGAATGAGTTTTTAAAATCAAAACTTTTCCCTGGAATAATGAATGGATCATTGTTCATGTGTTTAGCTCATGAGGAAAGTAACCAACATCAGCCCTTTAATATACAAACAACAATAATCAAAGAAAATGATAATTTAATTTTAAATGGAAATAAAAATTTTGTCATCGATGCTGATATTTCTGACTACTTGATTGTTAGTGCAAAAGATGTGTCTTCTTCTAATATCAGATTGGCATTAGTTGAAAAAAGTCAAGAAGGTGTATTTGTTAATAGTAAGACCTTTATGGATTCCAGGTCTTACTCAGAAATAATATTTAAAAATGTAAAAATCAGAAATGATTATTTTCTTGGAAACTCAAATGATGAAAAAAACATTTTAGAAAAAGTATTTGATATTACTAGAATTGGCTATGCTGCTGAAATGTTAGGAGGAATTCAACAAGCTTTTGAGATGACCATTTCTTATCTAAAAACACGTGAACAATTTGGTGTCAAAATAGGATCCTTTCAATCACTGCAACATCGATCATCGTTAATGTTTGCTGAAATAGAATTGTGTAAATCTATTGTTTTGAAAGCCCTTCAGTCTATTGATGCGCTTGAGGATCTTTCTAAAAATGCAAGTTTAGCCAAAGCTAAACTTGGACTTACATATAAATTAATTAGTAATGAAGCTGTTCAAATGCACGGAGGAATTGGTGTTACAGATGATTCAGACATAGGTTTTTTTCTTAAAAGATCACGTGTTATCGAAAAGGCATTTGGAGATTCCAATTTTCATTTAGACCGACTTTCTAGAATTGATGGGTATTAGTTTTCTAAATTAAAATTTATTCCTTGAGCTAAAGGAATTTCTGATGAGTAATTGATTGTATTTGTTTGTCTTCTCATGTAAGTTTTCCAAGAATCAGATCCACTTTCTCTGCCACCCCCGGTTTCTTTTTCTCCTCCAAATGCACCTCCAATTTCTGCCCCTGATGTACCTATATTCACGTTAGCAATTCCACAATCACTTCCGATTTTGGAAAGAAACTTTTCTGATTCTTTCAAATCTTGCGTGAAAATTGATGACGATAAGCCTTGTTTAACATCATTAGAGATTTTAATTGCATTTTCCACACTTCCCTGGTATCGAATTAAATAGAGAATTGGAGCAAAAGTTTCTTTTTGGACAATTTTATATTCATTTTTAACTTCCGCCACAACAGGCTTCACATAATTATTACTGTTGTATTTTTTTCCGTTCAATACTCCTCCTTCAGTCACAAGTTCACCACCTTGATCTTTTATATCATTAATTGCTTGGATGTATTGTTCAACTGCATTTTGATCAATAAGTGGTCCCATGTGATTAGATTCATCAAGCGGATTGCCAATTTTAATTTGATTATATGCTTTTTTTAATTCTTTTTTTATCTGATTAAATATTGAACTATGAACAATAACTCTTCTTGTTGATGTACAGCGCTGTCCACAGGTTCCAATGGCACCAAAAACCAAATTATTTATTGCATGTTCAATATCTGCATTTTTTGTAATGATTATTGCATTATTTCCACCCAGCTCAAGTAAAGTTTTTCCTAATCTTTTACCAGTTCTCATAGCAACATCTTTACCCATTTTCGTAGAACCTGTGGCTGATAATAAATTAATTCTATTATCATCAGAAAGCATTTGACCTAAACTTTTGTCCCCTGTAACTAAACATGAGACACCTGGTTTTATATTGTTTTTTTTCAAAATATCTGAAACCAGTATTTGACAAGCAATACTACAGTATGGTGTTTTTTCGGAGGGTTTCCATATACAAACATTTCCACACACCCAAGCTAATGTTACATTCCAACTCCATACGGCTACTGGAAAATTAAATGCAGAAATAATCCCCACAATTCCAAGAGGATGATATTGCTCGTACATTCTATGATCTGGTCTTTCAGAGTGCATTGTCAAACCATACAATTGTCTAGAAAGACCAGTAGAAAAATCACAAATATCTATCATTTCTTGAACTTCTCCGAGACCCTCTTGTAATGATTTTCCCATTTCCCATGATACCAGAGTTCCTAAATCAGATTTATTTTTCCTTAAACTATTACCAAGTTGTCTAACTAATTCACCTCTTTTTGGTGCAGGAATTTTACTAAAGGATTTAAAGGCCTTTTTAGCATCATTGACTACATTATTATAATCAGATTTATTGGCCATTTGTACTTCACCAATGAGGCTGTTGTCAACTGGACTGAAAGATTTCAATTTTTTTCCTGATGAAAACCATTTTTCACCATTCGAGCATCCTTTTTGCTTGCCTATCAAACCAAGATTTTTTAAAATTGAATTTATTTCTTTGTTTACCATTGTTAATTGTTTTTTTCAACTTGCTTACTAAATGTACTTTCAAAAATTTTATCAGCATTTGATGTTTCAAAACCATCACGGCGATGTTCTTGTTTTAAAAATTCTTCTTGAACAGACTGGAATTCAGGTAGAACCTTTCTTTCTGCAAATTCAACGTAGCTTCCTGAGATCCATTTTTCCTCATTTTTTGCAAAATTTGCTTTTATCTCATTTGCTACAGAGCTGCTTTGAAGTAACAAACCGTCTCTGCTTTTCTTTATCACTCCACCAGAGTCGTTAAGTCTTATTCCCAAAACTTCCATAAGTTTATTAAACTTTTTGAGTGTGTTATAATCATCACATAATTCATGAACACTTATTGTATAATGGTTCAAATAGTATCGATTATAAATCACCCAAGAGGCGTATTCACTTTCATTTAAAAGTAAGTTATAATCTTCTAAAGTTGGTAAATTCCAAAGGGGACTGCTTAAAAATTCTGTAACTTCATTGGAATCATTAAGATCCAGGTTATCAACTGGGTCAGAACAAACTTTGTCCGTGTATTTGTAGATTGTTTGTTGAGCTTTCCTAGATAATTCATTAACTCGAAGTTCACTAATGAAAATTCTTGGCATATTTTTTTGAGTGTGTGAGTACCAAAAAGCATTCAATTTTTTTTTCTCAAATGAATAAAAATCTCTTTTTGTATACCCATGGTATAAAAAAATTTTTTCAAAAGATTTTATACCAAGATTTTTAACTCCCATAGTACGAAATGCAATGTGGTCGTTAATAATATCATGTTGACTGATTATGATGTTTTTTTTTATTAATGCATTGGTTATTTTCTTAACGTCAGGAACTCTTTTTGAATAAGTCTCGAAAAGTGATTGTAAAATTTTATGAATGGTTTTTTTTTCTTTAAATATCATTTTTCAAAGTTATTTAAAAAAAATTTTCCACATTTAGTTTTTAAAAATTCTGAGTAGGGTATTTCCTCTTGTTTTATGAAACCTTTTGAGGGAATTTTACCCAAGGCGACCATTTCAATAACACCTACAACTGATGCTGCTGTAGTCCAAGAAATGGCTCTCCATTTTTTTCCTTGTATTTCCAATGGATAATAAGCTTTAAAAAATTCACTCCTCGATATTTTTTTCTTTTTCCATCCTTCAACAACTGCGTAAACATACACAACATCATCATCTACTGGAGGTTTTGCATTACTCAATATTTTTTCAAGTTTATCTTTATCATTTTTTAAAATTAACTCATACATTAAAAATCTCATAAGTTTTCCATGACCTGGGTATCTAATGGTTTTATAATTCAAAGTATCTAATTTTCCCTCATAAGTGTCACACATGGTCCCTAAACCACCGGAAGTTGTAAACGCTTCAAATTCTTGACCCTCTATGTTGATATATTCAAAACCATTAAGAGATGGGACGGTTTTTTTAACTCTATTTTGTATTACTTCAGCATCATTCAAATATTCATTAATCACCCCATGAGGAGACCACGTAAATGAGTATGCCAATTGCCCATTAGGGTATCTTGGTAATGCTCCAACTCTTAATTCAATATCTCTAAGTTCATCAAAACTTTTGGTTAAGTCACTTCCAATTATACCAATTAGACCTGGTGCTAAGCCACATTGTGGTGCCATAACTTTTTTTGAATTTTTACTTAGTTTTTGTATATATTTTGTGGTTTCAACATCTTCAGTTAAGTCAAAGTAGTGAATGCTTAAATCATGAGCAATTTTTGCAATCTCCCGATTCATAAAAAATGGAAGTGCTGAAACAACAGCATCATAATCTTTCATTATCAAATTCATATAATCTGAATTTGATACATCAGTCTTAATTGTTTCAAAGGGAAGATTGTAATTGTAATGTGGTTTCTTTTGGTCCAAGCCTGTTACAGAAAAGTTTTCCGATAAAAGTGTTCCTACTAGTGAACCAACTTTTCCGAGACCTAAAACTAAAATTTTATTCATTTATAACATTTTATTAATATTATGTTATAAATATAACAATTAAAAAAAATATTCTATTTAGATTTGTTCGAATGATAAGAGTGTTTATAGTTTTTATTTTTATTTGTTCATGTTCATCAAGTGACAACTCAGATCAGGAAGAAATTATTTATAACTATATTTATTCAGCTACAATTCCTCAAATTATTGAAAACGAAAATATTGATAGAAAGTTTTGGGTTAGGGCACCAAAAAAAATATTAAGGAACAAATATCCACTTGTTTTTTTCTTCCATGGTAATGGTGGAGAGGCTTACAGGTTTTTGCAAAATACTCCTCAAATCACCAATCTTGTTGATAGTGATCAGTTTATAGCAATATTTCCAGATGGTCATTTGAAAAGTTGGAACTGTGGAAATGAAAATTCAAAAGCAGATGATGTAATGTTCATTAAAAATATAATTGATCACTTAAAAAACAACGTACTACCTACTAACTTAATGGACTTTGATAAAGTCTATGGAATAGGTATTTCTAATGGAGCACTAATCCTTAATAAAATTGCTAAAGAAACCTCAATTTTCTCAGGAATCGCACCTATTATTAGTCAACAGTCAGATTCTATTTCCAATACTATTGCAAAAAAACCAATCTCATTATTTCAAATCAATGGAACTATTGATGATGTAATCCCTGTTAATGGCGGCAAATCTGTAGTTGGTCACACTTTCCTTTCGGCTAAACAAAGTGCCGAAAATTGGGTCGTAAATTCAAATTGTAATCTAAATGGAGTAGTTCAAAGCTCTTCAAACTGGGGAAATTATTCAGTTAACTCTTTCATATATAGCGATTGTGATGATAATCGTTTGGTAAGTTATCATTTAGTAAACGGAGCAGGTCATCAGGCTAATTTTGGACCAAATGATCAACTTTATCAGAGAGTTTGGGATTTTTTAAAAGTAAACTAAATTTATTACTGAACTGTTTTCTCTAGCTTTACCCACTTATTGTCGGAATCAAGTTTAAATGCACCTATGAAAACTTTGTCCCACATTTCTGGTTCAATGATTGAAAGAAATAAACTTTCATCTTCTTTTTGATAAAGAAAATAGACTCTACCAACATCGGGCTCAAATTTAAAGTCTGAAGCATATACAAGTTTATTCCATTCATAATTTTGAATTAGTTTTTTATACTCATCCTTTATTTCATTGAATTTTGCTTCAAAGAATTTATTTGTTTTAAAAACCTTTTCAGTCTTCCACAAACTTACATTATCTGGATTAATTGCTGGAGCTCCAACATTTGATGCATAAGGGAGTGTGTTGGGATTATCAGCAACATTATCAGGCTTTTTATCTTTTTTCATAATGATGCAAATATAAATAACTAGTATCAAATAGTAATTATTTTTTTATTATAGTATATAAGAAATAATAATTAAAAAATCTATTTTTTAAAAACTTATCTTTATTAAATTGATATGAAAAGAGAGTTTTTAAAACAGTACATTTTTGTAGCATTAATAATAATTATTGGTGTTTTATCAGGGCTTTTAATTTACCCAATAATAGAAAAATTATAGATCTGTCAATATACGTCATTTTATTACTGATATGGGGAATACCCAGTACTTACTTCAGAAGTAAGTTTAGAAAAATTATATACCAGACTCAGGACTGGAAAATTAATATTAAGCCTTTGTTTTGGAAAGAACTAAAAGGGTTAATTCTCAATATTTATCCTGAGGACAAGAATTATTTAAAGGTCAGAAATTATTACAGATTATACTTATTAATTTATCTTATCTTATTTGTAGTTTATTATTTTTATAATTAATGGAAAAGAAAATATTTGATGTAATTGTGTGGGGAAGTACTGGATTTACTGGGAAACTAGTAACTGAGTATCTAATAAGTAAATATGGGTTGGGTCAAAACCTTAAATGGGCCATAGCGGGAAGAAATAAAACAAAACTAGAGCAAATAAAAAAAGAATTTTCAAAACCAAATTTACCTTTTTTGGTTGCTGACGCAAATGATTTAAAAAGCTTGGAGAAAATGGCTAGTCAAACTAAAGTAATTTGTTCAACAGTCGGACCTTACGCAAAGTATGGTACTGACTTGGTAGAAGTTTGTATAAAAAATGGGACCCATTATTGTGATTTGGCTGGCGAAGTTCAATGGATTCGAAAAATAATTGACACCTATCATAAAAAAGCAGAAACAAAAAAAATTAAAATTGTCAATTCGTGTGGTTTTGATTCCATTCCCTCTGACTTGGGTGTTTATTATATCCAAAAAGAATTGTCAAAATCTAATTCAACCAGAGGAAAAAGAATTGAGATGAGAGTTGCTGGTGCAAAAGGTGGAATTAGTGGAGGAACTTACGCAAGTTTAAGTAATGTTAGGAAAGAGGCATCCATGGATAAAAACATATATAAAACTCTTATGAATCCTTATGGACTTAACCCGATTGGTAAAATGGTTGGCCCTGACAAACCCGACTTAAAAACCATACTTCATGATAAATGTTCTGACAATTGGATTGCTCCATTTGTAATGGCATCAATCAATACAAAAATTGTAAGAAGAAGTAATGCGCTTACTAATTTTGAATACGGAAAAGATTTTTTTTACAGTGAAGCTACTCTTTGTGGAACAGGCAACTTGGGTAAAATTAAGGCATATTTGGTTTCATTTCCTTTACTGATTTTAGCAATGGCCAAACCAGGAAGTTTTTTAAAAAAAATAATTGATTTAATACTTCCTTTACCTGGGGAAGGTCCAAGCAAACAAAATAGGGAAGCAGGATTTTTTAATTTTAGGTTTTATGTTGATACTGAAAATGGTAAAAAAAGAGTTGCAAAAGTTACCGGAGATATGGATCCTGGATATGGCTCAACCTCAAAAATGATTGCTGAATCTGCTGTTTGTTTAGCTAAAGATCCTTTACCAGAGTTTGGAGGGGTATTAACACCATCTGTAGCAATGGGAGATCATATACTAAACAGATTACGAAAGAATGCAGGCTTAACTTTTAATTTAAAAAAAACATAACATGAAAAAACAAATTCGCTCAATATTTTATATTTTATTTTCAATTTTCTCAATCTTATTATTTGGAAATTTTATTTCTGAAAAAAAAACTCATGATTTAAAAGAAAATTGGAAAACAATTTTTAATGGAAAAGATTTAAGTGGCTGGGAAATGAAGATAAGATATCACAGTTACGGAGATAATTACAATAACACTTTCAAAGTCCAAAATGGAAACTTAAAGGTTTCTTATGAAAATTATGACTCTTTTGAGGATAAATTTGGACACATATTTTATACTAATAAAAAATTTAAAGACTATCACTTAAGTCTGGAATATAAATTCAGTGGTAATCATTTAAAGGGTGCACCTGGATGGTCAGTGAAAAACAGTGGGATTATGTTACATTGTCAAGACCCATCAACTATGTTGATTGATCAAGAATTTCCAGTAAGTGCTGAGGTTCAATTGCTAGGTGGTTTAGGAGAGGGGCAAAGAACAACTGCAAACATTTGTAGCCCTGGAACTGATGTTGACATAAACCAAAAATTAGCCAAAAGACATTGTAATAATTCAGCTTCCAAAACATTTCACAATGATGATTGGGTAAAGGTTGAAGTTGTTGTTAAATCGAACAAAATAATCAAACACATTGTTGAAGGTGATACCGTATTGACTTATACTAATATTAAAATAGGCGGAGATAGAGTCCCATCTAATTATTCTACTAAAATTGGCGAATCCTTAGGTGAGGGATACATTTCACTACAATCCGAAGGTCACCCAGTTGAATTCAGAAACATAAAAATAAAAGAAATAAGGTAGATCAGAGGCTTAAGATCAATTAAATAAAGATAACTTAAGTATAATTTAAATAAATGATTGACTACCGATCTCTTTCAAGTTTAAATATATCTAAATCAATGTCATCAATACCTTCTTTATCAAACGGATATTCCATTTGATCCTGAATGTTGTATAAAGAAATTAATATGAATTGACTTAATATAACAATGAAATAAGTTAAGTAAGGCGGATTGTCAATTCCTATTTTATTAATTATAGTTGGAGTATATATGAGAGGAAATATATAAACAAAAATTAAGCAATATGCTTTTAAACTTATCGGGGTTCGATGTGTGTGTATCCCAACTAAATTATCAGCACTATCGTAGGTATCCTTAAGAAATCTAGAAATTTTTTGTAAAGTACCACCTCCAATAATATCTCTTTTTGACAATAAATAACTGTAAAGTTCCTCAAGATTATCATCGTGAGATTTTGTTGTATGAACAACATCACTTAAATAATCTATTAAACCTTTACTGCATTTATTTATTAAATCAAGTGATATTTTGACATCTTGTTCTTCAAGTTTGGACCCTCTAACTATATTTTCAATAGTCTTCAAACTTCCTCTAAAAAGACTCAGATGTTCCAATGCTTTTTCTCTTCTTCTAAAAGCTCCTCTTATGGTGAATACAAGTGGAAATATTATGGCAATACTAATTAAAGTTAAATCAATATTATATGTTATTGAAAATTTATATGAAGTGAGCAGTACTATTATCGAAATTAAAAGTGCATATAATGTTTTTTTATTCAATATTACTAGATACCTCGACATATAATTTAATTTAATACAATAGCGTATATTAGACGAAAATAAAGAAAAATTACTAAAGTCATTAAATTATGAAAAACCTCATTACTTTTATTGTTTCTTTTTCTATCTTTTTTGTTGGATTTTCTCAAAAAGAATTGGATTCTGATCAGTTTTACGCAGATCAAACTCCAATGGATATAAAATTAAATTATTCCAATAAAAACATGAAGAAAAAGACTAATGATACAACTTATATTAAAACAGATTTGTCTTATAATTACCAAAACGAATGGAAAACAATCCCAGTTGAACTAAGAGCGCGCGGAAATTTTAGAAGAGCAAAGTGTTATTTTCCTCCAATCAAAATGAAGATGAAAAAAAGTAATTATAAAAACACCATTTTTGATGGCAATAAAAAAATGAAGTTAGTTATTCCGTGCAGGACCGACAATGAGAAAAATGACAACATACTTAAAGAATACCTTGCTTATAAGGTGTATGAATTGGTTTCACCATATCATTTTAAAACTAGAAGGGTCAATATTGAATTCACAGAACCAAAAGGGAAAAAAGAAAAAACATATTCATTAAAAGGTTTTTTAATTGAGGATGATAGTAAATTAGAAAAAAGGTTTGGCGGAAAAGTCGTTGAACAATTTGTACACCCATTAGCTATGGACGGAACAGGGTCTGTTCAACATGCAATTTTCCAGTACATGATTGGTAATACTGATTTTTCAGTAGCATATCAACACAATGGAAAGTTATTATATAATTCTGAAAAAAAATTCATCCCACTTCCATATGATTTTGATATGACAGGGTGGGTTTCTCCAAGCTATGGGTTTGGTAATCCAACTCTAAATTTAAGTTCACTAACTGAACGTCAATATAGAGGGTTTAAAAGGGATGTTGAGCTAATGAACGAAATAAGAAGTCAATTCATAGATAAAAAGGATCAAATAATATCTGTTGTTAATTCATTGAAATCCGAATTTGATAATCAATCGGCATATGACGAAATGAATGATTTTATGATGAGCTTTTTTGCAATTATTGAAGACGATAATAAATTCAATAAAGAAATAGTTGCTGAGGCAAGAACGAAATAAAAAAAATAACCAAAGATTTTAAGTTTTTTAACTTTTTTAGAAAATAAATTAGGCATTGTTATTGATTAATTATAGTTATGAATAAATTTCTCTACCTATTTATTTTTGTTTTTCTTGTTTTTTCATGTAAGTCTGATGAAGATAGCTCACCTTCTGAACAAGGTCTTAACAATCAAACACTTAACCACGATGGTGTGGATCGTCAGTATCTTCAGTATATTCCTGACAATTATGATGGTTCAACCAGGTTACCGCTTTTGCTTAATTTTCACGGATTTGGAGGGAATACCAATTATTTCATGCAAACTGCCGATATGAGAAGTCTAGCTGAATCGGAGGGTTTTGTTTTGGTTTATCCTCAAGGAACCGACTTGAATGGATCTCCTCATTGGAATGCAGACTTAAACGGAGGTGACAACAAAAGTAATGTTGATGATTTAGGGTTTGTAGAAGCATTAATCAATAAATTATCTAATCAAAACTTGATTGATAACAAAAGAGTTTATGCAATTGGATATTCAAATGGTGGAATGATGAGTTACGCATTAGGTTGTTATAAAAGTAATTTAATTGCCGCTATTGGCTCAGTTTCAGGCTATATGCTTCAAGATGAATGTACTCCGTCCCATTCCATTCCCCTTATAAAATTACACGGCACAAATGACTATTATGATGGTGGTGGGGTTTACAATTCTGTAGAATCAGTTCTTAATTTTTGGAAAAACTTTAATAATATTACTGGTGATCCGAACTTAGATTCATTTAATGATAACGGAACATTAATTGAAAAATATAGTTATATCAATAGTAATAACATTCTAATTGATCATTATAAAGTTATTGGAGGTGATCATATTTGGTTTAATTTTAATTATAAAGGCAATAATACCAATAAGATAATTTGGGACTTTTTCTCACAATTTGATATCAATGGATATATAGAGTAGTTTAATTTTTAATAATCACTCCATCCGCTAAAAAAGAAAGAGTTAACTCAGGCTTCTTTATTTTTAAAATTTCATAACTTGATTTTCCTGCATCTTCAGCATAATGCCTCAATTGTGCAACACTAATTGTATCAACTGAAACTTTGCCATTAATTACAGCTGATTTTCCTTCAGAGCCAGATTTTGGAACAAAGAATGCATAATTTTTAAATCTCACTAATAAAGTATCTTTATCTACTTCCATTTTCATCCAACAACCTTTCATGGGACAAGTAGATAAAATTTCTCCCTCAATTTTTATACTTTCATTTCTGGTTTTTAAAAACTCAATTTTATTTTCCTTGAAATTTTGGATCTTTTTAAGATCCATTTTTTGACCATAAAAACTTAAATTATTTGAACTAAATTTGTTTTGACTGTAAATTAAAAGAGGGATTATTAAAAAAAATATACTGGTATATTTCACAAACTAAATTTACAAATAGTTTTCAAATTTATGTTCAATACTTTCTAAATTAGATTCATGAAAAAAGAGTACTTGTTTGCGTTGATGATTCTTGTACCGTTAATAGGATGGTTATTTAATATTTATGCCCTTTTTCTTTTCTTACCTCTTGGTTTTTATTGGAACAAAAATAAAAATGTCAAAAAATAAATTCGAAAACAAAATATGTCCCATTTGTAATAGATCTTTTGAATGGAGAAAAAAATGGAAAAAAGATTGGGATAATGTGAAATATTGTAGTAAAAAATGTCGTATGAACAAAAAAACATAAATATTAAGCATACTATAAAGAATGTTTTTTATAAATTTAAGTAAACAATTAATTAATTATTATGAAAAAAAATTTATTTATTTATTTATTTTCTTTATGCTTTTTTTATTCCTTTTCACAAGAGGAAATATACGTAGGTCTACACTATTTTAAGGTAAAATCAGAGTATGCAAATGAGTTTGTTGAAGCTGAAAAAAACTATTTCTCTAAAATTCATAAAGCCAGAATCGATGCTGGTGAAAAAATTGGATGGGATATGTGGAGAGCAGTTGGTCCAGAAATGACTAATTCAGAGTTTACTACTTTTATTTTTGCACACCTCCAGGGATTAGATCAAAACATGAGAGTAGGTAATCCAAACAATATGTTTCCTCAATCTGAAATGGCTTGGGTATATAAGGATCGAAGTAAAATGGTTATTAGTAATGAATTCGTTCAAACCGTTTTGAAGGGTGGTTTTGCACCTGTTGATGGCAAACCAGCACAAATGGTTGTTTTAAACTTTTCTGATGTGGGTGCTGGGAAAGCTTATGATTATGAACAATTTGTTAATAGTAGGGTTCCATCTATGAAAAATAATCAAATGCTTAAAGGTTATGGTTTACATAAAATTGTTTCACCTCAAAACGATGGTAGTGACTATATTAGCGCAAGATTCTATGATTCTCAGCAGGATTTACACAAGACTGGAATCAGTACAACAAAACCCTCTAAAGAAAGGCTAAATCGGATTAAAAAGTGGCAAAGCATGGCAAGTCGTGTAAAAACTCAAATGTTTCAACTGGTTTTATCTGAAAGATAATATACTTTTAAATAAAAAAACCCCTCAATATTGAGGGGTTTTTATAGATCAAAATTTATCTTGTATCTATTCTGCTTTCCAAAACGCGATGCCCCCTGCTTGCTTTCCAACTTCAACTGAGGAGACAATTTTAGACTCATCCAGATTTATTACATCTACAATGCCTGGATCTCCACCAATTCCTTCTAGAGATACAAAAGCATATTTGCTGTCAGAGGAAATTGCTATTCCATGGGAGACAGTGTTTGTGTTTTTAAGAATTGTAAGATTGTAATTATTTTCTAGATCCCATATAGCAGTACTACCGATACTTTTCAAAGTTGCAACCAAAAACCTACCGTTCGGAGTTACCTCAACATTGTATGGACCTTTTTGAGCTTTTATTCTCTTACTTATTTTCCAATTTTCAGAGTCAATTTCAATTATTTCATCAGAGCCATTACCGGCAATGTACAGCGTTTTATTAATTGGATGATGTATAACCCATGTTGGTTTGACATTTGAATTTGACATGCCTTTCATTTTCATTCCTTTTTTTTGTTTTTCAGAATGATTCATTTTCATTTTTTTGTCATTGTCGTGTGTTTTCTTCATGTTATTCATAGTGTTTTCTAGATTAATTTTTCTAGAAACACTAAGGTCGAGAGCATCGATTTCATAAAGTTCAGATGACATCATCGAAACTGAGTATTGTTTTAAGCCGTCAGGGGAAATTCTTGAACCATGAGGCATTGCACCAATTTTAATTTTTTTGATTTCAGTCATGGTTTCAGGATCTACCACTGAGACGGAACTTGGTACCATTTTTCCGTGTAGATTAAAATTCACACAGTACAAAAGTCCAGTTGTTTTTGAAATCTGCATCGATGCAGGGAATAATCCAAGAGTGGTTTCATCTACAACTTTGTTATTCTTTGTTGAAAATTTTAAAAGTTTTCCAAAAGGGTTTCCGTGAGCAAGAGATAAATACCAAAATTTTCCATTTGGATCTACGGTTATTCCATGAGGACCTTCAATTTCAGTTGGATAATAACCTACTTCAAATCTTTCTATTTCGGATATAGTATTTCCATCGAATTTTAATAATGAGACTGTGTCATCTGATTCTGCTGCAACATAAACAAAATAGTTCTGAGATTGTGCATGTAACTGAGCTACAAAAAAACATATAATTAAAAAATATTTTTTCATTAGTCTAAAACTCTTCTGTTTGTTTTTGAATTATCAGGCTTTACTGGGGCAACTTTAGCAGCTCCTAAACCAGTATTAAAATCTGAATAAAACACATGTCCTTTATAAAGTTGAGCACCCCAAACCATTGTGTCATTTGGAATGTATCCATCTGAACTTCCGGTAAGCAGATATCCTATTTCTCTTCCTTGTTTATATAGATCGCCTAAAAGATCTCCACTAATATCAACGATTCTTACCCCTGCTGTATACATACCTATATACAAAATATCATCCTCAATCCAGTAATTGTGGGATCCATGGGTAGGAAGTTCGTATCTAGCTACTTCAACAGGATTATTCAAATCATCAAAATCAACAAAATGAAGAAAGCCTGCAGTTTCACTTGTACCGTTCGGGTTAACTCCGTTGGGAAAGATTTCATCCCCTAAAATTGTATAAAATTTTCCAGTTGACTTGCTTTTAAAAGGAAAAGTAGCATGATGCGCACCACTGTCATAAGTATAGTTTCCAAAAGCGATAGGGTTGGAAGGTGAGCCACCAACTATACCATTTCCAACATCAACTAGATATACACCATCTCGCCAGTTAGAGGAATATGCAATTCCATCTTCAACCCACACATCATGAATTGCTTGACCTTCTTTGCCGATTTCAAACATACCAACCTCATATGGGTTTCTAGGATCATCAATATTAATCACATAAAACCTTTCTCCGTTACTAAGGGCATAAACATGGTTTTCATATATAAAAACATTGTGAACTCCACCAGTTAAATTTTTGGTATACTCTGAAATAATTTCAACATCATAAGGATTGGAAACATCAATTATTATGATTCCATTTTTTCTATTAGATGCACCTTCTCGACTGATTACACAAATTTTACCATCGCTTGACACTTTGACATCATTAACAGTTCTAGCATCGACTTGAACACTGTCTATTTTTTTTATGTTGTCGGGTTGGGTTACGTCCCAAAAATAAGATGTTCCGTCAGCTCCCCAGGTTCCAGTCACGGCATAATCGTTTCCATCTATTCCCTCAAAAACCCAAAAATCTGAAGTGTGCTTATCTCCAACTAGACCTGTGCCTACAGTTTTTACTTCTCTTTTTACATTTCTTTGAAAAACATTTACAACTTTGGAAGCAGTAATATTTCCAATTTTAGCACTTACTACATATTTTCCTGCAACATCTCCTACAAATCTACCATCATTCAAAATTAGACCCGAAGCAGTATTGCTTTTATCAAATGATTTTCCAGTAAAGGAATAATCAACTGGAACATTATTCAAAATATTTCCTCTCTTATCTTTGATAATTGATTCAAACTGAACAACATCTCCAGTTTTAACACTTGTCACTTCTGATATAAGATCGATTTTCGATGCAGGATTCTTCAGAACTTTAACGTCAATGGATCCTACTACACCACCAATATTTGCCTCAATTGTTGAAATTCCGTCTTTAAGAGCCAAAATATTATTTGCATTATCTATTTCAATCTTTTCACTTAAAGACTTAATAGAAAAACTGATCTTAGAGAAATATTTAGCAGCAACATCTGCACTCCAATAGTCAATTGTTCTTGTAACATTATTTTCGTCAGTTATTTCATATAACAAAGGAATGTAATTACCAACATATATTGGATTGTTATCCAATTTTAAAGTTACTTTGGAAACATCAGGATAATTAACAAAAACCTCAAAAGTTTTACTATGTCTTTTCCCTCCCTCACCAATACAAATTGCAACAACCTCGTGAGTTCCAGGTTCATTTGCTTTTAAACTACCTGCATCTCTGTCAATGGTGATAGAATTAGCTGTTGAAAAAACCCCCCTTTTATTGTAATAAATAATAAAATTACAATTTGATTTTTCTCCGTCTGAGCTGGCTACATAAGTTGAAGGGTTAAATACATCACCTATGTTCATTTCTAAACCATCTAGGTCTGAAACCAAGGTTTTTTGTGAAAACAAGGTCAAAGTAAATAGTAGTGTAATGATTGAGTAAATTGTGTTTTTCATAATATAATTTTTATTTGTAAAGTGCTTTAATATATTGAATTTCTAATTCAAATTTTCCTTCTTGTTTGTCAGAAATTTGTAATCCTAACGAATTAATTTTATCTAAATCGACTGGCGGATAATCGTTGTAAGTATAACCTCTCCATGTCGGTTTAAAATCTGTGATTAAAATATTTATTTCATCCCATTTGTCTTTTTTAGATTTAAAGTCACAAGAGTAAGAAACACGTCTATTAGTTTGATTAAGCCTCAACTTGTATATGTTTCCATCTCCCTTAAATTTAATTTTAATGGATTTTACACCTGTCAAATTTTTGTCTGCAATAACCATTCTTGATGATGCAAATCCTCCATTATTTTCTAAAGATAGGTTACCATTAAAAATAAGATTGTTTTCATCATTTAATGACAGAAATGATGTGGAAATGCCACCCATAACGTCATCATTTACGACTGACCAATTACTTAAACCTACTTTTTCCATAGGATTAATAATGTCCATAACTTGACTTTTAACAAACATATGAGAAAAAATAATTAATATTTTAAAAAGTATAAATTTCATTTAGGAACTTACAAAAGTAATATAATTTACATTTTTAGCAATAATTAATATGTTTTAAAACCTTATTATATTTGTTAACCAAAAAGGCCTCGTAGCATAACTGAATAGTGCATCTGATTACGGCTCAGAAGGTTGCAGGTTTGAATCCTGCCGAGGTCACGAAAGGGAATTGACAA
>MDTC01120617.1_pt1 | contig 18433 bp, 13 predicted proteins | sample 811181 | NCBI WGS metagenome assembly MDTC01 (sample SAMN05326644, study PRJNA326480) | marine metagenome | isolation source: seawater | place: Pacific Ocean: North | collected 2011
TAATATCGTTGATTTAAATCACATTAAAAAAGAAAAGAAAAAAGAAAAGGATTTAGGAGAAGGAGAAGGAGAAGGAGAAGGAGAAGGAGAAGAGGAAGGAGAAGGAGAAGGAGAAGGAGAAGGAGAATTGGAAAAGGAAGAAAAGGAATTAGGAGAAGGAGAATTGGAGGTCGAAGAGGAAGAGACAATTCCAAAAATACAATTAATAGGTAATATAATAACTAAAGATGAAACAAAGCCGGGTCAATATGCTAAATTACCATATACTTTGTTAAAATTATTCGGTCAAGATAAAATAACTGAATATGACGAGATATTTAAAGTTTCAAAAGGTTTCCTTAGAAAAGGTGTTCATCATGGAAGATATGAGATACCTAAAATAAAAATGGGAGATAAAACGGAATATATTGTAATGTCGTCACTTATTATGTCAATTATAGAATTAATATATAACTCTAATGATAATATTAAAGGTTATGAAGATAGTAGTAATGTAATCAATCATTCAAAAAATTTAGAAAAAATAAAAAAAGAATATGAATTAACATTAAAAGATAAAATAAAAAAAGGAGAAGAAAACGAAGAAAACAATGAAGAAAAGGAATCTCTTAAAAGATCATATAAAGAGTTAAAAGAATCTATTCGTATGTTTATTTTTAAGAATATTATACTTGAATTCGAGAAAGATATTAGTAAATATCAGAAATGTGGTTCATTGATTCGATCATTTAGAAAAATAGATATGGATGAAGTGGATAAATCATATATTATTAAAATTTTAAAAAATAAAAATGATTTTAATTCAGAAGAACTAATAAATAACATAGATGATACGAGTAAAATAACTAATTCAGAAAGTATGTTTTTACTTAACCTTCTTTTATCACTCAAAGCTTATAAAGACTATTTATTAAGTGATGAAGAAAAACATATTGAAGTGATAGCTCCAGCAATACAATTATTATTTGGTTTTGATATTGTATTATTTGAAAATATTGAAAATCGAATAAAGGTTAAAGGTGTTAATCCCGTAGGTCATGAAAACGTTGTATTTATATATAAGAAAGATAAACATTATGAACCACTTATATATAGGATAAATAGAAAAGGAGATGAATTAAAAATATTTAATGATAAAGAATTTGATGAAAAAATACCTAATGGTGTTGAGAAAATATTTAAGAATGGAAATTACAAAGAATATTTTGAAGAAAACACATATCCAAGAGGAAGGAAAAGTATTAAAAAAATAGAAGGAAGATGTAAATCTGAGGATGGTAAAACATTTTGCAGTGAATGGACAAAATGTATATCTCTTACACAATTAATTGGCCAGGCACTACCAGACGAAAAAGGGTCTGAAATAAAATGGGTTGATGGAGAAATTAAAAATTATGCTACGGTTTTAGAAATAGATGAAGAAAATAAAGAAATAATTACTACAGAAGGAAATGTAGAATTAGGATATAAAAATGTTTATGTTAAATTAGATAAACTGGTTGTAATTTCACAAATAAAAGAATTATTAGAAAATAAAAAGAAATGGAAATGGATTGATAAATCATGTAGTAATTATCTGGCTGATATTAATATTGAAGCTTTAATAAGAAGAAAGAAACATCCTAAAAAAGATAAATTATTATTTGATTATTCTGTTGGAACCCGGAATTTAGTTGACAATGATATAACAGAAGAAGTACTAGAATTAGTTCAAAGTGAATTTTTTATGTTAATTGATATAGTAAAAGATATAAAACATCAAATTAAAAAGAAAGAATATGAAGACTATAGTCTAATAGAAAATGCTGGATATACTATAAAAAAACTACATTTAAATAGTTATTCAGAAGTATCCTATATTATTACGGAAAAAGAAAAAGGTAAATATCAAATAATCCCTACAGTTCCATTTCTATTACCATATGATAATAAATATGAAATAATATATGAATTAAATGAAGATTATAGTTCAACGATAAATGAAACACTTGAATATTTAAATGTATTTAATAAAAAACCAATTTCTTTAATTGAAAATTCAAGCAAAGAAGTAACAACATTATTATTAGAGGATAATGTATATGTCCCTGTTATACATGAAAATATTAGAGAAAATGATAAACTGCGGACAAAATATTCTTTTATTGAAAGTGAATGTAATATGTTATTTTTAGAGAAGTATTTGTATAGTATTAATTTAAATGATAATGAATTAACTAAATTTATAGATGGATATAAAGCCAAACAACAATATAAAAAGAATATAAATTATAAAATTATATCTAAAATAGAAGAAAAAAAAGTAGAGATAACTGGAATAATTGAAGATGAAGAGTTAAAAAATAAAACTATATATTTTACGAGATATGGGAAAAAAATAATTAAGAAGAGTAAAATCGATTATATCCATAGAAATATATATAGTAAAGAGAGGAATAATAATAATATTGTATTAAAAGGGTATATTATTAAACATCAGGGCGATAATATAACCATTGAGGTTAATTTATTGGATATTATAAATAATATCCTTTCTGATAATATTATGATTTCCGAACATAAAAGGATTAATCTATATGGTTATTTGAATTATAAGAAAAATGATAAATATAAATTAATGGATAAAAGTGAACCGAGAATTACAGAAGGGGAAATGTCTGAAATTGTGACTGATTCTAAAATTTTAAAAACATTTATTAATAATTTATTAATCAGTGGAATTGATAAATTGAAGGAAAATATTAGTATTAAAATCGATCCTAAGGATTATAAATATGAAATCAATGAAATATTATATTCATATGAAGATTATAGATTTTTAGATAAACTTGAAACTATATTTACAAAGAAGAGTAGTTATAAAGATATAACATTAAATACAATTGGAGAACCCGAAAACCGTTTAATTAAATCTAAATTTAAAAAGGTAGATACAATACCTTATCATATTAAAAAATTATATGGTCAAAGCTGTAAAGTATTATATCATTTAAATGATATAAATAATGATTTATTAAATTTAACAACAGCATTTAATAAAATTTCTACTAAAAAAAGATATTTCGAGAGTATTATTAAAAAACGGATTAGCGATGAATTCAGAAAAATGGATAAATCCGATGTCTATATTTTAGATAAATATAATCAGAAAAAAGTAGAAACAGATGCATTATTAAATAAAAAAACAGAACAATATAAAAATACAAAAGAGATTTTTAATGAGATTGATAATAAAATTGTCCATATACCCGATTTGGAATTATTACTAAATAGTTTTGATATAAATAATGATTTAAATAATGATTTAAAAAACATAGATGATAATGATTTAATAACTGATTTGGCAATAATATTAATAACATATGATAAAAATAAAAAGTTGAAATTATATTTTTATTCAACTAAAGAATTATATCTTGAGACAAAGGTATTATCATTTCACCATACATTAATAGAATATGAGGATTTAAATAAAAAAACTGGTAAACGAGATAATACGAAAGATAAGTATATATTATCAAATATAATATCTGATGGTAAATATTATTCAACGATTAGAGATTTATTTGCTATGAATGATTATCATAGAGAATGGATAAAAAAACAAGATGGAACAGAAATAATTAATAGAGTTACTCCTGAATGGCTTGAAAGTACCGATGATAAAGAAGGATTATATGAATTATTAAATGAAAGAGAAAATGACCAAAAAGAAAAAGAATCAATGTTAGATAATATAGAAAAACAACGGAAAGAAGAAAATATAATTAAAGAAGATTTGGAGAGAATAATTAAAGAAAAACAATTAATTAATGATAAACTCGAAGAATTGGAGGATTAAATAAACATTATTATTTTTTATAACTTCCATTAACAATATATGGAATATTTTCAAAATCAAATTAACATGTTTCTTTTAAAAAATCATATTTTAAAAGATCCTCTTTGTGACTGGTTTAACATAAATAGTGGACTATATGAAAAAGATAAACCGAGTCATTATAAAAATTTAATATTGAATGAATCAAATAAGTATAAACAAGATCTATTTGAAAAAATAGCGATTATGTCTGGATTAAATAATATTAATCTAACTAATAAAGACCATAATGAAACTGAAATATTAATAAGAGATAATAATCCGATTATTATAAATGGTTCATTATATAATCCTGACGAGAATATAAATGTAAACTGTGATATAATAATACGATTTGATTATTTTAAAAAACTATTTCCATCAATATCGAATGTACCATTTCATTTATTATATCAAAATCCCTTAGATTATATGTTAATTGGTGTAAGTTATTCCTCATTAAAATTTAAGATTGATTTAATGGATGTTAATAATGATGGGGTTATACCATATAAAAAATGTAGTCTTTATTCTTTTCAAAGTGCGTTCTATAAAATAAGGAGATATAAACCACATTGTTTTATATTGGGGAAGGGGTATCAGTATAAAAACGCTATATTACCGAGGAATGATTTTATTTGTTATTTTCAAATAAGTGATTGTCTTATTCAGAAGTATAATAAAGCACTCCAATGGATAATATATATAAAGAATAATTATTCAAATATGAATATTCGCCCTACTCCAACTCACAATGAATTATATCCAAATATGAATTATAAAGAGAGTGATTGGGAGATAGAGAAACATAAATTAGCTATTCAAATAAAAGAAATAACTTTAGTATGGAATATAACGTATGATGAACGATGTAATTATGTTGAACATGGTATAACATGTTGGGATGATAATCGCTTGATAAATAATCTTAAAGAATCGAAAAAGAAAGATATTCAAGAACGAATGATACATATGAATAAAAACAATGATATTTTAATATATCCACGAAAAACTGTATCTGATTCATTTAAAAACATATTAGAAATGGATGGTATTTATTTTGATGTTGAAAGTTTCTTAACATTTGATCAAAAACAAGATTTATTTAATGGAGAAGTATTTCCGGTAGAACCTATTATAGCTATTTTGGGATTTATTTACAATGATCATTATTATGATTTTACTATTCAAGACTATACTATTCAAGATGAAGAAAATATTATAAAGTTATTTTCTGAAAAATTACATTATATAAGTAATGGGGATATATTAAATATTTATCATTGGGGACATGCTGAGAATGGTTATTTTAATTATATTTATAAAAAATATCCACAAATTCAATTTCCTAGAATAAATTTAGTAAATGTTTTAGATCATTTTAGAACTGAACCTGTAATTGTTCAAGGGGTATTTAAATTTGGATTAAAAGAAATAGGTACTGCTTTATATAAAAATGGTCTTATAAATACAACATGGGGAGAAAATGATAATGGTTTAGATTCAATGATACGTTTTAAAAAAATATGTTTAGAAAGAAACAAAAATATTCCATTAAAAAGATATAATGAAATAAGTGAGATTGTTGAGTATAATATGATAGACTGTCGCGTTTTATTTGAAATAGTAGATGTTCTCAGAAAGATATATTTGTAATATATATATATTATATAATGGAAATATCTGCTTTAGATTTTTTTATGATTAATTTATTATCATATATAGCAGGATTGGGGTCAGGTCTTATTATATGTTGTAAAAATAAAGATATTTTTTTAGGTCGATCAAGAAGTTCTGATAATTTAAGAGGTCAGGATATATATAATGTAACAAATCCTCCACCTCCAGTAGTTCAAGCGAGTGCTCCAACTATTCCACCCCAACCTCAATCTCAGCCACAAATTACAAAAATAACTCTTGAATAATTAGTAATAATAATATAAAGGTTTGAGACTAATCTTTTATAAATGAGTGAATGTTTAATTAATAATGACCGTGAAGTTTTTGATATTATTTCGAAGGAATCAATACGTCAAAATGATGGATTAGAGATGATTGCTAGTGAAAACTATACATCGAAAAATGTTCTAAGTGCTCTAGGTTCAATAATGACAAATAAATATAGTGAGGGACAACCAGGGAAACGATATTATGGTGGTAATGAATATATTGATGAAATGGAATTATTATGTAAAAAACGTGCCTTAGAATTATTTCAATTGGATAAAAATGAATGGTCTGTAAATGTACAACCTTATTCTGGTTCTCCGGCTAATTTTGCTGTTTATACAGCATTATTAAATCCACATGATCGAATAATGGGTTTAGACCTTCCTAGTGGAGGGCATTTGACTCACGGATTTTATAATGGTAATAAGAAAATATCTGCTACTAGTATTTATTTTGAGTCTTTACCATATGAAATAGATAAAGATACTGGATTAATAGATTATGAAGAATTAGAAAAACGAGCATTATTATTTAGACCGAAATGTATTATTGCTGGAGGTTCCGCATATCCTAGGGACTGGGACTATGGAAAATTTTCTGAAATAGCAAAAAAAGTTGGAGCATATCTTTTAGTTGATATGGCACATACAGCCGGATTAATTGCCTCTAAACAGTTAAATAATCCATTTTTATTTGCTGATATTGTTACTACAACAACCCATAAAAGTTTGAGAGGACCTCGTTCAGGAATGATATTTAGTAAAGAAAAATATGCTGATAAAATTGATTTTGCTGTTTTCCCATCGTTACAGGGAGGACCACATAATAATGTAATATCTGCTGTAGCTGTTGCGTTAAAAGAAGCTAAACATCCTGAATTTATTGAATATTCTATTCGAGTAATTAATAATTGTAAGATATTAGGAGAAGAATTACATAATAAGGGATATGAATTATCTACTGGAGGAACCGATAATCATTTATTACTTGTTAATTTAAGAAATAAATTTATTACTGGAAGTAAGGCGGAGTATGTATTAGAAAAGGCTATGATAAGTGTTAATAAAAATACTATTATAGGTGATAAAAGTGCTTTGTCCCCGGGAGGTATAAGAATTGGATTATGTGCATTAACAACACGGGGTTTAGATGAAAATAATTGTAGATGTGTGGCAACATTTATAGATCGAGCAATAAAAATAGGACAAGATATAAGGGTTACAAAATTAGCTGATTTTAAAACTAATCTAGATGGTATGATGGATAATCCTGATAGTGAAATAAGTAAATTACGAGACGAAGTCATATATTTTTCAAGAAATAATTTATCAAAGATATAATTTTATTTATTTTTCCTTTCTTCCATTAATTTTTTAATAATTTCTTCATATTTTTGATTTTTTTCATGAATTTGATTCACTATATCTGAATTATTTTTAATTTTTTCTGTCATTGTTTCAATTATCCGTTGCTGTGTTTCTATTATTTTTTCATATTCTTTTTTATCTTTTGTACATGTTTCTAATTCTTCATCTTCAGTGAATAAACGCGTTGAATATGTTACATTACCCATTTTATCTTTTACTTTTAATATACATGAAGGAGGACTCGCATCTAAATATATTTTATTATCACCCATCCGCTTATATTTCCCCCCTGTATAAAAATATTCTTCCCCATTATCTTTAACAGTGATATATTTAACACATTTACCTTTTTTTAAATCAAACGCAGAATCAACTTCTTTAAAACCAATTAATTCTTTTCGTATAGTAGCTAAGTCTTGACTCATATAATAATTATAATATTATAATTCATTTAAGTATTTTATGATTATAAAATTAATAAAAAAATATTAATAATTAATAGTAGTAAATGTCTAAAGAAGAAAAACAACAAATTGATATTATTCAATCTCCAAAGAAGATTAGAATAGTAAATAAAGATAAAATAAAAAATGATTCTATTGGACTTACAGATGTGAGCCATATTCAATACATAAAATTAAGAGAATTATGGGTTAAACTTCAGAAATAACTATTTACTTATGACCAACTCTTTGAACATCAAATCCAGGTTGCTGAATACGATGATACCTACGCATTCTGATATTATTTTTTTGCTTTGACATGTACTTTTGGGTATAGGGTTGAATCACGTTTCTTTTCACATGAAAGTCTTTATAAATCCCAAGGAAAGGATAATTAAGGGACATTGACGGTGTATATTCGTCCTTTTTATTTGGTACAGCGTTGTTGTAGTAGACCTTCGTGAGGTCCATAATGAGTTTTAATACTAAAAACCATTAAAAATTTTTTCAAATTTTGATTACCTTTTCCTTCTTGTAGATCTTTTGGATCTTTTGGATCTTTTGGATCTTTTAGATCTTTTAGATCTTTTGGATCTTTTAGATCTTTTAGATCTTGTAGATCTTTTGGATCTTGTAGATCTTTTGGATCTTTTAGATCTTTTGGATCTTTTGGATCTTTTAGATCTTTTCCTCCCACCTCCTTTATATTTAGTTAATGGATAAGAATCCATAACTGACCCTAATGGCACACCGCCTCTATCGGCTATCGGACGTTGCTTCACCCAAAAATTAAATGGTATGAGCGGGTGATTAATATCACTAGAATGTGAACCATAAAGACGGTTGGCATGTGATAGATTCATAGGATTATTAATATCTTGATTTACCCTCATATTTTCAGCCAAAACTCTATTCCTTTCTTCTGAAGAATTTAGTGCTTGTTGCTGAGCAATTGCTGGTTGCTGGGCTGTCGCTGGTTGATGGGCTGTCGCTGGTTGCTGAGCATATGCTTGTTGAGCATATGCTTGTTGTTGAGCATATGCTTGTTGTTGAGCATATACTTGTGGGATAATACTTATAAGATAATGATAATATTCCAATAATGCTGTATCATGTGGGGTTTGTTGTAATCTACCATTAATCTTTCCTAATTCGGTCATTAAATCTATATAATTTTGTTGTGGATTCTTTTCCATTTATAATATAGTAAATAATTTTAATTAATTTATTTACAGAAATATAGTAACAATACACAGATAACTAGACATATAATTAATGATCTTGTAAAATATATATCTTTATCCATATTTTGGAATCCATCATATTTATATAAAAGAGATCTTGGTAAGGTTTCAGTGGGTTTTTCTTGACCATTTTCATCTAATATTTCACTTTCTTTTAAACATACGCAGGACCCTCTAGTACAAAGAAGTCGATAACCTGGTTTACATCTCTCACATGCCATCTTATATTTATCAATATAGTAAGATAAAGACTTTATAGTTCCACTTCGATAATCTTCTTGTATTTTAGTTGTATCACACACTTCACACATACTTGTACAATAATCTGGGCGAAATCGTAAATTGTTGATAAGTCTACTTGCGGTATCCCGTATTCCTTTAATTTCTTCGGATAAGAATATTTTATAAGTTAAGGCATTTATCCCTTTACTTATAATATCTTTTTTAGAAGCCTCATCTGCATTTATGATTTCTTCTTTAACTTTCAAAAATGCCCCGTCTATTTTCTCCCGTATTTCAGATTCTTCTGAAGGAAAAGTCTCTTTAAAACGATCCTTTGATCTTCTTAATTTATCTGTTAATTCATTGATAACAGCCATTTTTATACCCTGCGCAAGTTCATCATTTTCAGGAAAAGAATCAGTACTTAGATCATTTGTAATTTCTCCCCTTACATATTCTTCAAAACTATCTAAAAAAGAATCATCTTTTAGAAGTTCTATAACTAAATCAGTATATTCCTCTTTTAATTCGTTAATAACCCTTTCTTTTGCTCCTTCTTGTAATTCGTCAATCTCTTCTTTACAGGAATTACTCTGTTCTTTCTTCCCACTCTCCTCGCCATCGGCAAATTTCTTATCACAACGAACATTACATTCTTCTTGAGTAAGTCCCGAAAATGTTCTGCTTATTAATTGTCCCATATATATATATATATAATACTATATTATTTTATATAAAGGTGATTTTCATTGATATTATTTATTAAAATATATTTAGATTTACAAATTTGATTTAGATAATATTTAAAATATTAAAAATATAATATTAATATTAATAATGCCACCTAAGAAGTCAAACATTGGTAAAGAAACTATATTAAAGTTCATACAAGGGAAAATAAGAAAAGAATCTAATTTTGAAAAAATTTTAGAATCAATTGATTTTAAACCTCCAACAGATGAAGGAGCAATTGAACAAGACTTAACTGACCGTTCAACTCGAGGATTCTATTATGAACGGTTATGGGATTTGTGTATTAAGTTTGGTTTAACAGAACTAACATTGAAACCAAATGAGGATGAGTTTACAACACATTGGGAAGGTAATGCGAATACAGATATTATTACTATGGATAAAAATTTTTGGAAAAAGATTAAGTTTGAAAATGGATATTTACAAGATAGTGTTAGAAGCGGTAATAGTGGTGGATATTCAGACATTACATTTTTGAATACTCATAATGATATTGAAGATCTTTACTTAATTTCTGTAAAATATTATGAAAAAGCAAAGGGGATTAAGGATTATGATATTCCAGAATTATGTGCTATTATTGAAAAGCAGAAACAAAAGAATAGAAATTGTCATGTTTGCATATTTGTAAATGATAAAACTTCTGTAGTAAATAAGTTTAAAGCTCAGAATACTTCAAGTGATATTCTCATAAAATATATTAATCCTGGGGGGAATTATGAAAATATTTATGATTCAAAAGACCTTCATAAGTATTATTTTAAACTAAGGGAACTTCTTTCACAATATAATTTCTTTCAAACAAGTCAAGATATTCAGGATTTTGAAAAAAATTATCTAAAAAATCTAAAACAACCATTTATTCCAAGATTTCATCAGAAACTATTTATTGATAAAATAAATGATTTAATCGTAAATAAACAGAAACAAGGGGTTTTAGTAGGCGCGATCCCCCGTTCGGGGAAATCTTATATCATGGCAGGTTCTATTTTAGACTATGTCAAAGCATATGATATTAAACATCCACACGGGAAAAAATTAATTTTCTTAATGATAACACCAGCCCCTAATGAAACTTTTGGAGAATATACAGATATCTTTGACAATCATATTGATTTTACAAATAATAATATAGGATATCAAGTTTTTCAAAAAAAGATAAACTCAGATGATTTAGATAAAACAAAACACAATGTCATTATCATGTCTAAACAAAAACTTGGTTGGGCTGAACCGGGTAAAGAAGGTGATGAAAAAATAGAAGCAATTAAGAAAAGAATAAATGATACATTCAAAGAAATTAAAAAGGAAATTACAATGATGTATTTAGATGAGGCCCATTTTGGGATGAGCACTGAAAAATCAATGCAAATTTTGAAAATGTTAGATACTTTCGGCAGTAAAATTCCAAAAGTATATGTTACAGCAACATATAACAAACCATTAAAAATATTTAATATTCAACCAGATTGTAAATTAACATGGGATGTAAATGACATTAATATTATGAAAAATCTAGATAATAAAACAATTAACGATAATTCAATAAAAAAAAGATTTGGAGCAACACTGTATAATAAAGCATTAGAATATCGTGGAGATAAAACTGGAAAAGATATTGTAGACAACCTTGTACAAACATATTCAGTTTATCCAAAACCTCATTTGATTACATCATTATGGCATAGTGATAAACTAAATATGGAAAAGAGTAAAGTCGGTGATACTGATTATGGATTTGATATGTCGAAATTATTTATGACAAAAAATGGTTCTTTTGAAAATTCCGAACAAATAAAAGAAATGTTAAGGTATTATTTCGGTAAACCTAATAAATCAATGAATTATGAAGATGGAGATTTTTACAAAAAGAAAGGTATTATTCCTAGGATTAAAAGTATGTGTTCTGGAAAGTGTAGAACAATGCAAGAAGGACACATGACAAGTCAACTATGGTTTCTACCGGTTGGTTCAAATGGATTAATTAATGATAAAATAACAGCATTACTCGAAATATTATTGGGTCCTGGATCTGAATTTAAAAAATTAGATTATCATTATTATACATATGTGGATGGTAAGAAAGGTTTGGATCAAAATGGATATGTTACATACATGAAAGATGTACATAAAATAAAAGAAGAAATTGAATCACTTGAAAAAGATATTATTAACAATAAAGTTAAGGGTAAAAATTTGATTATTCTAACTGGAAATCGTCTTCAATTGGGAATATCATTGAGGAACGTTGATATTGTTGCGATGTGGAACAGTATTGAAAGTACAGATGCAATATTCCAAATGTTATTCAGATCTATGACAGAAGTTGTTGAACCAGAATGTAGTGATAGTGGTTATTGTAATCAAAAGAAATGGGGTTTCATGGTTGATTTAAATCCACAAAGAACCATGACAAATGTAAACTTATTTAGTGAAAATATTAATTATTCAAAAAGTGATGAAAGTCAAAAACAAATGTATAGACAAATTATTGATTTAATCGATATTGATGGAGATATAATAAACGAAGTAGATAATAAAGATAAAATAATAAATGAACTATTTAATAAAATGTATGAGTCATGGAATCAAGATATAGAAAGTATTAAAAAAATAACAGAAAATTTTAGCTTTTCTCCAACATTTATTAGTCAAATTGAGACACAATTACGACTTATAAAATTTTCAAATAAATCTAAAAAAATATTAATTGAAGAAGCAGAAGAAAAAATTGATCCGGGAAAGAAAAAAGAAAAGGTATCTGAAAAAGATAAAAAACAATTAAAAAAGGAAAAAAAAGAAATTACTGAAATTCCGATTGAAAAGTTAGCTGCTGAATTGGTTGCTGAACTTATATCATTACTGAATATATTTACACTTTATTTAGATGGTAATTCTAAATGTATATTATTAAATGAATATAAAAAAAATAAAAATGTAATTATAATGTCAGATATAAGTAAATTGAAAAATACAGTTTTTAGTAATGAGTCATCTAAGGAAATGTTTTTGAAAATATTAAATGGTCGTTTAGGTGGAGATGAAAATGAAGTTTATTCTGAGGATGTTGTTAACAAAGTGATTCAATCAATTACAGATGCCAAAGATATTTCACATATGGAAAAAATTATCTTTTCACAAAAGAAACAATATTATGGTATTCGTGATCCAGATAAATTATTAGAAGATATTAATAATAATCTTTCTCCAAAAGACAAAGAAAGAAAAGAAAAGGGTGAAGTATTTACTCCTATTAAAATTGTTGAAGATATGTTAAATGAATTACCTCCGGATGTTTGGACAAATAAACATCTAAAATGGTTGGATCCAGCAGTAGGTATTGGAAACTTTCCAGTAATTGCTTATCTTAAATTGATGGAAGGTTTGGCCAATGTTATACCAGACGAAGAAAAACGTAGAAAACATATTTTAGAAAATATGTTATATATGGTTGAAGTCAGTGAAAAGAGTATCTTTATCCTTAATAAAGTATTTTGTGGAATTGATGGAGGTGGTCAATATAAATTAAATATATTTCATGGTTCATTTGTTGAAAATAAAGATACAAAAGAAAGTATATATAAATTATTTGAATCATTTGAAGATGGGACAAGTATGTTTGATATAGTGATGGGTAATCCCCCTTATCAATTTTCACATGGATCTGGTAATCCAGTATATCAACATTTTGCTTTAAGAGGCATGGATTTATTAAATCAAAATGGTAAGTTATGTTTAATTATTCCAGTTGGTTGGAAAAAATATTTTAGTGGAGATAAAAGAGAAACCGCAATAATATATGATAGATTAAAGAAATATGAAATATATTCATTAAATATGAATATAGAGGTAGAACATTTTCCACCAGTTGATTATTTTGTAATTATAAAAAATATAAATATTATAAAAACAAATATAAAATGTCACTTTGATAACAAAATATATAAATCAAATATTATTATATCTAATTTACCGTTTATACCACTATTATTAAATGAGACAAGTATTAAAATTGTAAATATACTATTAAATAAAGAAGGGTTTAAAATAGATTTTAAATATCCTATATCTAAATTACCAGGACCAACTGATAGAAGTAAGGTTAAAACTGGTGATCTAATTTATCCTCATATTCATTTATTGGATAATAAAGGTATTGGTGAATTATTATATTTTAAAAACAAAAAAGATATATTTAATAATAAAAAAGTAATTATAAATATAATAAATACTATAGAAAATCCTCCATTATATCCATATATTGATAAAAATGGAGAATATGGAACCACGCAAAGAAATGTAATAATGGTTGGTGATGATGATATCATAACAAATGTTAAATATTTATTAGACTCTAAATTAATTAAATTTATATTAAAAATAACACAATATTCATCTGGAATGTATAAGCAAAATGAATATAAAATATTAAATCTCATTACATATCCAGATAAACCTTTAAAAACCGATCAAGAAATATATGAATACTATGGAATCAATAAAACTGAACAAAAATTAATTGAAGAAATTGTAGCCAATTCAGAAAAACCGAAACCAAAAAAGAAAGAAAAAGAAGAAGAAGAAATTGAATTCATACAACCTGAGGAAAAAGAGGAAAAATATATTAATAAATATAAAAAATGTATCGAAGAAGGTAATCTTTGGAACATAAAAACTAAGAGATGTTTAAAAGATACAAAAGCAAATCGACGAAAACTTACAATTAAAAAATCGTCCCCTTCATCATCCTCTTCAACATCATCACCATCATCTTCAACATCAAACGAGAAAAAACTAACTAAAAAGAAAAAATCTAAGAAGAAAATAGTAAATATAACATATGAAAAAGGTATACGTGTAAGGTATGATATAAATGGTATGTATATTTATGGATCTGTTATAAATGATAAAGGTAAAAAGATTCATATGATAACTGATAAAGGTGAAAAAAAATTAATAGATAAGAAAGTAATTGAAAAAGTTGAAGACGGAGAACCTGAACCTGAACCTGAACAATAGTTATTGTATTTCATGACCATTACATTTATAGATTTTAAAAACTTTTCTTCTTTTAGAATTTTCTTGATCTAATGAGCAATTACAGCAATATTCATTTGGATTTTTAGTTCCGAGAAACCAATTTATTTTTTTATCATCCAATCTTTCAAAAAATCTATGATTATAATCATTCATATACTTTTTTTTATCGTGTATTGTAATACCGTGATAATATTTACTATTTTCTTTTATACTTATTGCCCCTTTACCAAATTTATATTTTATATTTTCTGGTATATCCATTGAGATATTATTTTCTTTATTAAATTTATCTTTTTCTTTATTATATTTTTCTTGTTCTTCTTCTTCTATTTCATCTTCAAGTGATTTAATAGCATTCATCATTTCTTTTAGGTCATTTTTTAGTTTATTAAGTTTATGTTTATTAGGTTTCTGTTTATCGTGAATTTGTATTTTATAATAATTTTTAGTTTCATAATAATCATCATGTTCACATTGTTCTACTTTTATAGGAACTTTCTTTTTATGATTACATACAATTCCAACACAAGAACAGACACCCATAGCCCATAATGTCCCTGCTATCATATTATCCATAGGAACATAGTTTTCTGGAGGCATATTTGGAATTTCCATAATCAAATCAGCTGAAGAAAAAGGGAGAAACAAGAAAAATAAGATAAGTTCCATCATTGTATAGTATAATTTCAATTATTTATTTAAATGCTTTTCAAGATTACTATTGTTGTTTAATCATATAACTATTTCTGAATAAAAAGTAAAAGATTATAATACCAAATAAGAATTTATAATCGAATGACAGTTTTTTTTGAACAGTCTTTTCACTATCCATTTATTTTTGTATTATATTTCTTATAAAAATCAAATTTGATTGATTAATATTTAAAATAATAAAAAATAATTTTCAATGAACAGTGCTCAACAATGTGGTGCTGCTTGTGCTGCTCAAGTAATACAGACGGCTCAAGATGCTTCCCATTCAGCAAGAGATGCCGCAAATTCAGTTTCATCGATAGTAACCGATATAGGTGAAATGTGTGATATAGTCAATAATATACAAGATACATATTCAGGTATAGAAGATCAAGTAATACATTTACGAATAGATATAGATCAGTTATCATCAGATATTCGATTATTAAAGGCGTCTATTGATGATGCGATGCTACCTACTGTGGATAATAATGTTTTAAAATTAGTGGTCGCAATATTTGGGGCATTTACAATTTGTATTGTTATATGTCAGTTAATTATATTCTATACGGGACGACTTGAAGAAAAAAAAGAAGAGCGTAGGAGAATTATGGTTCAACAGAGGCGAGATGTTATTTAAATAATTTTTCAGATATAGGAGGTATTCCTTCTTCAAATCTAGGTATAATAACTTTTTTTATTTTTTCTGATGCGTTTGGAAAATGGGATTTTGGATCACCTGGAATATATTTACATGTTTTAAAATATTCAGAATAATTTAATGATCCTTCTTTTACTTTTGTTTGACAATCTAACGCACCATGTTTTTGCGAATCATATGTAGTTCCTGAAGAAATGTGAATATATTTTCCATTTTTACCTGACCAATCGATTAAGTGACACTGGCATACATTATTCATTATTAATAATTATAATTATTTTTATTAACTAATAATCAAATTTGATTACATTTTAATAAATTAACTATTAATGAATCATTATTTCCCTGGAATAGGAATAATCACATTGATTATGGAACAAACGCCTGATTCTGCTCAACCCACTCCAGATGATTATGAATATTCAAATCCGGGGAATAGGAGTCATCGAGCAGAAGCCCCTTCTCCGGCTCCAGTAATTCCGGCACAGGAAATTATTAAATATACAATTTCTTGTTTCCTTGAAAATAATATTATTGAATTAAAGATAAAAGATAATCTAACTAATGCGAGTTATAAGGTAGATATAGATTCGGAGAATGGACGATTTTGGTTAGAAAATAAAAAATATTTCCAAGAAGATTTTAAGAAATTTCATAAATTATTAAAGTCTTGTTTTGAAGGTAATAATGATAATATTAAATCTGATATTAAGGCAGATAATCCGAATAAGCTTCAAATAGTATTACAATATGATGGATTATTTGGATTTACAGTAGAGATTGATGTTCCAAAAGAAGAAGATGAAATTGATCTTTTGAAAAAAGAAATAAATGAACTTCGTAAAAAACTCCGTTCATTAAAAGAAGATAATATAAAATTCAATGATAAATTAAAACATATTGAAGGTTTTATTAATATATTATGTTCTTGTATCAGGCCCGGAGCTGATCAGCATGGACTTCAATCAGCAATTGACTACTGGGGAAATAATATGAAACTGTATGGTTCAGATAGAGAAAAATAAGAAATATTTAATATTATAGAGTTCTATTAATATTCATTAGATAATCTGGTAACAATATAAACGAGTATCATAAAATAAATTATTATATTATATTATATTATAAAATGAATGATTATTATGGAACTGGTGGTGGACTTTGTTTTGGAACACCCAAACCCAATAATCCTGAATGTCAAAGTCCTAGAGAACATATAATAGAAAAACCTGCCACGGTTGGAGAAGGTCATGGTGCTATGGATGTAAATGTAGAAGATCTTGGAGTCCTCGCAGAAAAATTTAAGGCAAAGATAAAAAATTTAGAGAAAACAAGAGACTACTTTAAGATGGGAGGACACCCTACGGATTCTATTGATAAAGACATTTCAAAACTAAGGAAATTATTAGAGAAATTATTAGAGCAAATATCCCTTCATTCTTCTTCTTCAGAAGGTCTAGTTCCCGACCCGGAACCTGAAAATTTTGAGGCAAAGATAAAAAATTTAGAGCAAATATCCCATCATTCTTCTTCTTCAGAAGGTCTAGTCCCCGAACCGGAACCTGACTTTATGCCAAGGACTGTTCCATATCCTCTAAATGAACCGGGGGGATTGCCCACGTCGTTCAAATGCGCGGCATGCACCCTCGAGAACCCCGCGGGGGCTCGGAGTTGCTCGGCATGCGGGACGCTACGCGGAGAGATGGTATCCAAAAATATCGTGAGTCGCGGGGAAGCACGGGCAGAATCATGGAATAAACCTTATCCACAACCTGAACCTGAACCTGAGCCGGAACCTTATCAACCTTATCAAACTCAACATTATCAACCTTATCAAACTCAATCTTATCAACAACCTGAACCTGAGCCTGAGCCGGAACCTTATCAACCTCAACCCGTTCCCGAATTGAAAGATGAAAACGAAGCTATAAGCGAGTTTATCCTTATGATTCAAGGGGATCTAGAGGACCTGAGACTTCGCAAGTACGCAAAGAGAAAGCTAATAGAACATAATTATAATGTTAGAGAAGCGCTCAAAGGGTTCATAGAGAAACAAGAACTTGCTCTTTTAGATTTTGAAATGATGTCTCATAAAGGGGGGAATTATAGAAAACGTATTCGAAGAAAGAAATCTACTCGAAGAAAGAAATCTACTCGAAGAAAGAAATCTACTCGAAGAAAGAAATCTACTCGAAGAAAGA
>MDTC01199805.1_pt1 | contig 18432 bp, 16 predicted proteins | sample 811181 | NCBI WGS metagenome assembly MDTC01 (sample SAMN05326644, study PRJNA326480) | marine metagenome | isolation source: seawater | place: Pacific Ocean: North | collected 2011
GGCGGGAACTGGGGGAGGCGACACGAGTCGTGTCCGGCTCTGATGGTCTGTGCTTGGCCGCCAGCGAGTCTGATGTCGACATCGTCGTCAATGGGCTGGTGGGCGCCGTCGGTCTGCTGCCGACACTGACGGCGCTGGCCGCTGGGCTGCCCGTGGCCATGGCCAACAAAGAGCCGCTGGTGATGGCGGGGGGGCTGGTGCTGTCGGCGGCCCGCGCCCATGGTGGCCGTATCCTGCCCGTCGATTCCGAGCCCAGCGCCATGTGGCAGTGCCTCAACGGTGAACGGCAACAGGACGTGAGCCGCTATCTGTTGACCGCATCCGGGGGAGCCTTCCGTGATCGCCCGCGTGCCGAACTGGCCTCGGTGACCCCCCAGGAGGCACTCCATCACCCGACCTGGCGCATGGGACCGAAGATCACCGTCGATTCGGCGACCCTGATGAACAAGGGCTTCGAGGTCATCGAGGCGGGGTGGCTGTTCGGGGTCGGCGTCGACCAGGTAGATGTCGTCATTCACCGCGAGTCCATCGTCCACTCCATGGTCGAGTTCGTCGATGGCTCCGTCATTGCCCACATGGGGCGTACGGACATGGCGATCCCGATCCAGTACGCGCTCACCCACCCGTCCCGCAAGGCGGCAACCCTGTCGCCACTCGACATCGCCCAGTTGGGAGCCCTGCATTTCTCGGCGCCGGACCTGGCCGAGTATCCCGGCCTGGCGTTGTGCTACGAGGTCGGCCGGGAGGGGGGTACGTTGCCCGCGGCGCTGAACGCAGCCAACGAGGTGGCGGTGGCCTCCTTCCTCGAAGGGGGGATCGGTTTTCTCGATATTCATGAGGTGAACAGGCTCGTCGTCGACGACTGGGAGACGGTGCCTGCAGCCGACGTGGACACCATCCTCGATGTCGATCGTCGCGCCCGACAGCGTGCCAGGCAGGCGGCCGACAGCCGTCGTGCCGCCTGAACCCACACCCGGAGCTGCCAACGTATGGCCAAGAAGGACCGCAGCAAGGCCCCCCCCCGACCCGAAGGCCCCGTTCACGCACTGAGTGAGGAGGAACGGGTACACGTCAGTGGTGTCGTCCTCGTCTGCCAGCGGGTGCTGCACGCGTTGACCGGCGTGATGATCGGTGCTTTTGTACTGATCGTCCTGTTCACAACCTTCAGCAATGGTCCCTTCGTCCAGGTCACGGGCCGTGGACTCTACTTCCTCATTCTGGCCTCGGCGGCGACGTCTCTGGGAACATGGATCGTGCGTGTGCGCATGGAGAAACGACTGGGTAAGGAGACCCATGCGGTATCCGAACTCCTCACACGTGTGTAGATTGTACGATTGCAGGTGACGGACAGTTCCCATCCACCTTTGACAGGTCGGTGACCAGCTGATGGCACGCGAAGGTCTGATGACGTCCCGGGAGGTCAGTCGCTACTTGCGCTGCTCGGTGACAACGATCCGCCGGCTCGTGAGCAAAGGTGAACTGCCGCACTTCCGACTGGGAAAACTCGTGCGCTTCCGCCGCAGCGAGATCGATGCCTGGCTGAATACGCACCACGAAGGTGAGTTGCCGCCCGACGGGGCCCGGGAGCCTCTGCTGCATCCGGATCAGCTGTTCCTGTTCAGCCGCGAGGTCGGTCGCTAGCACTCATGTCACGCCGCCTCCTGTCAGCATCGATCGCCGCGTGGGCGCTGTTGGGCGCCAGCTGCGGCATCCCCGATCGAGACAATCCCGCCGATCCCGGTACCTTCGATGACGATCCGGGGCTCGAGCTCGTCGCCACGCTGCCCATCGACATGGACGTTGTGCCCGGCAGCCAGTTGCTGGCTGAGGTCCAGTACACGATCAGTGCGGCGGATATGAGTACGCCCGTCACGGGACTGATGAACCTGGTCGGCGAGAGGGCCAAAGCTGTCGCCCGTGGCGTACAGGATGGTAGGGGGCGCAGGGTTCACATCGAGGCCTTCGACAACAACAGGATCCGGACCTTCGCCGCAACCGATACGATCGATATCGCCGGGGGCGTGCCCTCCATTCTCTTCCTCCCCCTCGTACGGCTGACCGGCCAGGTGGAGCTGACGTCCGTCCTGCCCCCGGAGATCGTCAGCCTGTCGGTCAGTGTCGTCATCGGCGCCGACACGACCACGATCGACTACGACATCGACGAACCCCGCCTGCAGGAGCTGATCGGTGAGATTCCCACGGGAACGGGGATCAGCCTCCTGATGCGAGGACGGGACTCGGATGATCAGATCGTCGTCTCCCAGGATGTGCGCACCGACATCCGTGACGACCTGCTGGCACGCGTCACCCTTCCCGTAGTCACAGGGGCCGTGTCGATTATGGCGAACTTTCCTGACTACGTGCCGATGGTACCCATCGACCGCTTCAGCGACGAGGCCGCCGTGTTCTTCCGGCGTTCCGACAGCCCGAGCCTGCCCGAGCCGAACGCCCCGATCGACTTCGACGAGTTGTTCCGCGGGCAGGGCCTGGGTCCGAATCAGGAAGAGATTCAGTTCTACAACTTCGATGTGCAGTCGAAGACTCCGGCCGATCTCTTCGTCATCGTCGATCGCCGGGGTGACGCCGTCGAACGTCAACTGCCAATCTTCGAGCAGATACCGGGAGATGACGGCTACAATGACCTGCGCCGTGTGATCGAGGTCCGCGTCAACGACAATGACTTTCAGCCGAACACGCTGACATCACTGGCCGACATCCAGGCCGCCGAGGCGGAGACAACGATCACCGAAAAGATCATGAACTGCGTCATCGTGCCGGATGGCTCTACGGCGAGCCTCCGGTTCGATGTGACCGACGCGGTAGGCTTACACGACGGCTGGTACCGCGATCAGATCGTCCGCTATCTGCTGTTCGAGAATCCCGAGAGCCGAGCCACGGCCGAGTTCGGCGGTCAGGAGATCTCGGCACCGGTGAATTACGCCTTCTTCGACAACGACCGGGACCCCGTGGACGGTTTCGCCACCGATGGCAGCGGCTCGACGCACAATGTCGTGACGCGGCTCCCGGAGCAGGAAGGCTACTCGCCGTTGTGGGCCCTGCGCGTGTTCAAGCTGAATGTCTTTGATCGGGTCCAGTCCGTGGGCTCCGCCCAGGACAATGACCGCGAGGACAATGTTCTGCCCCTGGCCGAGGTCCTCATCGTCAACGCGCCTGTGGTCAGCGCCGGCACTCCGGACGGCGGCTGATGCCCGGCCCGGTCGGACGGGGCGGTTCACCGGCCCGTCCCATCGAGCCCGCTGCGATCATTGAGCGCGTCGTCGTTCTGGGCGCCGGCGTCATGGGAGCGCAGATCGCCGCTCTGGCAGCCAACGCCGGACTGCACGTGGATCTCCTCGACCTGGCCGATGACGGCGATCCGGCGGCGCGGGCTCGAGTCGGGATCGAGGGCCTGACGACGTTGCGGCCACCGCCGCTGTTCCTCGATGAGCTTGCCTCTCAGATCCACCCCGGCAGCTTCGACGATGTCGAGGTACTGGCCGGCGCTGACTGGATCATCGAGGCCGTCGTCGAGGATCTCGACGTCAAGCGGCAACTCCTCGAGCGCGTGACCCCGCACCTGTCCGCCGCCGCTCTCATATCAAGCAACACCTCCGGTCTGTCCATCGCCTCCCTTGCCGAAGCCTGTGACGAGGATGTGCGGCGGCGGTTCCTGGGGGTGCATTTCTTCAATCCGCCACGATACATGAAGCTCGTCGAGGTGATTCCGGGAGCGCTCACCGACGCCGGCGTGACCGCCTTCCTGTCCGCCTTCGCCGCTCAGCGTCTGGGCAAAGGTGTCGTGGTCTGCCGGGACACGCCGAACTTCATCGCCAACCGCCTCGGTGTGTTCGCCATCGCCGATGCCGTGCAGCGAATGTCGCAGCAGGGCCTCACGGTGGAAGAGGCCGATGCCGTCACGGGCCCGGCTCTGGGGCGCCCCCGCAGTGCGACCCTGCGGCTGTGTGATCTCGTCGGTCTCGACACGCTGCTGCACGTGGCCGCCACATCCCGCGTCCCACCACCCGATGCGGTGCAGGCACTCGTCGACGACGGCCGGCTCGGCGCCAAGACGGGGGCGGGCTTCTATCGAAAGACGGCGGCAGGCATCGAGGCCGTCGATCTGCAGACGCTGGCCTACCGACCCCTGCAGACCGTGGACACTGGTCTTCGCACCCGTGGCGCCCTGGCGGACCGCCTGAACGACGTCTGGGAGGCGACGGATCGTCTCGGGACCTTCAGCCGCGAACACCTGGCAGCGACGCTGGCTTACTGTGCCCGCTGTGCCGGCGAGATCGCCGACGGACTGGAGGATATCGACCGGGCCATGTGCTGGGGGTTCAACTGGGAGGCGGGTCCTTTCGAGCTGATCGATCTGATCGGCGCCGGACGGGTGCGTGACGCCATCGCTGACTCCGGTGAGGATGTGCCGCCGTTGCTGGATCGGATTCTCGCCGCGGAGCCCGCCCGGGTTTACGTCGAGCCTGGCGCAACGGTGCTGGCGCCCACCGGCGTCGAGAGACGGCCACTGCGTCTGGCGGCGACACCCACCGACGAAGAGTGGCTTGCCGGTGGCGAGATGATGCTGGACGCGGAGGGCATGCGTCTGGTATACCTCGGAGAGGGGGCGGCGGCCATCGAACTGCGGGGCAAGCTGAACACGCTGCCTCCGGAGGTGCTGCGCCACGTGCAGGAGGCGGTCGACAAGGAAGCCTTCGATGTTCTGGCCCTCACCGGAGCGGGAGGGCACTTCTCAGCGGGAGCTGATCTGAAGTACGTAATGCAGTTGATCGACGCCGCCGACTGGCAGGGCCTGGAGGCGTATCTGGTGCTGTTTCAAGAGACGACGTCGGCCGTGCGCTACGCTTCGGTACCCATTGTGGCGGCGGCCCGGGGGCTGGCTCTGGGCGGCGGCTGTGAGCTCTGTCTGACATCGGCGGCCCGGGTCGTGGGTGGCGAGTTGCGCATGGGACTGGTGGAGACGAAGGTCGGTGTCATTCCCGGCGCCGGCGGCTGCAAGGAGATGGTGCGTCGCTTCGGCGCCGATATCGAGACTGCCTTCAGGACCTTGCAGCGGGGCGCCATGTCCGACAACGGCCTGCAGGCCAGGAGCTGGGGTTTCGTCGAGGACGCAGATCCGGTGTACCTGGATGAGGAGCGACTGCTGTCACCGGCCTTGGCGCGGGCCAGAGAACTGGTCGACGGCGGTTGGCAGCCCCCGGTGGCTGGCGCCCTGGACGTTGCCGGTCCGACAGTACTGGCCGGCATCGAAGAAGGCCTCTCCCGTTCGGCCTCCGAAGGTGACCTTTCAGCCCACGATGTCGTCGTCGGCCGGGCCCTGGCTGGCGTTCTGTGTGGTGCCGGAGAAACGGCCCCCCAGTCTGAGGCACGATTGCTGGAGTTGGAGCGCGAGGCTTTCCTCACGCTCTGCGGTACACCCGAGACACGGGCGCGCATGGAACACATGCTGCGCACCGGCAAACCACTACGCAACTGAAGCGACGGATCAGAAGGGACACGAGGGATGGGACTCAGATCGACGGAGCAGTACCTGGAAGGACTGAGGGATGGTCGCCACGTCTGCTTCAAGGGCGAACACGTAGCGGATGTGACGACTCACGAGCATCTAGGTATCGGTGCCCGGCACACCGCTCTCGACTTCGAATTGGCCGAGGCCCCGGAGCACCGCGACCTGTTTACCTGGACGGATGAGGCGGGCCAGACGCACAGCCGTTACTACAAGCGGCCGGAGTCGACGCAGGACCTGCTCAACCGACGGGAGATGATCGAGACCTCGACCCGCGAGGGGGACAGCGTCGTTCTGCTGGTCAAGGAGATCGGAACCGACGCGCTGTTCGCCCTGGATCTGGTCACTCGCGTGGTCGACGAGAAGGCCGGCACCGACTACAACGAGCGAGTCGCGGCCTTCCATCGACATTGCCGCGACGGCGACCTGACCCTGGCGGTGGCGCAAACCGACGTCAAGGGTGACCGCAGCCTGTTACCCACGCAACAGGAACATCCCGACTACTACGTACATATCGTCGAGGAACGGGACGATGGCATCGTCGTTCGCGGGGCCAAGGCGCACACCACGGGCACACCCTTCGTCGACGAGGTCATCGTCCTGCCGACGCGGGCAATCACTGCAGAGGACGCCGATTACGCCGTCGCCTTTGCCGTTCCGGTGAACACACCCGGCGTCAAGCTGCTGGCCAGCCCCTTCGGCGCCGGGGAATCGGCGAGCGCCTTTCATGCACCGATCAGCTCCGAGCACCGGCTCGTCGACACGCTGACGGTGTTCGACGACGTCTTCGTGCCGAAGGAGCGTGTGTTTCTGCAAAAGGAGTGGCAGGCGGCCGGTTTTCTGGCCAACACCTTCGTCGAGTACCATCGTTTCACGGCGGTGTCGTACAAGCCGCCGCTGTGCGACCTGTTCATCGGCGCCGCGGCGCTGCTGGCCGACTACAACGGCATCCCCAAGGTCAGCCACGTGCGCGAGAAGCTGACGAAGCTCATCACCTGGACCGAGACGGTCCGGGCGCTGAGTCGCGCTGCCGCCTTCGACTGCCGCATCACCGACTTCGGTCTGGCCGTACCCAACATCATCCAGACGAATCTGGCCAAGTATCACTTCGCCGCACAGTATCACGAAGCCATCGGCTGGGTGCAGGACATCGCCGGCGGCCTCGTCGTCACCGGACCGCACGAAGCCGATCTGACCAGCCCCCACACGCGAGCCTACATCGATCGATATCTTGGCGGAGCTGATGTCGACGCCGAGGATCGCCTGAAGGCAATGAACCTCGTCCGCGACCTGACGGCATCAGACTTCGGCGGCTACAACCAGCTGCTGGCCATCCACGCCGAAGGCAGTCTCGAAGCCCAGAAGATCACCATCTTCCGGGACTACGACCTCGACCGCTGCAAAGACCTGGCAGCCAAAGTGATCGGCGTGAAGCGCAGCTGAGAGGGACTGCACCAAGGCAACGGCCAGAAATCGCGCAGGCGAATGACATGGAGAATCGCGAAGCGATTCTCCCAAGCCGGCGATGGGTGGGGAAGGGGCCCCCGGGTCAGCCGGCCGTCCACCCTCCATCCACATACAGCGTCGTCCCGGTGATGTAGGCGGCGGCGTCCGAACACAGGAACACGACGGGCCAGGCCACTTCCTCCGGCCGGCCGAAGCGACCCATGGGCGTGCGATCCTCCACCCAGCGACGCAGCTTATCCCGACGCTTCACTTCCGCCGTCATCTCCGTGTCGACATATGCCGGCGCCACGGCGTTGACGCGCACGCCACGGGCCGCCCACTCCACCGCCATGGTCTTCGTCAGCGCCTCCAGGGCGCCCTTCGAAGCGTTGTATGCGGCGATGCGGGGCAGAGCGCGGGTCGCGCCGATGGAGGTGATGTTCACCACGGCGCCGCTCTTCCGGGTCAACATGGACGCACAGACGGCGCGTGTGACGCGAACCGTACCATCCAGGTTGACGCGGAAGATGTCCGACCAGGCGTCGTCGTCGAGCCGTTCGACGGCATCGACGTGGGGACTGATGGCGGCGTTGTTGACGAGAATATCGGCACCCTCGGGCCAGCTCTCGGTAAGTTTCTCGAGCAGCAGAGAGGCGCCATCGGTGTCTCCCACATCCGTGGGGATGGCCAGGGCCCGGCCTCCCAGGGCCTCGACGGCAGCGACCACCTCATCCAGCTGGGCACCCGTACGGCTGGTGACGGCGACATCGGCGCCGGCCTGTGCCAGAGCCAGGGCGCAGGCGCGACCGATCCCCCTGCCGCCCCGGTAATCAGAGCCCGGCGACCGTCGAGACGGAAGGAGGGGAGATCTGCTTCTTCAACTGCACCCATCGTGTCAGATTCTCCGGGATGTGCCAAAGGCGGAGGCAGGTGTGGACTGCCAATATAGGGGCCAGACCTGATGACGGAAGCGGCGGACGGCGACTCACTGGCCCGCGCCCTGGCTCTGTGCGCCCTGCCGTTCAGTGCCACCGCACGTGAGCGCCTGCTGGCGCTGCTTCCCGCAGACGCAGCGGCGCAGGTCGGTGATTGGCTGCGTCGGCCGGAGGCGTTGGCCCAGAGCGCGACCTCGAGCTGGGAGGCGGCCCTGCTGGCGCGCGCCACCGTCGTCGAAGAGACGGAAGACGACGAAGGCATCGAGACAGACGACGAGGAAATCGGGGCAGTCGACGCGGAGGACCTGGAGACGGCTCTTCCCGAAGTCCTGGTAGCTGCCTTGCTGTCGAGTGCCTCCGCCGCCGATGCCGCTGGCCTGCTCCCCGAACTGCCACTGATCATGCAGGGGGAGGTGACGGCCCTGCTGGCCACTTCGACACCGCTGAGCGTCTTCCGCAGTCTGCCCCCGGACGAGCGCCCGGTGCTCGGGCAACTGCGCCAGCAGTCACCGGACGAGCAGGGGGGGTACAACCGGCGTGCGCCATGCTGCGCGACCTGCGCGGGACCCGCCGTTTGCGCCGGGCCCTGTCGGCCACAGCCGAGACCAACGCCGAAGCCGCGGCGATCATTCAGAGCCACCTGTTCGATTTCGAAGACCTGACCCGCCTGCGCACAAAAGAACTGCAACTCCTTCTCGGCCGGATCGACAACGCGACTCTCGCCCGGTCTCTTGTCGAGGCCAGCGATAGAGTGGCGGACCGCATCTTCACCAATGCCTCGGATCGTCGAGCTCTTCTGCTGCGGGAAGAACTCGAGCTCTACGTCGAATTGACGCCCGAAGAGATCGAGGGCGCCCGGAGTGAGGTGATGGCCATGATACGCACCCTGTACGAGCGGGGTGATATCACGACCTACTTTGGTTCGATCCGACGGGCCGATGGCGAAGGGGACACCGACGATGAGGAGGAGGAGGACGAGGAAGAGTTCGAGGACGACATCGATGTGGAGGAGAGCGGAGAATCTGCCGGCGACAAGAAGGGTGTCGGCTCCGGCGTTGCCGTTCGTCGCCTCGTGGCGTTGCTCGCCGCAGTGGCAGTCACGCTGCTCCTGGTGGCCCTTGGCAGCCTCATGGGCGGTGACCAGTCGCCCAAGAAGACGGCATCGCGGCCGTCCGTGGCGAGGGCGGCCGCCAACGGTGGACGTGTCCTGGTTACGTCCGGGCAACAGGACCCCGAAGAGAAAGGCGACGATGATGGGGAGCCAAGGCAGCTGCGCGCTGGCGAAAAGCTGCAGGCGCCGGGGCCGGTCGATGCCATGCTCGAGTTTCCCGACGTGGGTGGAGCCCGTGTCGACGTAGCCCCCGGTGCCGAGGTCGAAGGCCTGGCCGCCACTGCTGAGGAGGGGGAAGAGGCATCGGAGCAGGCGGCGGGGCTGTACCTGCGTGTCGGTCGTGTGACCGTCACCGCCGTGGCCAGACAGTTCACCGTACGGCCCCCCGTCGCCCACGTTACCGGTGCTCCCGGGAGCGTATTCACAGTACGCGTCGTACTCGACGCGTCGACTCAGGTCCGCGCCCGTCGCGGCGTGGCCGAGGTGTTCTCGAGAGAGGGGAGACACGTGGCCCGGTTGGCTCCCGGGGAAGGGCTGCGTCTGGACGGCGCCGGTGAAGTCGAGCTAAGTCCATAGCAGGTCTGCAGAAAAGACGAAGAAAGGGGTTGATCTTCTGTGGGCGCCCGTTTATACTTTCACCACTCCTAAGAACTACCGGCGTAGCAGTCATTCGGGTTCCCCACCTGAAGCCACGTCCGGCAGCAGCAAAATCCCCCCTGTTCCACCAGTTGAACATCCGTCCCCACGGATAGGTCGTACCCACTCCCTGCTCCCCAAGTTCGATCCTCAATCGGACACAGCCCGGTCTGCGTACCTGTCGACGTGGATCCGTGTTGAGTGTTGTTGCCAGTCCTCTTCCACTCCCACGTTCTCATGGGGGGGGAGGACACATACCTGCAGTATGGAGGGGTGCATACTTCATGGCCACACTACAGACCGACACGCTGGTCGACCAGTACTTCCACGAAATCGAGAGTTCCGTTGGCTTGTCCGCTGCCGAGGAGGTAGAGATCGCCAAGCGGATTCAGGACGGAGACGAAGTCGCGCTCACGGAGCTTGTGCAGGCCAACCTGCGCTTCGTCGTCAGCGTCGCCAAGGGGTATCAGAACCTGGGCCTGCCGCTGTCCGACCTGATCAACGAGGGCAATCTGGGTCTGATGGTGGCCGCCAAGCGTTTCGACGGCTCGAAGGGCTTCAAGTTCATCTCCTACGCCGTGTGGTGGATCCGCCAGTCCATCCTGCAGGCGCTGGCCGAGCAGTCCCGCATCGTACGCCTGCCGCTGAACCGCATCGGCGAGTTGACCAAGGTCAACAAGTGCATGACGAAGCTCGAGCAGCGTCTCGGCCGGGCTCCCGAGGTGGAGGAAATTGCCGAAGAACTGAATACGAATCCCGATGACATGGACATGCTGTTGCGCCTGTCGCAGCGCCCCGTGTCCCTGGAGACGCCCTGCGACGACCAGGAGCCGGACCGCTGCATCGGCGACCTGCTGCCCGACGAAAGCCTGCCAGCCTGCGACGATGTGCTGTCCGAAGGGGAACTGAAGGAAGAGATCTCGTCGGTGATGACCGCTCTGACCGAAGGCGAGGCCCGCGTGCTGCGCATGTACTACGGGCTGGATGGTCAGGAAGGCATGACCCTGGAAGAGATCGGCACCTACGTCGGTCGCACCCGCGAGCGCGTCCGCCAGATCAAGGAGAAGGCGCTGCAGAAGCTGCGCCATCCCAACCGCAGCGAGATCCTCAAGGAGTATTACGGCGAGAACGCCTAGGGGTCTGTCTCCAGGGAGAGTGTCGGCTGCCCCTGATTCTTGACACTTTTCGGGGCCTCCGGTAGTTTTCTGTATCTGTTCCGGCGTAGCTCAGTTGGCAGAGCGGCTGGCTGTTAACCAGCATGTCATAGGTTCGAGTCCTATCGCCGGAGCCATATTCTGAAAGAAGCGCAATCCCTTTCATGTGAAGGGGTTGCGCTTTTTCTTTGATGGGAGGCAGTGGTCTTCAACGAGATGGGCCGCCCGTGAGGCGGCTGATGAGTGCGTTCCTCGGTGACAGTGTCATGATAAGCAACCACTTTGTCCGCGGCCCCGAGAGTTGGTGTTCGTACGATTACCACGCCAGCATGGTGGCCGGCAAGCACAACGTCTTCATCCTGACGACGTGGAGCCCGACCGGGGGCATCGACGATGGCGGCTACGTGTGGACGGACCACACGCGCTGGAGCGCTGACACGCCGGAGAAACCCCTGTCGATTCTGCCCCTGCTCCACTACCGCAGCTGGGTGGACGCCGATCCCATGGACCTGCGTGAGGCGGAGATGTCGGTCTATCTGCGCGGCGACGACCTGCAGCTCGACGGTGCGTCCTGCCACTTCTGGATCCACGCCAGTGGGACACGCTGGCACCTCAACAGCTCTTCTCTCGATATCGGCGATGGCAGTTGGCCGACGTCGCCCAACCGTGTCGAGTTGACTCCGGACGAAGGCAGCTGGCACAACAGCTGGGCGAATGACCCACACAACCCCACGTCGCTGCCCGATGTGCTTTCCGGGGTCGTGAGTTACGGATTCTCTTTCGTGGGTTTCTCGAGCGAGGTGATGGGCCGGCTGTCCATGGCTCGACTCGAGCTGCGTCCATCCTGTATATCGGAGATCTGACTTGAGATTCATCTACTTCACCGATATCCACCTCGATACCGGCACCGACTCGCTGAAGGGGTTCGAATCCTGCCTCGAAGCCATGATGGCACACGAGCCGGAACTGCTGATCAACGGTGGGGATCTGGGGATTACGACAACGGCGCTGGAGCAGTATGCCGAGGTCATGTCAGACGTGACGGTTCCTGTACTTCTGAGCCACGGCAATCACGAGATGTGCAGCGGGTATCTGCCGCGCGAGCAAGCCGGCACGGTGCACGGCAGCCTCGATGCGGGGGAAGTGCACTTTGTTGTGCTGGATGTGGTCCGGTATTTCGAGCCCACAGCCGAACATGAGGCCAACTGGCACGTGCTGGCCGACGAGTCGTTGCTGGAGTGGCTGGCAGAGGATCTGTCACGAATCGACTCAACAACACCCGTGGTACTCGCCTGTCACGTGCCGCTGTCGACGACGTTCCCGCAGCGGATGGGCCAACCCGCGGACATGCGTTTTCCCACCAACGAGATCGTCGGCGCCCGACAGGTGTTGGCGCAGCTCGAGCGTTTCGAACAGGTGATCAGCCTCCACGGTCATGATCATGAGAATTGTCGACACCATGTCGGTCACATCGAGATCATGACCACGGCCGCGGTAGCCGGTAACTGGTGGCGGAACGGACTGGACAGTCGCGGCCCCAGTGGCCGAGAGCCGCAAGGCTACCGGGTTGTGGACGTTGGGGAGAGTATCAGGAGTTGTTATCGATCCTTCGTCTCGCCAGACCAGGAAGTGGAGCTGGTGCGATCATCGGACAGATGCTTCGTCAATGTCTTCGACGGTTCGCCGCGGACACGAGTCGAAGTCGAAGGTGAAGCCGTGGCACAGATCGATCCACTGTCGGTTTCGTCGCGCGGCCTGGCGACTCATCTGTGGGAACTGCCTGCTGGCTTCGACCGTGATCACGTGGAAGTGGCGGTCACCTTCGAGGACGGGCGTACCTGTGAGGGCGTGCTTGAGTTGGAGCAGATAGAGCAATGAAAGTCACAGCAGTCGTCACACTTCCCGTCGACCGGTTCAATTATGTGAAGGTCGAAACCGACGAGGGTTTGACCGGGGTTGGGGAGCTGCATCCGGCGTCAGGTACGGGGGGGACGCCGTTCGTCCCACGCGCCGCGGTCGAGTACTGCGCCGAGTATCTGGTCGGCAAGGATCCTCTCCATATCGAGAGGCACTGGCAGCACATGTTCCGACGCCAGCTCTTTCGAGGCGGATCTGACATGATGGCGGCCATGGGAGCCATCGATATCGCCCTCTGGGACATCAAGGGTAAAGCTCTCGGAAAACCGGTATACGAACTGCTCGGAGGCCCCGTTCGTGAGAAGGTCCGTCTCTACACCCATCTTGGTGGGAACTCGCCGGACGCACTGGCCCGGCAAGCGCTGGAACGGGTAGAAGAGGGATTCACGGCGCTGCGGCTCTACCCCTTCGGCGATTTCGGGGCGGCAGATTTCGAGGAAGGACTCGGCCTCGAGAAGATGAGCTTTGCGGCAATGCAGAACAACGCGGTGGAGCGTGTGGCTGCCGTACGGGAGGCAGCGGGGCCGGACATCGACATCATGACCGACGTCGTCAACCGGCTGACTCCTGCCGAGGCGATCGGTGTCGGCCGAGCCCTCGAACCGTTCAACCTCTACTTCTTCGAAGACCCCATCGAGCCGGAAAACATGGACCAGTGGGGATGGGTCGCACAGCAGCAGCCGATTCCACTGGCGATGGGCGAACGCCTCTACACCATCTACCAGTTTCGCGATCTGCTCAACCATCAGGGCGCAGCGTATGTCCGCCCCGACCTTTCTCTCGCCGGTGGTATCACCAACGTGAAGAAGATCGCCGCGCTTGCCGAAGCGGCCTACGTTGGCGTCGTGCCGCACAATCCGCTCAGTTGTGTGTTGACCGCCGCGTGTGTGCAGATCGACGCTGCGGTACACAACATCCCTGTTCAGGAGTATCCCTACGACGACGATTCAGGCGTCAAGGCAGATCTCGTGAAAGAGCCGATCCGACGGACCGGTGGTTATCTCGAGATTCCCACCACACCTGGGATCGGTATCGAGCTCAACGAAGAAGCCTTCAAGCACTACCCGCCAATTCCTTACGACCGGCCCCCGCTGATCCATCCCGACGGCTCGCTGCGCGACTACTGATTCACGGGCTCGCCGTCATCTACTGAGCTGGGTCACCTGCCCGACTCCTGGCGCATCTTCCGTTCGGTTTCATCCGGTGTGCAGCCCTGCTGTACAGCCAGTGCTCCTGTGATGACGGCCTGATAGCGCTCTCTTGATTCCTGCAGCATTTCATCCATCTGTGATTCCAGAGCGACTATGATCTGGTCGCGGGCATCACCGGCGGCAATACGTTCCAGGCCCAGCCGCAGCGGCGGATAGGTGGCTTTGTCGACAAGTGCGTGTAGAGCGTGGAGCCCCGACGCCTCAGGTAGGCCATGTCGGTGAAGAGTGAGGCGATCTCGCCGTAGTCCATCCCGGATAGATCTTCCCCGAGACGCTGCTCCAGTTGGGCCTGAATCTCCGGAGCAGGTTTCTGTTCCGGGCGCTGTGCTCCTTGCACTGGCGCCCGGTGGTCGACGAAGAACGTCAGCAGTTTATGGTGGACGATACGAGGGTTGTCGCCGGAGTGGATGGACATCAATGCTTCGATGACCATCCTGATGCGAGTGTCCAGTCCGCCCAGGATGGCCATTTCGAGTCGGGTCTTCAACAGGTCCTCGATCAAGGCCGGTTCGGTGCCGTCGACCATGAGGAACAGTGATTCTCTGACAAAGGGCGTGGCTTCTACTTCATCGAGTGCGACGATTCCTTCCCGCCGGGCAAGATCGCTGATCTGCCGCCACAGCAGGATGATCTCGTCGAGGGTCATCGCCTCGAGCGGCCGGGTGGCCAGGCCGTCGAAGAAATTCTTCACAGATGGTCTGTGATCCGGAGCAGGGGGGTTGCTGTTTTCGGGCCACGCCAACTGGCCGTTGGCGGCCAAACCAGCGGCATTCAGTATGAGCCGTCGCCGTGAGTCATCTAGCTCCTCATCGGTTCGAGGCCCTAGGAAACCTGTCTCCTCTTCGAAATATCCTCGTACGCGGTCCGACACACAATTGAGGAAGCGGGATCGCAGCTGGGCGCTCGCCTGCGACAGGCACACGACGATGTCCAGCTGGTCCGACTCACGCAGCAGGACAACCAGATCACGGTTGCTGCATCCCGCCAACCGCTCCAGATCCAGAGTGGATACAGCCCGAAGCCAGTTCCAGTCCTTGAAACCGTGCTGGCAGGCGATGACGTGCTGGGCCTCGGTGAGGACAATCTCGCTCTGCGAGTCCTCGTTGAGGCGGGGCAGGTGCTGACGTACGAGAGCGATGGCCTGATCCTCACCGGACCGATAGGCGCCGAACAGATCCTTGGCCTGCTTCCTGTACTGTTCGAGATTGTGCTTGGGCTGTGCGGACATGGCACAACTCCTTTCTCATCTCGCCTGAAGTCCGCTCTTCACAGGCAGAAAGAAGTTGCTCTATATGAGAACTTCGAGGTGGGGGAAGGTGGGCACGGCCCTTTCCGCGGACTGAAGGCTCCCTTCAAGAGCACGCCGACAATATACATCAATCGGGACAGAGCGCCCTGATTACTGGATACCGACCCTTGAAGCTACTCGTGCGAGACCTCACCTACCGTCCCAACAATCTCCTTGGGGAGATCGAGGGAGTGGAGTATCTCGTCGCTCCTACCTCCGAAGATGCGATCCGTCTGGCAGCAGATACCGACGCGGCACTCGACTACTGCAGCACGTCATTCATCGAGGCGGCTCCGAAGCTGCGATGGATCCAGATGCTCAGTACCGGTGTCAACGGTGTGCCTTTTGATCTGCTGCGCGAGCGCGGCATCGTGCTGACAAATGCCGGAGCCTACGGCCCCAACATGGCCGATCACACCCTGGCCTTCATGCTCATGTTGAGCCGTCAGATTCCCCAGATCCTTCATCGTCAGGCGAGAGAAGGATGGCTGAGGAAGGACATGCCCGTCCCCGATCCCGGTGAGCTGGATGGTCAGACACTGCTCATCATCGGACTGGGGGGTATTGGACTCGAGACCGCGAAGCGTGCTGCGGCATTCGGCATGCACATTGTCGCCACACGCCGTCACCTGGAACGACCGGTGCCGGATTTCGTTGATGAACTACACCCAGTAGAGGCACTCGACGACCTGCTGCCTCGCGCTGACTGGGTCAATGTCAGCGTGCCCTATACGGCGGACACGGTCGACCTCATCGGTGATCGCGAATTCGGCCTGATGCGTTCCGGTGTGCATATACTCTGTCTGTCTCGCGGCGGCATCATCAACACCGACGCCCTGTTGCGCGGCCTCGACAGCGGAAAAGTCGCAGGCGCGGGTCTGGACGTAACCGATCCCGAACCTCTGCCCGACGACCATCCGCTATGGAAGTATCCCAACGTGATCATCACTCCGCACGCGTCCGGGCACTCCGAGGCCGCCCACCGACGGCTGGGGGAGCTGGTGGTGGACAACGCACATCGCTTTCTCAACGGCCAGTCCTTGCGCAACGTCGTCGATCTGGATCTGCGATACTGAACGCTATCTGCCTGGCGCCTGTATCCGATCTGGCAGGGCAGATTCGTAGCGGCGGATAATCTCGTCCCATTGGCCGTTGGCGGCCGCGTCGATGGTGCGCCGGTGCGGCTCTGCAGCAAACCACGCCAGCGTCTCCTCAATACCGCGGGAGAACGGTGTGGTGGCGGTAAAACCGGGCACGAAGCGCTTGATCTTCGAGTTGTCGAAAACGACACTGATCGCCTTGTCGCCGAGCAGGCTCCCTTCGTAATCTGGGTCGTGCGCCACGAGGGTGTCGGAGGCGATATGGATCAGCTTCGCCTCGACACCCGCAGCGTGCCCCACTGCCTCGTAGATCTGGTTCCACGTCAGGACTTCATCCGAGGTGATGTGGAAGGCGTGACCCGTCGCCTGCTGATGGCCCAGCAGACCGACAAGTCCCTTGGCGAAATCGCGGTTGTGGGTCACCGTCCACAGCGATGTGCCATCCCCTGGAACGATGACCTGCTTTCCCTGCTGCAGGCGCTCGACGATGGTCCACGGGTGATTCCAACTGCCGATGCATACAGGGATCTGGGTCAGGCCATAGGTGAGCGATGGCCGGACGATGGTGATGGGAAACCCCTGTGTGCGGTACGCCTGCAACAGGCGCTCTTCACAGGCGATCTTCTTGCGCGAGTATTCCCAGTGCGGGTTGGCCAGAGGTGTGTCTTCAGTGACCAGGTGGTGAGTGGCCGGCTTCTGATAAGCGCTGGCTGAACTGATGAAGACGTACTGCTGGATTCGTCCGGCCAACAGGTGGATGTGCGTCTCGATCTGGTCTGGCGTGAATCCCACCCAGTTGACGACCACATCGAAGTCGTGCTCCGCTACAGCGCCCCGCAACATTTCCCCATCGTAGGCGTCTCCTTTGAGGAGAGTGGCGCCGTCAGGAGGTGGGATCTTCCTGTCCTCCCCGCGATTGAGCAGGAAGAGTTCGATGCCCTGCTCGACCGCCAGGGCAGTCGAGGCCGTGCTGATCAGGCCGGTGCCACCGAGGAACAGAACTTTCATGGCTGCTACATTTCGGCTGGGGAAGAAGGAATCTGCGGATGTGAGAATCGCCTCTGGGAGTTAATATATCAGGCACGTCGATCCATGGTCACCTGTTACGAGACTTGCGATGACAGATCCTGAGCAACCTGCCTCACAAGGGATGGACCGGGACTGGAGCCTCCTGTTCCTCGGTTGGCTTCTCGCTACCCTATCGACCCTGGGGAGTCTATTCTTCAGCAATGTCATGGAGTTCGCCCCGTGCGTGCTGTGTTGGTACCAGCGGATCTGCCTTTTTCCGCTGGTCATCATCCTGGCTCTGGGGCTCTTTCCGCTTGACCGAACTGTCGTGAAATACTCCCTGCCATTGGTGGTTGTAGGCTGGCTGCTGTCCGCGTACCACAACCTGCTCTACGCGGGTATCATCCCGGCCAGTCTGCAGCCCTGCACCAGGGGGGTGTCGTGCACCGAGGAGTATATCGAGTTCGGTTTCCTGTCGATCCCGTTGTTGTCACTGCTGTCGTTCAGCGCGCTGCTGTGCATCCTGATCGTCTTCAAGAGGAGGAGTCTCCAGTGAGGCGTATTCTGTTCGCCGGGTCAGGCCTGGTGCTGGTCGCGGTTTTTTTCGCCGCGGCATCGTACTACAAGTCGTGGCGGTCAGCCGAGCTCGGTTTCATGGCTCAGGAGAACGCCTCCGTCTTTGTTCGCCCTCATTCGTCCACTGTGGGCAGTGATAGCGCCAAGGTCTTCCTCGTCAAGTTCACCGATCCCGCGTGCGAGACGTGTGCCGCCTTCTCGGAACTGGTCAAGCAGGCGATGGATGCCTTTCCGGGACAGATCAAGTTCGTCGTCCGCTACGCTCCTTTTCATACGGGCTCGGACGGAGCGGTTCGTATCCTGGAAGCAGCCAAGAATCAGGGCAAGTACTGGGAAACCCTCAAGTTGCTCTACCGTCGACAGAGCACGTGGACGGAGCATCATCGTGTGGTGCTCGACAGGATCTGGCCGTTGCTGCCCGAGGTGGGGCTCGACGTGGCGCGTGTGCGGGCCGATATGAGAGATCCGCGGATCAGCGCGATCATCGAACAGGATCTCGCCGATGCCGAGGCGCTGGGTGTGCGCA
>MDTC01045144.1_pt1 | contig 18430 bp, 16 predicted proteins | sample 811181 | NCBI WGS metagenome assembly MDTC01 (sample SAMN05326644, study PRJNA326480) | marine metagenome | isolation source: seawater | place: Pacific Ocean: North | collected 2011
AGCCTTATATCTTTTAGAACATTAGCTTTGCCTTTAACGATAAGATTTGTCTCAGATTTTTCCTCGTGATATTGAAGACTACATTTATTACCTTCAATCATATATATTCTTTTTAAGACATGATGATTCTTAAACCATGATATCCAAATTTCATGGCCCCAAGGCTTGTTAACTTGTTTTGGGTTTTTTACTAACTTATAATATTCAATAGTTTGCTCTGATCTTTCACCGTTTATATCTAGAATCTCAATTATTGGATTTTCATCTTTTTTGGATTGCACAGTAACTGCATAACTTTTATTTTCAGTTATAGAAAAATTTATATCAGGCATAATATTTATGCCATCATTATCATTTAATTTTACTTTCTCAACTTTAGAGTTGATTTCTAGGCTAATTTCCATTGTTCCGGAATGTACAAAGATAGTTTTGAGAGTATCCTTAGTGAGAAAACTGAAATCGGAATCATTTTCATCAATTTGATGCATTGAATAATACTTATTTGATGAAAGAACTTTAGACATTTCTATAATAGTTTTTTTGAATCATAGTACTAATTGATAGGCTGTTCAAGAAAAATTTAAATGAAGACAAATCATACTGTCTTTTATATTCACTATTTTTATAGATATTAGATAAAACTATATTTAATAATGAATTACAATTATAAGCTAATGTGTTAAAAAAGTAGTTATATGAGTATTAAACAAATTCACAGAAATAAAGACGTCATCAATGAATGTGAGGATTTAGAATACTTAGATAAATTTGATAGTTACCCAGTGTTCATGGGATGTGTAAATCAGCCTATAGAGCAAGATATATTAGTCGACATGCAATGGGGGATATCTAAAAATTCTGGTATTATTCAATTAAGTTCTCTCATCCCCCTGGAAATTCTTTACTCAGAAGATCATGGCGCAGGGGTTACTGGTACTATGTGGTTACAGCATCATAAAGAATTCGCAAAATTCATTCAAAAACAGTCACCAAAATCAGTACTAGAGATTGGTGGCTCTCACGGGATATTAAGTAGAGAATACAAAAAAACAAATGATATAGGTTGGACAATTTTAGAGCCGAATCCAGTTCCTGCTGCAGATGTAAATGCAGTATTTATTAAGGGATTTTTTAATGATGAATTCATTTTCAGTGACGACATTGACGCTATCGTCCACTCACATGTCTTTGAGCATGTATATTATCCAAATGAATTCATTACTCATATTTCTAATTTCTTGGAAGAGGGGCAAAAACTAATTTTTAGCTTTCCAAATATGGAACAAATGCTTAAAAGAAAATACACAAATTGCATAAATTTTGAACATACTGTGCTCTTAACAGAACCATACGTAGATTATCTCTTATCAAAGCATGGCTTTAAAGAAGTTGATAAACAATATTTTCAGGATGATCACAGTATATTCTACTCTTATATAAAAGATTCTACTGTGGATACAATCACACTTCCCAATGGTCTTTATGAACATAATAAAAAATTGTATCTAGATTATGTTGATTATCATAAAGAACTTATCAATGATCTCAATATAAAGATTGAAAATACTAGTGATGATCAAGATGTATACTTATTTGGTGCGCATGTTTTTGCACAATCATTGATTGAATTTGGACTTAATACAAGCGGCATTATTTGTTTGCTAGATAATGATAAGAATAAGCAGGGCAAAAGACTATATGGGACTTCAATGGTAGTAGAATCTCCTAAAATTCTAAAAGGAGTTAATAATCCAATCGTCATACTAAAAGCGGGAGTTTATAATAGAGAGATAAGCACTGATATTCTAAATAATATTAATTCTGATACTATATTTTGGGAATGATATCATGATCAAGAAATTTATATTTTCATTAGCATTAATATGCTAAGTAATTTACATAAAAAGAGAATTTTACTATGAGACGAATGATAAATCTTTTAAGACGTATTTTAAAGCCCCTGAGTAATTTTATTGAAGTAATGGTGATAAAAATCTTCAATTACTTTTTTGGAGTAAGGGGTATAAATCTAGGTTCTGGTCAGAATTGGCGCAAAGTTGGCTGGATTGGAATAGATCAACTAGATGGACAAATGCTAGATAAGAGTAGTAAATTTCATTTTAAAGATAACTCTATTGACTATATATTTTCCGAGGCGTTCTTTGAGCATATTAATGATGAAGATGTAAATAATTTACTGAATGAATCTTCAAGAGTTTTAAAAAAAGGCGGAAAGATTAGACTTATTACTCCTCACTTTGAAAAACTCTTAAAAAAATATAGAGATGGTGATGAAAATTTTTTCACAGAGGTTACGGGAGTTAACGGTCGACCAGAATGGGAAAAATTTGGAGTCAAAAAGTGCATAGAAAATTACTTAGGCCACTGGTTCGCAGCATATGATAGTAAAGACAATATAAATGATGATGAATTTTACAGGGGTCCACCAATTGGCATTGAGGAGGAAATTAAGATAAAAGCAACTGAGTTGTCATTAAAAGAATTTAGTGAATGGATTGTATCAAATATCCCTAAAGATAGGTTTAAAAAACCTCATGGACATATTAACTGGTTTAATTACGATAAATTTCATGAAATATTGAAAGATAAAGGCTTCGAAAACATAAAAGAATCTACATGTTGTAAATCAGAATATTCAGTTTTTTTAGATAACAAGTTTGACAAGAAATTTAGGGCGGGCTCAAGTTTGTATATAGAAGCAGAAAAAAAATAATAAAACGATGAAGATTGCACTTTGTTTATTTGGTCATGTTGGTGGAAAAAAAGAGAAAAACGGAACATTAGCTGGTCATGTTGATTTATCTAGGGTTTATGAATCGTATAAAAAAATGATTCTTACTAATAATGACGTAGATATATTTATTCATAGTTGGAGTATCGATTATGATGATGAAATAACAAATTTGTATAGACCAACTGCTTCGATAATTGAAGAACAAAAAGATTTTTCTTTTGTAAAGCTGGAAGATTATTCTATGAAGCACTTTGATACTTACACGAATTATTATATTACTTATCAGGGGAAAACTACAGACGTACTTACAGACACAATGATTAGATCTGCTAGTAGATGGTATTCCAATAGTAAGGCGTTACAAATCATGAGTGACTATTCTAGAAATAGTCATGTCTCCTATGACTATGTTTTTCAAGGTAGATTAGATTTATTATTTTTCAAAAAAATTAATTTTCTAAAATTAGATAGTAAATACTTTTATAGTCCAGTTCGAGAAAAGGAAAAAGGTAAAGCGCTTAATGAATATTTCCTCATATCAAATCAAAAAAATGCTGAAATATTTAGTGAGATATATAATAATAAAAACAATTATTCAATTCGTCCCCCAATTGCGGCAAAACAACATTTAGATAAAAATAATATTGAAACAAAAGAATGTAATTTTGTATTGGCAAAAGATTTTAACACATTGAGAAATCAAGAGGGAAAAGAAATTAATCAAAGATTATCTTCACGTCTAATTAGAGTTATGAAGAATCCTAGTGTTATAATATTTAGGATTTATGAAAAGCTTAGAAAATTAATTAACAAAAGTGATATATAAAAAATGTTTTTCGAAAAAAATATAAAGCAGTTTACTATTAATCAAGACTTAACGCTTGATGAGTTTTATCAAAAATTTAACAAGAAACATCATAACTTTTTCTGTGTATCGAATGAAAAAAATAAAATTGTAGGTGTTTTATCCCTTGGTGACCTAGCCAGGTCACAACCAAGAGCTCTCAATGATAAATCACTACATGTGTCTGATGTAATGAATGTAAACTATTATGCTTTAAGATATGGATCGTCATTATCAACTTTAATTGATTGTCTTAAAAAATATCGTTTTGTTCCAATAGTTGATGAGTTTGATAATATTAAAATGCTAGTTAAAGGTGACCCCAGTAAACGCGAGTTTCATTTAGCCAATCATTCTATAAAACATCAAGAAGATTATATATTAATAGCAGAAATTGGAAATAATCATAATGCTTCTGTGGATCGAGCCTATGAACTAATTCGCTTAGCTAAAGAAAATGGAGCGCACATAGCTAAGTTTCAAATGAGAGATTTAACTTCACTTTATGGCGATATTGAATCCTCCGAGGATTTATCCACGGAATATGTAGTTAATCTGCTTAAAAAAGTATCCTTGTCTGACGAAGATATGTATAGATGCTTTGATTATTGTAAAACTATAGGAATTACTCCATTATGCACGCCTTTTGATCTTTCGAGCTTATCCAAATTAGAGAAGTATGGTTTGGAAGGATATAAGGTAGCTTCTGCAGATTTAACTAATCATGAGTTACTCGAAGAGCTAATAAAAACTAAAAAACCTTTGATTCTATCAACAGGTATGTCAACAGATGAAGATATTGATCTTGCCATTTCTATACTTGATCGTAACTATGTTAACTATGTAATTTGTCATGCAAACTCAACTTATCCAGCTCCTTATGCAGATGTTCATTTGAATTATATCGATAATTTAAAGTCTCGAACCTCATCTGTAATTGGCTACTCAGGTCACGAGAGAGGCTGGCATATCCCGCTCGCTGCATTTACTAAAGGTGCACAGGTGATTGAAAAGCATTTCACAGTTGATAAATCTTTGGAGGGAAATGACCACAAAGTTAGTTTATTACCATCTGAATTTAATGAAATGAGTCTAGCTATCGCTGATTTATCTAAAGCACTTGGTGTTGGTCATAAGAGAAAAATAACACAGGGCGAGGCAACAAATAAAATAGCATTGGCTAAATCTTTATTTAGCGTTAATGATATTGAAAAAGGTTCTAGGGTTACTGAAAAAGATATCCTTATACGCTCACCTGGTATTGGTTTAAGTCCGAGAATGAAGGAGACTTTAATTGGACGCACAGTTCATAGAGACATCAAAGCTAATCAAGCTTTTTATAAAAGTGATTTAGAAGAAGAAATACCAACCACTATATTAAAAACACCTCAAAAATTTAAATGGTGCATCCCAGTTAGACATCGCGATGTATATAAACTCTTTGATGCTTTCCAACCACCAGCAATTGAATTTCATCTATCTTTTAAAGATTTGCTGATAAATGATGAAGAAGTTATTACTAAAAATTTAGATTCAGAAGTAATTGTTCACTCACCTGAGCAGTTCGATGGTGATTTTATTCTTGATCTTTTCTCTGACAACCAAAAGATTGTAGATAAGACTATAGAGCTACTTAATGAAATTTTTAATAAAGCAAAAAAACTCGGACAATTAATCGGTTATAATGGTAATCCTAAAGTAATCGTCAATTGTGGAGGGCATAGTTTAGATAAGTTTTTTTCAAAAAATGAGACAGAGAGACGTATTGAAAACTTCGTTAAAAATGTAGAAGAAGTAAATACAAAAGGCTGTCGTTTTCTAGCACAAACTATGCCTCCCTATCCATGGCATTTTGGCGGTCAAGGCTTTCATAATCAGTTTACTAGTGCAGAAAATATTAAAAAAATTTTAAAAAAGACAAAATGTGATATTGAATTATGCCTTGATATTTCACATTCATATATGTGGTGTAATTATTCTGGAGATAATTTATCAGAATTTATTAGTAAAATAGGTTCGAAAGTTTCTCATATTCATATTTCGGATGCTACAGGAGAGTCAGAAGAGGGTTTACAAGTTGGTGAGGGAAGTTTGAATTTCGAACAAATTTTAAAAGCAATGTCGGTTATTCCCAAAAATACAACTTTGTTACCAGAGATTTGGCAAGGTCATGATAACCTTGGAGAGGGATTTAGGATAGCACTGGAGAGATTAAATAAATTGGGATATTAGATCTTAACAGAAGCAAGACTTTTTAAGCATCTATATGAAGACTAATATCACTAATGGTGAGCATATTTTGAAAAAAATAGTATTATAAATAATATGATTACAGCAGTTATTCCTGCTCGTTCAGGATCAAAACGTTTACCAGGAAAGAATGTTAGGAAACTAGCTGGAAGACCTTTAGTTTTCTATACCCTTGATTCTGTTTTAGGTCACTCAGAGATTACAAAAATAATTTTTACTACAGACTCTGAAGAATATATCAATTTAGTTAAAGACGAGTATGGCGATGCTGTAAGCTATGAATATCGTCCATCAGAATATGCAGGGGATCAAGTAAAGGTTTATGATGAATTAAAAAGACTTGTTACTACAGGAATCATTCAAACAGAATGGTATATGCAATGTTTACCTACATGCCCATTGCGTGATCAAAAAGTTGTTCGTGGCCTTTTAGATCAATGGATAAGTAGTCCAAGGCCATTATTTTCTGCAGTGAATTATGATTTTCCCACTCAGTTCGCATTTACTTTATCAAACAATAATTTAAGCTGGGAACCTGTTATCAAAGACTCACCTATGTTAACTGGTAATACTCGTTCTCAAGATATACCAACAACATATCGGCCAAACGGCGCAATCTACCTTCAACATGTTGATAATATTCAAAATAAAACACTGTATATTGATTCAGATGTCTATTTAATGAATAGCGAAGAATCAATTGATGTTGATACAAAACTTGATTTTTTATTTTGTGAGCATTTTTTGAAAAATAAGAAAATAAAATGATAGAAAAAGAATACCCAGGATTAACTGTCAGCATACCTCTATTTTTCAATAAAGATGAATCAATCGATTATCAAACTTTAAATAGATATATAGAAGATCTAGGAACACAAAAACATATTTCCGCAATATATAGTATGGCTTATAACACTCGATATAGAATGCTAAGCGAGGAAGAAGTATATAGTTTAAATATAAAAATATTAGAACTTACAAAAAAGAATGGTATTGCATGCTATGTAGGCCACCCTTACATATTTGATAGAGGTAGGCTTGAAAACTATTTAAAAGAAATTGCTAAGTTTAATCCGGCTGGCATATCGATGCTTTACCCTGAGAGATACTATAATATTGATGAACCTCTCCTTGAGTTTTTAGAAATGCCTGCCAAGTTTGGAATGAAAGTAGTTTTACATGAAATGAAGCTTATTTCTGGTTTTAACGGAGATTTGATTAACTGGCCAGAGAAGCTATTGCGGAAAGTTATTAAGTTAGACTCTGTTATTGGCGTAAAGGAAGATTCTAAAGATGATGCTGTTACCCGTGTTGTTTTAGACGAATGTAAAAAAAATAATATAAAATGCATATTGGCCGGTGGCGGTAAACTTAGAGCTTTAAAGTTTATAGACGAAGGATTAGATACTTGGCTGAATGGAACAACAATGTTTTTTCCTAAAGCAATTGATGTAATCTACCCCGCAGTGATGAATAGAGATATGGAGACGGTTAATTATTATAACGAAAACATTGAAAAGCCATTTTTTCAAAAGATAGTTAATAAATGTGGATGGCATTTAGCGCACAAAGCAGCTTTAGAATTTTTTGGGTATGGCCAACGTTATGAAAGGTTTCCACATGCAATTTTGCCGGATGAGGATTTTATTCAGCTAAGTAGTATTTTTTCTAATATAAAAAAATCTCTTGAAAAGCTAGTCTAAGTTACAATGAAAACCCCTGATGCATTTAAGAAAATTGTTGAAATAGAAAATTCTGTTAATACGAAAGTATTTATATGGAAAAGTTTCAATATATGGCCACTTATAAGAAAAATTTTGTGGCTTAAGTTAATTGCTATAAACTCAAGCAATAGAGAATACGAAAAAAAGATTAAACTTGCTCCATTTGCATACATCAAAATCATAATTTCCTCAATATATCGTATGTTCAAAAAAATTAATGCAAGAGAAGATGCTGTAAAATTATTATTCTCTCGCCCAGAGTATTTACAAGAAATAAATTCAAAAAAGTTTATCGATAGAATAGTTGACCCAATTATTGAGTCATTTCGTAAAGATAAAAAAATAACTAAATACTATTTATCAAAAGTACCTAAAGAAAAAAAATTGCTTCATGATGCTTTGTACTTACATCAAAATGCTACTTTTAGTATATTGAAACTTTCTATGGAACAAAAAGAAACAATTTATGAAATTGCAAAAATATTAGATTTAAATGGACATAATTTAGAACGAGATTATAAGAATCAATTACGTTTATTTATTGATTGGTATATCTCAGCTAAAAAATTAATTTCAAAACATAAGAAACTCAAAGAGATATATGTAACTTGTTGGTATATGCCGGAGGCAATGGGTATATGTGCTGCTGCAAGTCAATTTGGTATTAAAACTATAGATATACAACATGGCAAACAAGGAAAGTATCAAGCTATGTATAGTGGTTGGACCAAAATTCCAGATAAAGGTTATGATTTAATGCCAGATAATTTTTGGTGCTGGGGTCAGCCTAGTTGTGATCACATTCTCTCAAGTTCGCCTAATAGAAATATACATATTCCATTTATCGGAGGGTATCCTTGGGTAAACTATTACAAAAAAAATCTAATGAAGGTTGATCCGCATGTCCCCAAAAATAAAATTAAAGTACTTGTGACTATGCAACCACCACAAGGCCAAAATATCCAGAGAATTCCAGATTTCATTATTGATTTTTTAAAGTCTAATAATCTAGTAGATATACATTTTATCTTTAGACTTCATCCAAATGATAATGAAGGCTACTATTATTGTAAAAATAGATTAAGGTTGATTAATCCTAGCTTGTATACAATAGAAGATAGTAAAAGAATCTTATATGATATTTTTTTAGAAATTAGTCACCATATTACTGCATTTAGTTCTTGTGGCTATGAAGCAAGTCTATTTAATATTCCAACATTATTATATGGTGATGAATCAAAAGAGATATATAAATACGAAATAAAGGAGAATATCTTTACTTGGACAGATTCTAGTACTAGCGACCTTTCAAGTTGGCTCACTTCTAGGTCTTCTAATGGGTCAAAGATACTCAATCCATACATTGAAGATACAAAAGATAAGATGAGATGAATTCAATTTTGTACATAAAAAATTTACCACTTTAGAAATTCTCATGATAATAATCAAAGTTTAAATATATTTTAATATAGTTATTAAGAATAGAACGTGATAGATTGTTTTTTATAATCTATAATTTAGTCAAGTGGATAGAGTAATCACATTAGCGCCAATAATATTATTTGTTTACAATCGACTAGACCATACAAAAAAAACAGTGCAAGCCCTTCTTAATAATCAACTTGCAGATAAAAGCACAATCTTTATATGCTCAGATGGAGCTAAGGATGATAATGAAACACATAAAGTTAATCAGGTTAGAAAATATATAAAAACTATTAATGGTTTTAAAGAAATAAATATTATTAATAGAGACAAGAATTGGGGCTTAGCAGATTCAATAATTGATGGAGTAACAAAAATTATTAATGAATTTGATAAAGTAATAGTCCTGGAGGATGATTTAGTCTCCAGCCCCTTTTTTTTGAAATACATGAATGATGCATTAGATCATTTTAAGGAAAAAAAAGATATTTATCACATCAGTGGTTGGAATTATCCATTTAATAATAATCAGCTTGGCGATGTTTTTTTATGGAGGCTAATGAATTGCTGGGGATGGGCAACTTGGTCAGATAGATGGTTTTTATATAAAAAAAATATAAAAGAAACTATAAATGAGTTTACATCCAATGATATAAAAAGATTTAATATTGATGATACTGAGAACTTTTGGAATCAGATTTTAGCTAATGAAAGTGGCAATATCAGTACTTGGGCTATTTTTTGGTACGCCACAATTTATAAAAATAGGGGGTTGTGCGTAAATCCATCTAAATCTTTTATTACAAATATTGGACATGACAATAGTGGAACTCACTGCACAAGCAGTGATGAATATATTAGCGAATTATGCATGAATGATAAAATAGACTTCAACATAGATATTAGTGAGAGTGCTATAGCAATTCAAGAAGTAAAGAATTTTTATAAAAATAATAAAAAAAATATTTTTCAAAGAATTATTAATAGGTTTAGATTAAGTTAATCTTAGATGTTGTGTGATCCAGAATTGAACAATATCTCTTAACAGAAATAAGCTCAAATAAGAGGAATATAAATGAATATAGATTTAAGTAATATAAAATTGAGTAAAAGAGAGAGGAATGAGATATTAAAACTTCTAAATAAAAAAAAAGAAGGTTTGAGTGACCTTGAGCAAACATGGCATTTTATGGATTTGGTTTGGGACGACTATGATTGCAATAGTCTAGATATGGACTCAGATAAAATTAAAAAATTCTACTCTCATCCAGTCTGGCTGCTTAATGGTCTTTTTATTGAGCAGCATGATTTATCTATGAGCCATAGACATGCTATAAGCGATTGGATTATAAATAAAGCATTTAAATCAGTCGTTGACTATGGAGGTGGTTTTGGCACACTTGCGAGACTTATCGCCGAAAAAGATAAAAATATTGATGTATATATATTAGAACCATACCCAAGTGATTTTGGATTAAGAAGAGTAAGAGATTTTCAAAATATAAAATTTATTAAGGAATTAGAAAAAAATTATGATTGTCTGATTGCTACTGATACACTTGAGCATGTTTCTGACCCTCTTTATACATTTTCTGATATGGTCAAAAGCGTGAAGAAAAATGGGTATTTAGTAACAGCTAATTGTTTTGAGCCTGTTATTAAGTGTCATTTACCTCAACATTTTCATTTTCGCCATTCTTTTAATATGTTTGCAGAAATGATGGGACTTAAAGTGGTCACGAATTTAGATAATAGTCACGCAACTATTTTCAAAAAACTGAGAGAGCCTTCACTTAATTGGACAAAAATACGTTTTTATGAAAAGGTATCTAAAATATTATTTCCTATTATTGAAATCGTGAAATTTATTTTTCGACCTCTAAAAAAATTTCTTATCAAATGAAAGTTGTCATAGTAAATACTCTAGATATCGGTGGTGGGGCAGCAAGGGCAGCTTATAGACACCACAAAGGACTTTTGAATTGTGGAGTGGATAGTCAGATGCTCGTACAAGAAAAAAACAGTGATGACTCCACAGTGACATCTTTGAGTAGTAAATTTCAAAATATAACAACAAAGATTCGTATCAGACTTAATAAATTGCCAGTAAATTTATATAAAAATCGTTCCAAAACACTTTTTAGTTCTTCTTTATTGGGTTTAAGAGGTGTAGTAAAAAAAATTAATATACGTAATCCTGATATTGTTCATTTACATTGGATATCTGGTGGGATGATGACCATTGAAGATTTGGCACAAATAAAAGCGCCTATAGTCTGGAGTCTTCATGATATGTGGTCATTTACAGGGGGATGTCATTATAATGAAGATTGTTATGGTTATGAGGACAAATGTGGTAATTGTAGAGTTTTGGGTAGTACAAGACAGAATGACTTAAGTTCAAAAAATCTCATACGAAAAAAAAAGATATATGATAATAAAAAAAACATGACTATAGTAGGTCTTAGTAATTGGATTCATCAATGTTCAAAATCTAGCACTCTTTTTAAACATCAAAGACATATAAATCTTCCTAACTCAATAGACACAACAACATTCAAACCATTTGACAAATTTAAAGCTAGAGATATTTTGAAATTGCCAAAAAATAAAAAACTTGTACTTTTTGGCGCCATGGGAGCAACAAGTGATCCACGTAAAGGGTTTAAAGAACTATGTGCATCTTTACCATATTTATCATCTCAAGATAAAGAGTTAGTTATATTTGGTAATGATAAAAAACAAAAAAATTTTTTTGGCCTTAAAACACACTATCTAGGTAGAGTAGATAATGATAGTAGCTTAATTAAGCTTCTCAGTGCTGCAGATGTATTAATAGTTCCAAGTTTACAAGAAAATTTATCTAATATTATTATGGAAAGTCTCTCATGCGCCACACCAGTTGTATGTTTTGATATAGGAGGTAATAGGGACTTAGTTAGACACAAATTTAATGGTTATCTAGTGAAGCCGTATGATGTAAGTGACTTAAGTCATGGTATTGAGTGGATTTTAAATTCATCGTCATATCAGGAGCTCTGTAATAATGCTAGAGAAAGTATTGTTCAACAATTTGATAGCAATGAGGTAACTGAAAAGTATATAAAACTTTATAAAAATATTTTAAAAGGCTATGAGTAGATACAACAGATAAATAATACCAAATTTTATTATTTATATTTATTGAATTTCAATCAATTAGATATAATATAAATTAGATGCTAGTAACATTTACAGAACCTAAGCACTAATGTTAATTGATAGGGGAGAGGCTGACTTATTAATAACATAAATCAAAAAGAATTACATTCAAAAGCCCCTCTGGTTACAATTATAACCGCTGTATTAAATGGTGGAAAATATTTAGAACAAACAATTGAAAGTATTATAAATCAATCATATAAAAATATTGAATATATTATTATTGACGGGGGATCAACTGATAATACTATAGATATAATAAAATCATATGAAGCTTACATATATTACTGGAGCAGTGAGAGAGACAAAGGAATAAGCGATGCCTTCAATAAGGGTGTAAAGAGAGCAAATGGAGAATATATAAATTTTCAAGGTGATGGCGATGGTTTCACTGGGCCTAATGTTTTAGAGAGGGTATTTGAAGGTGTAAATTCAAAAGAAGATATTTTTGTATGCGGGAGAATACAAAGAGTTGATATAGATGGCAATAAAATTTTCACTTCAAAATATATTAAAAATTTTCAAAAAGAATCATTACTTTTTAGGATGTCCTTACCGCATCAAGGATTATTTACGCATAAAAATTATTTTAAAGAATATGGTTTTTTTGATACTAATTGTACTTTCTGCATGGACTATGATCATCTGTTAAGAGGTTATAAGGATTTTCCAAAAGTTTTAACAAAAGATATTATTGTTGCAAAATGGAGAGTGGATGGAATAGGAAACGGAAGAACACTTGAGATATTAGAAGAATATGACAAAACAAAAAGGAAAAATAAAATTTCATGTGATGCTGTCTTAATTTTCTTGAAATATTGGGCTTTATTGAAGCACTACATCAATGTGATATCTGGAAGAGATTAAAGTGTTGCAAGAAAGAGTTCTTTGGATAGATAAACTTAAAGCTTTTGGAATATTAAGCGTAATCTTGGGGCATATTCAATCACCTTTTGGCGCCTTCATCTTCTCTTGGCATATGCCTTTATTTTTTTTCTTGTCTGGATTTTTCATTCACAGTGAAAGGCCCGTAAGTGAGTTTCTGAACCAGGATTTTAGAAGAATTATGATTCCTTTTTTTATTTTCGCCCTGATTGCAATGATGATTGAGCCAATAAAAAGAATTATGTTGAATAGAGAGAGCCTAGATTATTTCCATGAATATGCGGAGATTTTTATTTATATGGATTATGCTCACTTAAATAATACTTATGCATTTGTATTATGGTTCTTACCCGCATTACTTTTTGGGAGATTGATTGTTTATTTAATCATCAGATCATTCAATAATATTTGGATACAATCAATTGTCATAATATTCTTATTTTTTTGTAGTTTTTACATTGATATTTATTTCGGAATAGATAATGCATTAAATGCCATTTTGTTTATATTTATTGGATTTATTTTTTATGGACATTTCCAAGATGAAAAAAAACTATACATCTTATTGTTTGTTTTGCCATTATTATTTTATTTCTTCGGTACTCCAGCCCTAGATATGGCATCAAAAGAATTTGAAAACATTGTTATTAATATTTTATATGCATTATCTATAATCTTTATTCTCGTGACTTTATCTAAAAAAATAAGCATTGAGTCTAGGCATTTAAGCCTCTGGGGATCCAATACTATGTTACTTTTTATTATTCATCCTTATACAAATAATATCGGACATTTAATTGTAAAAAATATTCAATTTGGAGATTGGTTCTTAAAATTCATTATTTCTATTATTCTCCTCCATGTTATTTTACAAATCAAAAAAATATTTATAAATAGAGGTATATTCAAATATGTATGACTACATAATTGTTACACACATCCCAAATTTTTATAAAGTTAACCTTTATAATGAGTTAGTAAAAAAATTAAAAATATTAGTTGTATTTACTGCTAGAAATACAAATGAAAAAAGAGCGAGCGATTTTATAGCCTTAGCAAATACTCATTTTGAGTACAGACTACTTTATGAGGGCGATTTTGAAGATAGGGATGTAAAATCCAATATAAAAAAATTAAAGGTTATATTAAAGGAGTGCCAATATAAAAGAATATTAGTAAGCGGATGGGACACAAAAGAGGATTGGTATTCTATACTTATGAGTAAGAAATCAAAAAACTGTTTAGCTTTAGAATCAACAATAAATGAAAGTAGCGTAAACGGTATAAAAGGTGTTATGAAAAAGATATTCTTAAGCCGGATTTCAACAATTTTTGCATCAGGGACTTTACATAAAAATCTTTTAGATAGATTGAGCTACAAAGGTAATGTTAAGATTACAAAAGGTGTTGGAATAATTAATAAACCTAAGTTTGATTCATTGAAAAGACACTATAAAAAAAGATTTCTATTTGTTGGCAGACTATCAAAAGAAAAAAATATCGAATTGCTAGTAGAGATATTTAATGGTTTAAAAGAATTTACATTAACAATTGTGGGTACGGGTCCGTTAGAGGAGAAGCTAAAGGACAAAGCAAAAGAAAATATAATTTTTGAAGGACAAGTAGCTAATCAAGAACTCAAAGAAAAATTTGAAAAGAATGACCTTCTTATACTTCCTAGTATCTCTGAGACTTGGGGGCTTGTTGTGGAGGAGGCGCTATATTTTGGAATGCCTATCATAGTTAGTAATAATTGTGGTATTTGTGAACTTGTAGAAGAGAATGTGAATGGATATGTTGTTGATTTGAAGTCTCCAAAAATTATGAAAGATATAATTCTAAATATTAATGAAGATATTTATCAAAAATTAATTGAAGGAGTTGATACATTTTCTGTAAATAAGAAAGATATAGAACAGGTATTATCATATGATACTTAACAAAACTAGCTCAGCTACAAGAATCGAAAAACTAATATTATTAGTACTAATACTAACTCCTATTTTCTCATTTCAAGAATCTTTAGCTTTATTAATGGAAGGAAGAAGAGGCCTTGTAAATACAAGTAATATTTTAACTTCTGTATATATCAAGGGACTTAAAGATTTATTTTTTATTTTAATTATTTTAATTTCTTTGTTAATGATTATAGAAAAACTCTCGATTAAGCGTGTTACAGTAGTTTTTTTAGGATTTATTTTAGTCTTTATATTATTACCGGCGTACTACTATCATAGTAACGTTTTAATATATTTGTCAGGTATCAGATGGATAATGCCATTTATTTTAGCAGCATTTCTCGTAAGTCATGTCGATAAAGAGTTAATAATTAAGATAGGAACAATTATATTTTATTTATTTATTATTCATTTTATAATTCAAATAATACAATTATTTTTTTCTTATGGCTATTTTGGGTTAAACACTTTTGGCCTATCATCAAGAAATCCTGGAATCTTTTACATTCCAAGTACTGCAGCAGTGTTTGCAGTTCTCGTATTATTCTTCAGTAAGTACTATATGAGAAAAGAATTTGAAAGAAAAATTTTTTACCTAATACCAATTAGTATATTTTTAACTGCATCAGGAACAGGAATCGGAATATATATAATTTTTATGACAATCTATTATTTGAAAAAAAGTCTCTTACCTTTTGTCCCTATATTTTTAATCTTTGTAGGAATTATATTATTATTGTCACTAGATAGTTTATCTGGACGATCGGGATTAGTAGAAAATTCATTGGGCGTGAGATTAGAAACTTTCATAGATGTTTTACTAAATGCCACTTATTTACCTCAACACTTCGGATACGGTACAGCAACCGGTGAATTAATAGTAAACAAATTCAATTTAAATATACCCATGATTTCAACAGAATCTTGGTATGCTTCATCCATAGTTAATCTGGGATTAATAAATAGTCTTTTAATTTTATTAACTCAACTAATTCTATTTGCAGTACTGACTATATCAAAAGATAAGGAAAAATTACTTTTCTTAATTATATATTCTTTAGTTGCTATAACTACAAGTATTACTGAATCATATCCCTTAAATTTGATTTTATCAGTATTACTTGCATACTATATAAAACCTAAAAATATAAATGATAGATTTTTCACTCATGTACAATCAGAATCAATGACTGACCTAAAACGGTAAGAAAAAACTTTATTAATATAATCCATAATAATTAAAAAGACTAATCAGGAATGTTTATCCTAATCTTTAAGGTATAGTGTTAATTCTTATGGCAAACTATAGTTAAGATATGCTTAAGATAGTAACAATTTCATTTTCTTTAAATAAAGGCGGCGCTGGTTTGGCTGCCAACAACTTTAGGCACTTATTAGTTAATAATAAATCAAGTTCTAAAGGGGACTCAATTACACAAGATGATGCGGGAAAATATCAGTTCTTTAAGCGTTTGATTTCGTTAGCTTTAAGTAAACTACAATTAGATGGTAATCCAATTAAACATTCATTAAACCTTTTCTCATATCAGCCTATTTTAAACTCTTTTAGATGCACTAAAGATATTCTTTACCATATACATTGGATGAACAATGACACGTTAAGTGTGTTTGATTTTGATAAGATTCCACCGGGAACAATTATTACTCTTCATGATGAATGGTTATATTGCGGCTCAGAACATCACTATATAGTTTCAGATAACTCAAATAAATTTATTTCAGGGTATCAATTTTTTAAAAGCGGTGTATTTGGGATTAATTGGAATTATTTCATCTGGAAAGTGAAGTATCGAAAACTTGCACACCGTGATGATTTAATTTATACAGTTCCTTCTAGTTGGATGTTAGAGCGTGCCAAATCAAGTGCTATATTAAATAAATCTAATATTTTACTTCTTCCAAATCCAATTAATACAGAGATATTTAAACCATCTGCAAAAGATATTGTTAATACTTTTCGAAGTAGTTTGAATATCGATAATAATAGCTTTGTAATCGCTTTTCCCACATTTCTTGGCAAGAAAAATCAACTTAAAGGTATAAATTTACTTAATAGTGCATTGGAATTATTACAATCAAAAACTTATAAAAATTTTATTTCTAAAATTATTTTAATTGACTTTGGTGGATCCACAGGTGAATCAATTGTACATGGGTTTCGCAAGATTTCTATTGGTCAAATTAATGACCCATCTTTTTTAGCAAAACTTTATTCTGCAGCCGATTGTGTTGTGGTGCCCTCTATGATTGAATCATTTGGACAAGTTGCAGCTGAAGCATTATCCTGCTCTACCCCGGTTGTGTGTTTTGATACATCTGGCTTAAGAGATATTGTTCTTCAACACTATACAGGGTTGGTTGCTGAATCATTTTCTCCCACTTCTTTGTGTGAACAATTATTAGATATGATTAATACTTCTAAAAAGGCAAGGTTAGTAATGGGTAAAAACGGAAGAAAACATGTGATTGAAAACTTTTCATTTCCAATCATTACAAAGAAATACTTAAATATTTTGGAAGATGCGGCGAAATTAAAAAAAATAACAGGATAATGAAAATTACAATCATAACAGTAGTGTATAACAATATAGCAACTATAAGCGATGCTATAGATTCCGTGCTAACTCAAACATATAATAATATTGAGTATATAGTTATAGATGGTGGCAGTAATGATGGCACAGTAGAGAAAGTACAAAGCTATGAAAAAGGCATAGATAAGCTTGTAAGCGAGAAAGATAAGGGCATTTATGATGCAATGAATAAAGGCATAGTGCTAGCTACTGGAGATATTGTAGGGATACTAAATAGTGATGATGTATATTTTGACGAAAATGTCATAGATAGTGTTATAAAAAATTTCAAAAAAAAACAAACTGACTGTGTTTATGGTGATTTATATTATGTAGAAAAAAATGATTTAAATAAGATTATTAGATATTGGAAATCATCTAAATTCAAAGCGGGAAGTTTCGCACAAGGCTGGCATCCGCCGCACCCAACTTTTTTTTTAAAAAAAGAAGTTTATGAAAAATATGGACTATTTGATTTAAAGATGAAAGTTTCTGCTGATTTTGATTTAATGTTAAGACTTTTAGAAAGACATCAAATCTCTACTTCATATTTATCTAAAGTACTTGTAAAAATGCGATTAGGTGGAGAGAGTAATAGGAGTTTAAAAAATATTATCATTAGTAACAAGACTATTTTAAAATCATTTGACAAAAATAAGATAAAAGTAAATAAATTTGCATATATCTTCTATAGATTAATACCTAAAGTTATTCAAATGATAAAAAAAGGAAGATGATAATATAGAACCTTAAAGCCCAAAATATTGAAGTATCTCTTTGCCTAAGACACTTAC
>MDTC01152556.1_pt1 | contig 18429 bp, 16 predicted proteins | sample 811181 | NCBI WGS metagenome assembly MDTC01 (sample SAMN05326644, study PRJNA326480) | marine metagenome | isolation source: seawater | place: Pacific Ocean: North | collected 2011
ATCAGCTGATATCTGGAAAGAAAGTGGAAGATATAATGATTATGGTGAAGAAATGTTAAGAATTAAAGATCGCCAAGGAAGAGAAATGCTTTATGGCCCTACCAACGAAGAACTTATAACTGAAATTTTTAGAGTAAGTGTAAAATCTTATAAATCATTACCTCAAATTCTTTACCATGTTCAATGGAAGTTTAGAGATGAAGTAAGACCAAGATTTGGGATTATGAGATGTCGGGAGTTCTACATGAAAGATGCTTATTCTTTCGACATTGATGATAATCAAGCAAAGCAGTCTTATAATAAAATGTTTTATGCTTATCTAAAAACTTTTAATAGATTAGAGCTCCAGGCGATACCGATGGCAGCAGATACAGGTCCTATTGGTGGGGATTTGTCTCATGAATTTATAATATTAGCAGAAACTGGCGAAAGCAATGTTTATGCTGATAAAAATATCTTTAATATCAAATTGAATAATTATAATTTTACTAAAGATTCATTAGAAAAAATGAGAAATGATTTTTCTTCTCTTTATTCTGCTACTGATGAAAAATTTAATAAAGATAATTTTGAAAAAAAGATAAAAAAAGAAAATCAAATTGTTACCAAAGGAATAGAAGTTGGGCACATTTTTTATTTTGGAGACAAATACTCTAAACCCTTAAATTGTTTAGTAGATCATCCAGAAGGGAAAAAAGTTGCTGTCAAAATGGGCTCATATGGAATAGGCGTATCCAGATTAGTTGGAGCAATTATTGAGGCAAAATTCACAAAAAATGTTATGAAATGGCCTAAATCTGTTTCACCTTTTGATATCGTAATTATTCCTAGTATAAACAAAAACAACTTAGATAGCTTAGAAAAATCTAATCAAATTTATAATGAATTAAAAGAAGATCAAATTGATGTGCTTTTAGATGACGTAAATGAAAATATTTCAGCCAAATTTAAAAAACATGACTTAATAGGAATTCCTTATCAAATTATAGTTGGCTCAAAATCTGAGCCAAATAGATTTGAATTTAAAGAAGTTGGAAAAGAAGCAAAAATGCTAAGCTTGAAAGAAATAAAAGAAAAGATAAAAAAATAAATTGTTTACTACTGTAGAAAAATTAATCGCACTTAGAAATTTAAGGCCCAAAAAAAAAGAGGGTTTTTTAAAAGTTATTTCTATGTTTTCATTCATCGGTATTATGTTAGGAGTAGCAATTTTAATTATAGTAATGTCCGTAATGAATGGTTTTAGAACTGATCTTACTAATAAAATTTTAGGATTTAATCCACATTTAATAATTAAACCTTATAATGAAAAAAAAATTTCTAATTCATTTAAAAAACAACTAAATGATAGTTTTGAAAATATAAGTTTCCTAGACTCGTTCAGTGGAGAGGGTGTCTTAATGAATTCAGAAACCACAAAGGGAGTTTTAGTAAAAGGCTTAGATGAAAATAATAAAAAAAATTCAGTTTTTTTAAATAATATTTTAATTGAAGGGCATGAAAGTATAATCAAATCTAATGGAGTAATTGTTGGCAAACAACTGGCATTTGATCTCAACCTAAAACTTGGTGATAAAATAAATTTGCTTTCATCTGCTTTTATAAGCACTCCATTTGGAGGAGTGCCTAAGCAAGAGGCTTTTGTTGTTAAAGGAATTTTTAGTAGCGGTTTTTACGAATTTGATCAAAACGTAATTTTTTTAAATTTAGTTGATACCCTTAATTTTTTTAATAAAACAGATGAAGATATTAATTTAGAAATCTATCTTCCCAATCCATTAGAAGCAGACAAAATAAAAAACAAAATTCAAAATCTAGAAAGTAATTTATATGTATATAGTTGGATTGATTTAAATAAATCTTTTTTTGGAGCATTAAAAGTAGAAAGAAATGTAATGTTTGTAATTTTAACATTAATTATAATTGTGGCAGCCTTTAATATTATTTCAGGATTGACTATTCTCATAAAAAATAAAACAAAAGAAATAGCGATATTAAAAACACTTGGACTTTCTAATAAATCAATAGTTAAATCCTTTTTTTTAACGGGGTTTACTATAGGCTTAACAGCAACCGTTACAGGATTAGTTTTAGGTATTTTATTTGCTTCATATATTGAGCCGATAAGAATATTTTTATCAAGTATATTTAATATAGAAATATTTCCACCAGATGTTTATTTTCTAGAAAAAATGCCCAGTGAAATAAATCCAGTTTCAATATTAGTGATCTTTATACTCTCTTTGATAACCACAACTATAGCATCATTAATACCCGCACTATCTATTACAAAAATGAATACAATAAAAGCTTTAAAATATGAGTAAAAATATTTTAAAAATAAAAAATGTAAAAAAATCCTTTAACCACAAAAATGGAAAGGTTCATATCTTTAAAGATGTTACTTTAAATATTAACCAGGGTGATCTAGTTGCGTTAGTAGGGCCATCTGGTTCCGGAAAGTCAACTTTATTAAATATAATTTCTTTTTTAGACAGCGCAGACTCTGGGGAAATATTTTTAAATGGTACTAATTTAAAAAAACTCAATGAAATTGATAAAAATGAACTAAGAAAAAATAAAATTTCTGTTATTTTTCAAAACAATAACCTTCTTAATGATTTTACCGCAATAGAAAATATTTTAATGCCACTTAAAATTAGAAATGAGGATAAAAAAAAATCTTTTAAGAGGGCAAAAGCCATACTTGCGGATTTCAATTTATCTCACCGACATAGCCATTTTCCTGATGAATTATCAGGTGGGGAACAACAAAGAGTAGCTATAGCTAGAGCTTTAATTTCAGAAACAGATCTTATTTTAGCTGATGAGCCAACTGGAAATTTAGATTTTAAAACTTCTCTTGAAATTTTTTCATATTTTTTAAAATTGAAAAAATTAAACAAAACTATAATTTTTGCAACTCACAATAGAGAACTTGCTAACAAAGCAGATTATAAGTTGAGTATTCTAAATGGTAATATAAAAAGTACAAATGTCTGATGTTAAATCATTTAATAATTTTAAAATTCACACACAATATTCTATTTGCGAAGGTGCAATCAAAATAGACGATCTTAAAAATTATTGTAAAGACAATAAAATACTAAATATTGGAATCTGTGATAGTTATAATTTATGTGGAGCTTTAGAGTTTGCTGAAAAAGTCAGTAAATCAGGCACTCAACCAATTATCGGTACACAAATAAATTTTTTTTTAGACAATATTATTGGAAAACTTCCCTTATTCAGCACCTCGTCATTAGGGTACAAGAATTTAATTAAACTATCTTCTAAAAGCTATCTTGAGTCTGACGAAAAAAGTGATCCTCATTGTAAAATCAGTGTACTTAAGGACATAAATAAGGATCTAATTTTATTGAGTGGCAATCAATACGGATTTTTTGGCCAATTATTCAAAAAAAACAAAATAAAGCAAATTGAACAATTAATAGAGGAATTAAAGAATATTTTTAAAGATAGGTTTTATTTTGAAATACAAAGGCACAATGAGCCAGGAGAAGAAAATTTTGAAAATTTTATAATTGAACTTTCAACAAAATATCAGATTCCTTTAATAGCAACACAAGAAGTTTTCTATTTAACTAAAGATATGCATGAAGCGCACGATGCATTAGTTTGTATAGGAGAAAAGAACTTTGTTAACGATACTGATCGAATAAAATATAGTGATCAGCATTTTTTAAAAAATAATCAAGATTTAATTGAATTGTTTAAAGATATTCCTGAAGCGTTAGAAAATAATTATAATTTTCCTTTCAGATTTAATTTTAAACCAAAAAAATCTGAGCCTGTTCTTCCTTCAATTGAAACAAAAGAAAATGTCACTGTTGAACAAGAATTATTATTTCAAGCGGGTCAAGGTTTAAAAAACAGATTAGAAAATTTTGTTCTTAAAAAAAAAGAAAACAAAGACAAAGAAGAAGTATATACAATTTATAAAGACAGACTAAATCATGAGCTTAACATCATTAATTCAATGAATTATTCTGGATATTTTCTTATCGTTTCAGATTACATTCGCTGGTCAAAAAAAAACAATATACCTGTTGGCCCAGGAAGAGGTTCTGGCGCTGGGTCATTAGTCGCCTACTGTCTAGACATAACAGATATTGATCCCATTGAATTTGATTTAATATTTGAAAGATTTTTAAACCCGAATAGAATTTCAATGCCGGACTTTGATATAGATTTTTGTGAAGAAAAGAGAAATTTAGTTTTTGAATACTTAAAATCTAAATATAAAAATGGTGTAGCTCACATAATAACTTTTGGGAAGTTAAAAGCTAGAATGGCTTTAAGAGATGTGGGCAGAGTTTTAGGCATTCCCTATGGCCATGTTGACAAGATAAGTAAAATGATACCTTTCGATCCTTCGCGCCCATTGTCTCTTCAAGAGTCTATAGATCGAGAACCTAGGTTCAAAGAAGAGGTTAAAAATAATAAAAAAGTAGAAAAATTAATTGAACTTTCCCTAAAATTAGAAGGTTTAAATAGAAATATGGCAACACATGCTGCAGGTGTAGTTATTGCCGGAGAAAATTTATCAGAACAAGTGCCGCTGTACAAAGATCATTCAGCTAATTTAATACTTCCAGCAACACAATTTGATATGCATTCTTCAGAAAATGCTGGTTTAGTAAAATTTGATATCCTAGGGCTTACAGCATTAACTGTTATTGATAAAACAATTAAAATGCTATCTAAGAAAAAAATTAATCTTGATATGAGCAAGATAGATCTTTTGGATCAAAATGTTTTTAAATTGTTAGCCACAGGAGAAACAACGGGACTTTTTCAATTAGAGAGTACTGGCGTAAGAGATACTTTACGTCAAATGAAACCTACGGAATTTAACGATATTGTAGCTTTAGTTGCTTTGTATAGGCCAGGACCAATGAGCAATATTCCGATATACAACGAATGTAAAAATGGATTGAGAACTCCAGATTACATTCATGATGTTTTAGAAAAAATTTTAAAACCTACATATGGTATAATCATTTATCAGGAACAAGTTATGCAGATAGCACAAACCCTCGCTGGTTTTACCGCAGGGGAAGCCGACATTTTAAGAAGGGCAATGGGGAAGAAAAAAAGAGCTGAACTTGAAAAACAAAAAGAAAAATTTGTCTCAGGATCAGTTAAAAACGGAATTAAAAAAGATGTTGCAAATTATGTTTTTACCAAAATAGAACCATTTGCAGATTACGGTTTTAATAAAAGTCATGCCGTTGCGTATGCTTTTATCGCTTTTCAAACAGCATATCTAAAAACTTACCATAAAGAAGAATTTTTAGCAGCTTCTATGTCAACTTCATTAACTAATACCAGCAAACTACGTGAATATGTTGAAGAGTTAAAAAGATTAAAAGTAGAAGTAGTGAGGCCCTCTATTAATAATTGTTTTGCTGAATTTAAAGCAGGCACCAATAAAATATTTTACGGGTTAGGAGCAATCAAAAGTGTAGGTTTTGAAGCGGTATCAAATATTATTAATGAAAGAGAAAAGAATGGAAAGTTTAAATCTTTTACTGATTTCATAAACAGAGTAAATCCTAAAGATGTCAATAAGCTTCAACTGGAAGGTTTAGTCAAAGCAGGAGTTTTTGATGAAATTGATAAAAACAGAAGAAAATTAAATGAATCAATACCAAAAATTATATCTACTATCAAAAGTAAATATGATGAAAGAGTTAGTAATCAAAACAATCTTTTTGATACCGACAATAATAAAGAAAATGAAAAATTTAATTTTGAAATATCAGAAAAATGGACGAGTAAAGAGCTTTTAGTTGAGGAATTTAATTCTCTTGGTTTCTATATTTCGGATCATCCATTAAACGAGTATAAAGAATTTTTTACACAGTTAAAAATTGATTCTTATAAAAATTTTATTAGTAGTGACAAAACAGAAGCTTTAGTAGCTGGAACTATAATGTCTATACAAGAAAAAAAAAGTGCCAAAGGAACGCCTTTTGCTATTGTAAAGTTTAGTGACAACAATAATGAATTTGAGATATTTTTATTTTCAGATCTCTTAACTGCAAATAGAGACAAATTAAAAGAGTCAAATTCATTTGTTCTTACTTTACAGAAAGAAAGAAATAATTCAGAGAGCAGCTTAAAAAGGATTAATATAAGAAAAATTGTTGATCTCTCTGAGTTGGTAAACAAAACCTATGAAAGCGTATCAATTGAACTGAGCGATAGAAAAAAGCTTAATGAACTTAATGAATTGTTGAATAAAACTGGTGAGACAAAAATTAATGTAGTGCTTAAAGATAAAAGTAAAAATTACCTCTTTGAGCTTAAAGAATCTCGAAAGTTTGATTTTAATTTATTTAGTCTGATAAAAAACAAGGAATATGTTAAAAAAATAAGCTTTTAGGAGCTTGATTTGTAGATTTTTTGAATGTAAGAGTGCATAATTTCGCACACAGCGCTAAGGGGTAAAACCCTACCGGTCTCGAAAGAGGTTTGTTGTGGTGGATTAACCGGAAAAACTATGAATATACCTGAAGTAAGTATCAAACAACTATTAGAAGCTGGAGTACATCTCGGGCATAAAACCCTAAGGTGGAATCCAAAAATGAAAAAATTCATTTTTGGGGAAAAGAATTCAATACATATAATCGACCTTACTCAGACAGTTGTTTATTTTAAAAATGCGTTAGCAGAAGTTTACAAATGTATTTCTAGTGGTGGAAAAATATTGATAGTATCTACAAAGAAACAGGCCTCAGAACAGATCACGAATTTAGCAAAAGAAACAGGTCAATATTATGTAAATTACAGATGGCTTGGTGGAATGTTAACAAATTGGAATACAATTCAAAATTCTATTAAAAGATTAAAAATGTTGGAAGATAGACTCTCTAGAGAGGATACGGGTTTTACAAAAAAAGAGATTTTAAAACTTGGCAAAGAAAAAGAGAAGCTTCAGAGATCACTAGGTGGTATAGCTGATATGAAAAAACTTCCTCAAATGATTTTTATTATAGACACTAATATCGAGTCCCTTGCTGTTGCTGAGGCTCGCAAGCTTAATATACCTATTGTAGCTATTTTAGACACTAACTCAGATCCAACTGATATAGAATTTCCAATTCCAGGTAATGACGATGCAAGAAGATCGATTAATCTTTACTGCGACCTATTTCAAAACACTATTTCGACAGCATCAAAATTCATTGAAAAAAAGCTACCGGATAAAGAAGACAAAGAAAAAACAAAATTAAAAAAACTTGATTTAAAAAACCCTAAAGTTGCGATAGAAGAAAAAGCGTCTAAATAAATTTAATTTTATGTCCAGCAAAGATCTACTTGAAAGTGTAAAACAACTTAGAGAAGCTACAGGAGTTGGTTTTAAAGATTGCAAATTAGCAATAGATGAAACAGGCGGAGATATAAAAAAAGCAATAGAATTTTTAAGAAAAAAAGGTATTGCTAAAGCTACAAACAAAATGAGCCGAACTGCCTCTGAAGGACTTTGTCTAGTTGAAGAAAAAAATGGAGAAGTTTCTTTGCTTGAAATCAATAGTGAAACAGATTTTGTAGCTAAAAATGATGAATTCATCTCTTTCTGTAAAGAAGTTTCAGAAATTAATTTGACAAATAAAGCCGACTTATCGAAAACAAATAAAACAAAAATGAAAAATAATTTACCTGTTGAAACTAATTTAATTGATTTGATCGCTAAAATTGGAGAAAAAATAACACTACGAAGAGCAGTTTTTTTCGATAATAAAAATGGTGAAAATACTTATTACATACATGGTTCAATAGAGAAAAAGATTGGAAAAATAGTATCAATTGTTAAAACTTCAAAAAACAGTAACGATACTGCAAAAAAAATTGCAATGCACATCTCGGCTATGACTCCTATTTGCTTGGAAGAAAAAGATTTGAAAAAAGAAATTATTGATAAAGAAATTGAGATTATAAAAGCTGAACTTTTAAACTCAGGGAAACAACCTGAGATGGTAGAAAAAATTGCAAAAGGAAAAATTAATAAATTTATTTCTGATAACACTTTAATAAATCAAATATGGATAATGGACTCTAAAAAAAAGGTTTCAGATATACTCAAGGAAAATGATATAAAAATATTAGATTTTATAAGATATAAAGTTGGTGAAGGCGTCTAAACCATGAGTACAGAATTTAGTGAAAAAATTTACTCTGACAAAATGGATAAAACTATCTTATCTTTCAAAAAAGACTTAGCTTCAATACGAACCGGACGAGCAAACCCTTCAATGTTGGACATGATTAAAGTTGATGTTTACGGACAGATGATGCCAATTAATCAACTTGCAACTGTTGGAGTTCCAGAAGCAAGACTAATCACAGTTCAAGTTTGGGATCAAGCAAACGTAAAATCTGTTGATGCAGCTATACACAAATCTGACTTGGGAATAAACCCTCAAATAGACGGGTCGCTACTAAGATTAAGAATACCTGACTTAACTGAGGAAAGAAGAAAAGAGATGATAAAAGTATTAAAGAATATTGGAGAAAAAAACAAAGTAGCTGTTAGAAATATAAGACGTGAAGCAAATGATGAACTTAAAAAACTCATCAAAGAAAAAAAAATAAGTGAAGACGATAATAAGATTTTTGAAAAAAATATTCAAAAAGTAACAGACGAGCACATAGCAAATATTGAAAAAATATTATCTGAAAAAGAAAAAGAAATTCTACAGGTATGAATGATCTTAGTCACATTGCCTTTATTATGGATGGCAATGGTCGATGGGGCTTTAAAAAAAAAAAAAGCAGAAATTATGGACATCTCGCTGGAGTAAAAACAGTTCAAAAAATTGTAGAAGCTTCTATCTTATTCAAAATACCAGTTATTTCTTTCTATGTGTTTTCAACTGAAAATTGGAAAAGGCCTAGATCAGAAATAAATTACCTTTTTAATTTGATTAACATCTATTTTAAAAAAGAAATTAATAATATCATAAAAAATAACATTAAAATTGTTATTTCAGGAAATTTAAGAAAATTACCATTAAAAATAAGTAAAATTTTAAAAACCGCAATAATCAAAACTAAAAAGAACAAAAAATTAACTATTAATCTAGCTATCAACTATGGGTCAAAGGCAGAAATTGTAGACTCTATAAAAAAAATTAATTCTAATTCTCAAAAAATAACAGAGGAAAATATAGAAAAAAATTTAGACTCTAACTTACCTTTTCCAGATATTCTTGTTAGGACTGGAGACCAAAAAAGATTAAGTAATTTTATGCTTTGGCAATTAGCTTATACTGAAATTTTTTTTCTTAAAAAACTATGGCCAGATTTTACTAAAAATGATTTAAAAAAAATTATTAACAAATATCATAAAGTAAAAAGAAATTTTGGAGGTATTTAATATGACGAAAGAACTTTTACTTAGATTTTTAACTTCATTAGTTCTTTTGCTAGTGTTGTTTTATGCAATGGTTTTTTCAGGTATTTATTTAATGTTACTATTGATATTATTTTATTTTTTAGCCGCATATGAAATTATTAAAAACACAAATAATATATTATTCATTTTTTTTGCTAATATTTTATTACTTTTATCTTTTTATTCTTTTTATTATTTAAGGGGAAATTCAGATTATTCCTTAATAATTCTTTTTTGGATTTTAATTACTACATTCTTATCTGACACTGGAGGTTTTCTTTTTGGGAAATTTTTTGGAGGTAAAAAACTTACAAAACTAAGTCCCAACAAAACTTATTCTGGCTCAGTTGGTTCGTTTATTCTTAGTTGTTCTTCATTGCCATTATTAAATTTCTTACAAACTCTCTGGCTCAGCAATTTAATAGTGGATTTTTTAGAACTAAATTTTTTAGCATTTACAGTCGGAATATCTCTAATATGTCAACTTGGAGACCTTTCGGTATCTTTTTGTAAAAGAAAAATTAATATTAAAAATACAAGCAACATGTTACCAGGTCATGGAGGGGTACTCGATAGAATAGATGGTTTAATATTTGTTTTAATTTTTTCCCTGTTGTTAAAATTATTTGAGCTAATTTAAATGAAAAAAAAAACAATTGCTATTTTAGGCTCGACCGGATCCATCGGAGGTTCAGCACTCGAAATTGTTAGGAAATCAAATAATTTAAAAGTTATACTACTATATGCAAATAAAAATTATTTAAAATTAATCGGTCAAATTAAAACTTTTAAACCACGTCTAGTCATTATTAATAACAAAAAAACATTTCTAAAAGTAAAAACAAAATATAAAAATAAAAAATTAGTTGTTTTAAATAATATTTTTAATATTCAAAAATATATAAATAAAATTGATGTTACTGTTTCAGCCATTCCGGGTTTTGCTGGTTTAGAGCCAACAATTTTTTTTACTAAAATTAGTAAGAAAATACTTTTAGCTAACAAAGAAGCTATTATTTGCGGTTGGGATTTAATAAAAAAAAATTCAATAAAGCATAAAACAGAACTAACACCTATAGATTCTGAGCATTTTTCTATAAATATGTTACTTAAAGATTATTCTAAAGAACAAATTGAAAAAATTTATATAACAGCATCCGGCGGACCTTTTTTTAATTACAATATTAAAAAATTTCACAATATAAAACCTAGAGATGCTGTTAAGCACCCTAAATGGAATATGGGTAAAAAAATTTCTGTCGACTCAGCGACTTTAATGAACAAAGTATTGGAAGTAACAGAAGCATTAAAACTTTTTCCATTTAGTTTAGATCAATATGAAATTGTCATACATCCTGAATCACTTATTCACGCAATTATAAAACTAAAAAATGGAACATCTCTTTTTTTATATCATCTTCCAGATATGAAAATTCCAATAGGCAACGCTTTGTTAAAAGATTTCACTTATAGAAATTATTTTAATAAAAAAGACAATAAAACTAATACAATCCAAAGTTTAAATTTTTTCCCAGTCGATCATAAAAAATTTCCAGCTGTAAATATAATCCCCGCAATGAACAGTCGAAAATCATCTGCAATTATTATTAATGCCGCGAATGAAGTGTTTGTTGAAGAATTTCTTAAAAATAATATAAATTTTAATGATATTGTTAGTTATTTGAAACTTGTTTTAAGAGATAAAAGCTATATAAAAACTTCAAACTTATCTACTGATAGTGTAAAAAACATTTATATAGTTGATCAATGGGCAAGAAAAATCGCTTACAAAATTATTGAAAAAAAAAAATAAACTAATGTTAAAACTTTATACAACTTTGTGCTTTTTAATTTTTTTTAATCTGTCTGCAGAAATTGTTCAAAAAGTAGAAGTTAAAGGTAATAATAGAATTAGTGATGAAACAATAAAAGTTTATGGTGAAATTACCCTAGGCAAAAACTATTCATCCATTGAAATTAATGAAATTCTAAAAAATTTATACAGCACTAACTTTTTTGAAGATATAAAAGTCTCTTTATCAAACGGAACTTTAGATATTACTGTTAAAGAATATGCTGTTATCAATTCTATCGTTCTCCGTGGCGAAAAATCAAACAATGTAAAATCTGCAGTACTCGAGAAGCTTCAACTAAAACCGAAAGAAAGTTTTATAGAAAATAAATTATCTCAAGATATTAATGTAATTAAAAAAATTTATGCTTCAATAGGTTTTAATTTTACAAATGTAGAAGCCAAGGTAGAAAAATTTGATGACAATAGAATAAATTTAATTTATTTTTTAGAAAAAGGTAAGAAAACAAATATAGCAAAAATAAATTTTATTGGGGACAAGAAAGTCAAAGACAAAAGATTAAGAGATATTATTGTTTCAGAAGAGAGTAAATTTTGGAAATTTCTTTCTAAGAATACTTTCTTAAATAACAGTAATATTGAATTAGATAAAAGATTGTTAATTAATTATTACAAATCTCTCGGATATTATGACGTGCAAGTTCTATCAAGCAATGCTGAAATTAGCAAAACAAACTTAACTAATCTTACTTATACTATTAATGCGGGTACTCGTTATAGAGTAAATAAGATCAGCACTAATGTAAGCAATGTTCTGGATAAAAAATTGTTTTTTCCGTTAAAAGAAAACTATACAAAAATTATAGGTAAATATTATTCTCCATTTTCAGTTAAAAAATTATTAGATGATTTAGATCTTCTAATAGCTAACAATGATTTACAGTTCATTGAACACTCAGTTAATGAAATTTTAGAAGGGGAAACTATTGAAATTAAGATTAATATTTTTGAAGGAAAAAAACAGCTCGTTGAAAAAATAAACATTATTGGTAATACAGTCACAGACGAATCTGTTATACGAGCTGAGCTTTTATTAGATGAAGGTGATCCCTTCAACAATTTGAAATTGGAACAATCTATTGCGAAACTTAAAGCAAGGAATTTATTTGGAGAAATCAAAAATACAATATCTGATGGGTCAGGAAATGATCAAAAAATTATTGATATTGAAGTTGAGGAAAAACCGACTGGTGAGATTAGTGCAGGAGCTGGTATAGGAACTAACGGGGGTTCATTTGCATTTAATATAAGTGAAAATAATTGGCTTGGAAGAGGTATTAATATTTCAACTTTTGTGGACGTAAGCAAAGCCACTTTTACAGGTGGTTTACAATTTACTGATCCAAATTATAATTTTTCCGGCAACATGCTCACTTATTTTGTATCAAATACCAGCAATGATAAGTCAGATTCTGGCTTTAAAAATAACATTGTAGCCACTGGTATTGGAACTAAATTTGAACAATATAAAGATATTTACGTTTCTCCAAACTTAATTTTTTCTTATGATGATTTAAAAGTTGATAGCAGTGCTTCAGAATCTTTAAAAAAACAAAAAGGGGCGTTCTCAGATTTAAGTCTTGATTATGGAATTGCTTTAGATAAACGTAATAGAGTCTATGCTCCAACAGACGGATACATATCAAGCTTTAATCAAGCAATTCCTATTTATGCAGACTCACCTTATTTAAGAAACAGTTATTCATTAAGCAAATATCAAACACTGACTCCTAATAGTATTGCTGCATTTAAATTCTACGCTACAGCGATAAATGGTTTAAACGACAAAGACGTTAGATTAAGTAAAAGAGTAAACTTGTCTACAAATCGATTAAGGGGTTTTGAGGCTGGGAAAATTGGACCTAAAGATGGCAAGGATTATGTTGGTGGAAATTATGCTATGGCATCAAATTTTGAATTAAATTTACCTAACCTTTTACCAGAAAGTACAAAAACAGATGTTGGTTTATTTTTAGATCTTGGAAACGTTTGGCATGTTGATTATGGCGCCGGGATTGACAATTCCAATAAAGTCAGATCTTCAGCAGGTATTAACACAAGCTGGCTTTCTCCAGTTGGACCAATGACTTTTGTTTTTTCACAAAACTTGTCTAAAGCAAGCACAGATGTTACAGAGTCTTTTAATTTTAAACTAGGAACAACTTTTTAATAAAATTATTAGATATATGAAAAAATTAATCTTTATCACTATATTTTTTTTAGGCATTTCATTTAATACTCAAGCAGATAATGCTTATTTTATAAATTTTACTGAACTGTTAAACAACAGTAAACCAGGGGCTCAAGCACAAAAAAAATTAAAAGAAAAATTTGAGTCTGAATCTAAAAAATTTAACAAACAAGAAGCAGATATCAGAAAAGAGGAGGCCAAGATAATTTCTGAAAAAAAAGCACTATCTCCAGAAGATTATCAAAAAAAAGTCGAGTCTCTTAGAAAAAAAGTTGCTGACTTACAAAAAAATAAACAAACCTCTTTTAACAACATTGCTAAATCCAGAAATGACGCAAAGCAGGCATTACTAAAAGCTGTTAATCCAATTATAAAAAAATATATGGAAGAAAATAACATTAGATTAATTTTAGATAAGCAAGGAGTTGTTATGGGGGATAAGACTCTAGAAATTACATCTCAAATCATTGCAATACTAGACAAAGAATTACCATCATTAAAAATAAATTGATCTTGATGATTAAGAATATTTTCTTTAAGCAAAAAGGTCCTTTTTTGCTAAGTCAAATTTTTGATAATAAAGTTTTTAAATTTAAAAAGAAAATATTTAATATAAAATCTTTAGAAGAAGCCACAAGCTCAGACCTAACTTTTTTAGACTCAATTAAGTATTCCCATCTAGCAAAATCAACAAAAGCATCTTGCTGTATAACTACTGAAAAATTAAAATTTTTTTTACCTGATAGCTGCGAACCAATTATAGTTAAAAATGTTCTTTTTGATTTATGTAAAGTAACTAGAAAGTTTTATCCTGACGCAGATTTAGATATTCCAGATACAACACTAAAGAAACCCTTTAAATCAAAGTTTTCAAAGGTAAGATTTGGAAATAATGTTTTTGTTGGCAAAAACTGTAAAATAGGAAAAAATACTATTATTGGAAGTAATGTAATTATCGAACACGACGTAGTAATTGGTGAGAACTGTGTAATTGGTTCTCAAATAGTTTTAAAAAATTCAATCATAGGAAATAATGTGGTTATACAAGACGGGTGTAAAGTTGGTGTAAAAGGTTTTGGATTTATTCCTTTAAAGGAAAAAAATCTAAGATTTCCACATGTTGGAAAAGTATTGATGAAAGATAACTCCGAACTTGGCGCTAATTGTACGATAGACAGGGGGTCTTTAGGAGATACTATTATAGGAAAGAATACATTTCTAGATAATCAAGTCCACTTGGCACATAATGTAAAAATTGGTAACAATTGTATGGTAGCGGGACAAGTTGGTTTTGCAGGTAGTTCTGTCATTGGTAATAATGTTTCTATCGGTGGTCAAGCAGGTATATCTGGTCATTTAAAAATTGGAAACAATGTTAAAATTGGTGGTGGGAGTGGAGTCGTAAAAGATATACCGGATGGTATTACAGTTATGGGCTACCCCGCTGTGCCACTGAAAGAGTTTTTAAAAAATACTAAAAAAAATGACTAATTCAATAGATAGAAAAAAAATAGAAAGCTTGTTACCGCATCGTGCACCAATGCTTTTAATTGATAAGCTAGTAAATATTGTACATTTAAAATCTGCTACAGCAATTATGAATGTAAAAAAAGATGGTTTTTATGTTCAAGGTCACTTTCCAGGCCAACCTGTTATGCCAGGAGTATTAATAGTTGAAGCTTTTGGCCAAGCAGCAGCAGCTCTAACTGCCTATGGAATAGATCCCAAGGAGTACGAAAATAAATTAGTTTTTTTGATGGGTGTAGATAAAGCTAGGTTTAGAAACCCTGTAGTCCCTGATTGTGAACTACACTTAGAAATCGAAGCTATAAGATCTCATGGCAGGGTTTGGAAATACAAAGGAACAGCAAAAGTAGATGGAAAAAGAATGGCCGATGCAGAATGGTCAGCAACTATCGTAGATAAAAAATGATTCACAATTCAAGTATAATTTCGAAAAAAGCCAAAATTGGATCAAATGTAAAAATTGGTCCTTTTTGCAATGTTGGTGATTTTGTTCAACTAGATAATGACGTTGAATTAATTTCGAATATTCACATTGAGGGAAATACTAGAGTTGGCAAAGGAACTAAAATTTTTCCTTTTGCAAGTATTGGGACAGCTCCTCAAGATTTAAAGTATAAAAATGAGCCGAATAGTTTAATTATAGGAGAAAGAAACACTATAAGAGAATATGTAACTATTAATCCAGGAACAGAGGCTGGAGGAGGGCAAACAGTCATAGGAAACGAATGTCTCTTCATGATTTCATCTCATATAGCTCACGACTGCAAAGTAGGAAACAACGTAATTATTGCAAACAATGTACCGTTAGGTGGACACGTCACTATTGAAGACTCGGTAATAATAGGGGGAAATTCAGCAGTACAACAATTTACTAGAATTGGAAGGCTAGCTATGATCGGCGGTATGACTGGAGTCTTGAAGGATGTTATTCCATTTGGACTATCGATTGGAAATAGAAACTACCTTCAAGGATTAAATTTAATTGGACTAAGAAGAAAAAATTATGAAAATAAAAAAATTATGGATCTCGACAAAGCTTACAAAGAAATATTTTCATCTCAAAAATTACATGAAAATTTAAGTAAAATTAATGGGGAATTTAAAGATAATGAGCTTGTTGAAGAAGTAATTAATTTTATCGCAAAAGATAAAAAAAGAGCAATCTGCACCCCTTTAAATCAAGAATAAGATGATAGGATTAATATTTGGTGAAACTAATTTCCCGAAAGAAATATTAAAAAAAATTAAACAAGTAAAAAAAAGATATTTAATTATAGATCTAACAAAAAAAAAAAATTTTAAAAAGGATAAAAATTTTTACTCTGTCTCAATTGGTCAAGTTGGAAAAATTATAAATATTTTAAAAAAAAACAACTGTAAAAAAGTTCTTTTTGCAGGAAAAGTATCAAAGCCTAATTTTTCAAAACTAAAATTAGATCTCAAAGGGATTTATTATATTCCAAGAATTATCAAGGCTTCGAAAGTTGGAGACGCACTTATTTTAAAAGAAATAATAAATATCTTTAAAAAAGAAAAAATTTCAACTTTAAGTTCATTAGTTTTTACTCCGGAACTTTCTTTAACAAAAGGCGTTCATACAAAGATCAAACCTGATCGTGAAAATGCAAGAGACGTTAAGAAAGGTATTTTTACGTTAAGTAAATTAAACAATTACAGTTTTAGCCAAGGAGTTGTTGTTAAGAGTAATAAAGTTTTAGCAATCGAAAAAAAAGACGGCACTCAAAACATGCTAAGAAGAATTAAAAAGAAACATAATTACTTGAAAGGAGTTTTAGTAAAATTTCCTAAACAAAAACAAGATTTAAGAATAGACCTACCTACAATCGGTTTAAAAACCCTAACACAATGTAAAAGGGTTGGAATCAAAGGAGTTGTTTTAAAGAATAAGCAGAATATTTGTTTGGATAAAAAAAAATTAATTACTTTCGCTAACAAAAACAAAATGTTTATTACCGTTGTATGAAAAAAATATTTATACTAACAGGTGAACCCTCAGGCGATAAATTAGCATCAAAAGTTATAGCTAAACTCAAAAAAATAAACACAAATATTGAATATTTAAGTGTTGGAGGAGAAAATCTTAAATCTTTAGGGATTAAATCAATTTATAATTTAGAAGAGATTACTTATCTTGGATTTACTAATGTACTTTTAAATCTATTTAATATTAATAATAAAATAAATAAGACCGTTGAAGCTATTTTAAAATTCAACCCAGATATTCTTTTTACTGTTGATAGTCCAGACTTTACTTTAAGAGTAGCAGAGAGAACAAAAAATAAAAATTCTAATATTAAGACAGTCCATTATGTTGCTCCACAAGTTTGGGTATGGAGAGAGAGTAGAGTTAAAAAAATCAAAAAATTTATTGATCATATTCTTCTACTATTTAATTTTGAAAAATCTTATTTCGAAAAAGAAAAAGTCAGCTGTGAGTTCGTAGGCCATCCTTTGTTAGAAAATGAACCTGATGACAAAATTGATATAAATCAATTTGTAGGAAAAAATAAAGCTTTGTTATCTATTTTTGCAGGAAGTCGTGTTTCAGAAATAAGTATTCTCATGCCTATTTTACTCAATTTTATAGAGTTAATGAATAAAAAATATACAGACATTACCTATGTTTTTCATTCTACTAAAAAACACAATGAATTAATCTTATCTTATATTAAGAACAGTGGATTAGCTAATTGTGAAGTTGTTAGTGATGAAAAAATTAAAACTCACTTGCTAAAAAAATCAATATTTGCTGTCGCTAAATCAGGGACAGTATCTCTTGAAATATGTAATTCGCAAATACCATCAGTAATTCTTTACAAAATGAACTTTATTAATTTTTTTATAATAAAAGCTTTAGTAAAAATTAAATATGCAAATATTATTAATATTGCAGCCAATGAAGAAATCATACCTGAGTTGTTACAATCAAACTGCAATTCTAAAAATATTTATAAAGTTGTTAGCGATCTTTTGGACAACCCTCTAAAAGTTCAAGAACAAGTAAAAAAAACTCACGCTGTTATAAATAAACTAAAAACAGAGGAGCCTTCGTCAGAATTAGCCAGTAAAGCTCTAAATAAACTATTGTAGTTACTCACAATAAGGTAAAAAAAACCCTTTTAAGTTTACTATAAAGAGAAGACAATAGATTATGCCTATAGCAATTCTTTTAATTGTAGGAGTCGTATTTTATTCAAATGTAAATAAAGAAACAATTGATGCTCAAGACAGTACAACTTCAAAAGTAGAAATTACAATAGCTCCTGAAACTAAACCTGTTATTAACAAAATTAAACAAGAACCAGTTTCAGAACCAGCTAAAGAAGTAGTCAAACAAGAACTAGCTAAAGAAGTAGTCAAACAAGAACTAGCTAAAGAAGTAGTCAAACAAGA
>MDTC01059680.1_pt1 | contig 18428 bp, 12 predicted proteins | sample 811181 | NCBI WGS metagenome assembly MDTC01 (sample SAMN05326644, study PRJNA326480) | marine metagenome | isolation source: seawater | place: Pacific Ocean: North | collected 2011
AATACAATATATAAATCAAAAATTAAGAGTAACAATACCAGAGAAGGATATTAAAGATTTATCAAGAAATTTTTTAGAAAGATATCAACCGGATGGTAGACCACCACCAACATATAAAACATATAATGGTGATATTTATATACATCCTTGGGAAGATAATGAAATAGTAAAATGTTGGTACAATATTCAAGTATTTGAAAATACCAAAAATCATATAGTTAAAAATACAAATACTTATAATAATTATGTTTTAGAAGATATTCAAGGCTTTAATGATGTAACAGGTCAAACAATTAAAGGAGTGATTACAATATGGCAAGAATATTATGGACCAAATGGTTTATATAGTTTAGTTAGTTCTAGTGATACTATATTGTATCGAGGAAATACATATGATTTTGCAATAGGTTTAGATCCTTATGACGTAAGATTTAGTTTAATTGAAGATGGAATATGGACAGACCCAAATGAACCTGATTATAAAAGAAATATATTTTTTTCAGGAACACCAGGTGGTTCAGACTATTCGGTAAGAATTGTTGTTGATGATGATACGCCTAGGGTGATATATTTTTATAATACTAAATTAAGAGATGGTGCGTTGGGCGAAGGGAAATTTGTAATAAGAAGTCCTTATGAGCAAACTAGAGATTATGATAATTCAATAACAAATGAAGTTTATCCATATACAGATTTATGGGATGATATAAGTTATAATTCGGATATTTTTACAAACAGTGTAGACATAAGCGATAATCATATATATCCAGTATTTAAACCAGATTGTAATTTTGATTATAATAAAGTTCCACTAGATGAAAGAGGAGACACCGCATATAAAGATGCTAGTGGAGAAAATGCGTCTTTATTATTAGAAAATAAAGCATTAGCAGATACAAGATTATTAGAAAAAGAATGGTTTGCTTATGAAGAATATACTCCAGATAATACACAAATTTTACGTTCTTATTTATCTGATCATAAAACATTACCAAGATGGGTTCATATGCTGAATGTGCCTGCGGATGCGGGTTGGAATGTATTATGGAAATATTGGAAATTATTACCTCAAAGTAATGATAAAATTATAGATATAAGTGATAATGAATATTATATTAGATGGAGTTATAGTTATAGAAGATATAGATTTTCACGAGAAGCAAAAGGTGTAGATCCAACAACAGTATATTATGAAGACATATCATTTAATACAGGCATAAGTCCTTATGTTTATTTTGATTTCACAGAATATGGAAAAATATATCCTCCACCACCACCAAAATGGACATTTAGTAGAATAGAATATCCTAACGCCCCGCAAACATATTATAAAAATTTAAGATTATCAATACAAACAGAAGACTTATTAGATTTATCAAAAAATATAGTATATAATACAGATTTAGGATGTAAAATAAGTGTACAATATTACATAATAAATCCAAAGAGATTAACAGATATAGACCAAAGAGACCCTTTAATTGATTTATCACACGTTGAATTGAATGTAAATAATAGTTTATATGATTTATCATTTAATCTAGTTCCAACAGCATATAAATTTCCTGATGTTCTAACTATTGATATTAGTGATACAAAAATATTAGAAACAACATTATTACCAGGTAGATATATAGCGGCTTGGTCTTATACTGTAAATCATAGTTATATAAATCCAAGAGCAAGAAATTATCCGTTAATACCAGGGGTAGATTATGATGTTAGTGCTTCTTATATAGATATAAGTTACAACGAATTTTTATGGGATAATATAGAACCTGTATTTTTTATACCGAACGATTTATCAAGAATGACTTTACAAATACAACCAAGTGATATTTCAGGAATAATAAAACATTGGAATACGTATTATCAAACTTTATCTCAAGAGACAGAAATAATATTTAATTTTATTCTTTGGTCCCCAAATTATGAATATACTCAATTACTATCAGGACTAAATAGGTGGGAATTACCAAATTTTTTTCAAGGTAAAGAAGACCCGCGGATAAGACAAACACCAGTAGAATATACAGATTTTACAACACCTTTAAATTTACAAAAATGTTGGTTAGGTAATGATAATAGTGATAGTGTAGGACACGTTTATAATTGGGGATTTGGTGGTGAACCGGGTATACAATATAGAAAAGTAACTTATCATGATATTAGTAACAATGAAATATATCAAAAAAAAGCAATATTTGATATAAGTCAGGTTAATTTGTTTAAAGATGTGGTAGATTTATCGGCAATTCCTGTTTCTAATGAAGGATATAAAAATTTTATAATTGATATGTATATTCCAGCTTCTCAGGATTTAAGTAGAAATACAGCAAATTGGGGGTTTAGTAATTATGATATAGGTGCAGTTGGTAATACATTAGGTTTATTTCATATTGGAGTAAATGGAAATGGAATAGATACATCTAGTATTGATAATGGTTCAGATTTAGGGTGGAATAATGAAGGATTTATTTATAGAGCACCTTATGATCCCACGTTGGGTCAAACCTATTTTCGTCATCGTTTAAACGATTTAAGTGATAATAAAATAAGATATCATTTTCAACAAGCCTTTATTTATGGTCAACCACCAAGTAAGGATGTTACTATTTCAGTTAATGATGAAATAATATATGATTTACCAGGAAGGGGTGTGGATATATATGATATAAGTTGGTGTGGACAAGTGTATGATATTTCTTTATCTCCTGTTCCTATGAGACCTTCAAGAATAGAAATGTGGTTTCAAGAAGACGCATCAAGTTGTGCTATTTATAAAATAAAAGATTTATTAAATAATACAATTGTAAGAAATACTTTAACACCACAGGATTTTGATGAAAATGATACAGAAACAGCTTTTTATCAAAGTCAACGTTATATAACAGAGGGTCTATATATACCTTATATAGCTAGATGGGAATATCAAATATATGATCCATCATCACAATTTATAATAAATAGTAGAATAATTAAAAGTGAATATCCTGATGCTATTCATAGAAGGGGCGATTGGAATATAATACAAACATTAGATGGTGGACAAGAATTTCAAATAACACCTGAATTTCCATTTGAACATAAATATCATTATGCTTCTTTGTATACTATACCAAAAGATTTTATAAGACCTTTACCAATGTATCCAACAATATATATTGATTTATCATATAATCCTGTAGGAAGAGAATTAATAGTTGAATTTGATAAAGATAAAATAATGGCTCCATTAATGCATAATTTGATGGTATATTGGTTGCAATATAAATCATTGACTGAAGTAAAATTATTATTATATGGATGGATTCCTAATTCTGAAAAATTACCTATTAATTATAATGACCCAACAGACATTGAATTATATAATTTATGGGATCCTGTATATGATATAAGTTTTACAATACAATCTTCTAGTCCATATAATTTAACAAATATATTACCATTAATACCTCATAATATATATACTATAACAGAAGACTCACTTATTTATGGAAAATGGGTTTTTGCATGGAATTATCAAGTATATAACGGAGATTATAGAGTTTATGCGAAAAGTATGCCTGATTATGGATTTTTTGATGTAAGCGCTGTTGAAATAAATATACCTCCGATTTTATATAATCCGCAAAATTTAATGATGTCTTACGTTAAAGACCCATCCAATAATCAAGAATTATTTATAAAAATTAGTGGTAATGAATTAATAGATTTATCTAATAACATTAATAAACAATTAAAAGGATTACAAAATGTAGAAGCAATACATTTGAATTATTATTTATGGACACCAGACAGAGAAAAACAACAAGACCCATCGGGTTGGTTATTGCCCTATAATTATTCGACAGAAGATCAAAGAATATATTCTTATCCTGCTGAATATACGAATATCTCTACCGATAATATTGATGTCGATTTACTTTCAACAAAAGATGCTAGTAACGTTTATTATGATGTTCGTAAAATAACACATAAACCCGGTATTTATTTAATAGATGGTATAATAAATGGTACAATGACTATTTATAGAAATAAATCATACAAATTTATAATTGATGCATCAGGACATCCTTTTATAATAAAAACAGAACATTCAATTGGCGTTGATAATTCATATAATATAGGAATTACAAATAATAGAACTGATAAAGGAACCATAGAAATTATGATAACAGACCCTAATTTAAGAAAATTATATTATAATTGTGAGTTTCATAGCACGATGAAAGGATTTATTAATATAATAAACTATGAAGATGATTATGGATTTCCAATAGAGAAAGCTTACTGTAAAACATTAGTAACTACTAATTTGCAAGATTTTAAAGATATTTCAAGTGTAGTTTTTAGTAACAAAGAATTATTACCTTTTGGTAAAGGGCATTTACCTTATTCTTCAAATAATCTGTATATTAATCCTAATGGAATGACGCGATTTAATACCCCATATTTATGTAGATGGAGTTATGAAATAAAAAGAACAGGTTTACCCTCATATTATTCTGATATATCTAGTAACATTTATAATAGAAATCCATATTGGACATTAAAACAACAAGATAATGATGTAAGAATAGAAAGATATGATAATATAGTAAGATATATGTATTCTAATGTAATAACAATAAAACCTCCAGACCCACCAAAATTAATTATATTAACTACCAATGAGTGTATATGTGTTGATAAAATTGATAATTTAACAAAAACACGTGAATCAAATAATGCGAAAAATAGATTAGGTGCGATGTTGAATAATTTTAGATTAGCAAAACGATTAAGACCTAAGAAAGCTAAAGATGACCCTAGAGCATTACAGTATATTAGAGATACTGGCGATACAAATGTAATATTTAGATATGATGATGGTTCATGTGAATAAATAAAATTATAAATAATTAATTATTTATAATTAATATATGTCTGGCGCAGTTCAAGAAGGATTGATGTTAAATGGATTTCAATCAACATCGGGTATAGGTGTTGATACAAGAGTTGTTAAAATGAATATGACGTGGGAAAATTTTCCATTAACGTCTAGGTTTTATGCTAAATTAGTAAAATACGATGATGAGGTAAGACCAAAATTATATTTAAAAAAACAACTTTATGATTTATCGATGAATCCAGTTTGGAATAATAGAAAGTTAGTAATATTTAATTGGTTATATGTAAAGAATAGTTATGTTAAAGAATTACTTGGTGAATTAGTGTTAGATGATCCTAGAGAACCAGGTTATTCTTGTTTTAATATAGTTATGATTAAACCTAGAGAAGGTTCGGGAACAATATTTTATCCTTTAAGAGAAGGATTATATGGAGGTCAAACGGTTGGTTTAGGAGATAATCAACGGATGAATTTAGATAGAGAATCTTATGTAAGAGAAGTTGGTAATGTTAGATATACAGAATATTTTAATAAATTAGTATGGGAATTTTATTTTGGATATACACAATTAACTGATATATGGTCACCCATTGAAACAGATAATCCTTTAGTTCCTATTAGAAATCCATTTTATATTAGTAGATGGCAGTTGACAACAGGAAATATACCAACAGACATAACAGAATTTCAAATGGGATGTTTAATAACACCAACAGACAATGTAAAAATATTTTGTCCTATACAACAAACATTTGCGTTTTTAAAAAATGACCCTCTATACATATATAAAGGAGATAACAGTTTTCATACTTATACAATAAAAACATCAAGATCAGAAGAACAAGGAACAATTCCTTTAGAGTTAGGTAGTGATGATTTATATTATAAAACATTTAATGAACGTATCAAAAGCATTGCGGGGCGTACTTATTATATTGTGAATGTTAAAACAGGTATTGATGGATATATATATAAATTAAATTTAAAAATACTTAGTTTCGATATTGTAAATCAATTTGGTAATCCTTTGGCTACTATTGAATTAGGGGGGACAACAACATTCTATATTAATATTAAGCCTGCATCAGCCATTAACGATTTGGAGGGGGCTACTTTATATTTTCAAATTGATAATTTAAATCCTCATTTATTATTAGTTCCAAAAGTTGTTGCGTTTCCAGCGACAAATAATATTGGACAACTTGTTGCTCCTGAATTTGATTGTAATTCATTTGGTAATGAGGGGGATGTGGATGAATTTATAATGCCTATTACTATTACAAGTCTAAATCCTTTTTTCAATAATATTATTCAAACACCTATTCAGGTTAATGTTGCTAATCTTTATATTAATGCTGACTTTGTATTGGTTAATATTTATGATTTAACTAATTTAATATATTCTCAAAGAATTCAAATTTTACCAAGAAGATACGAGGATATTACACAATCATTACAGATTGATGCAACGTATGAACCTAGTTTAGCTGATTATGTTACATTTAAATTTCGTTCTGAAGTAGAAGGTAATAAATTTTTTATTGAAGAAACTGAATCTTTATCAATAACATTAAAAAGTTATCGTTATGGTCAAGTATGGCCAGGAAAACAGGGTGATGTTTTTTACATCGACACAAGTCATCCTAGTAATTTCGGACATAGATTAACATTTTACGATGGTAATGGTCCTGAAGCTAAAGAATTAAAAAATACAGATGGCGAACCATTAGCTGAATATAGTAGAACATTACCACAGGGAACGCCAAATTCATTTGTTAGTATTAGACTACCATTAAATTTAACAACAATTTATTATAGAACACAACCCTTAAATCCAAGGCAAAATTATACTATATTTGGTTATGGTCAAGTAAATTTAGACCCTCTAGTTTTAGAACAAATCGGAGATGTTGTTGTTGGAGATGTTGATGGTTCGCCTGATGGAGGTGCTTTGGCGTTATTAAGCAATGGTGTTCAAGGTCAGTATGATGTTAGATTAGCAGTAGCAGATAATGATTTATTTGGTGTTCAAAATGTTGGTGTTATTAGTGTGAGAACAGTTGCGATTACACCTCCTATTAATGTAACTTATGAAATATTAAATGATACTGAAGTTCATATAAATTGGAATGTAGAAATGATAGGTAATACCATTTATAGTTTCGCTGATCCTACTAAAACACGTTATACTACAACAGCAAGTTATGAAATATTAAGAGAACAGGTTAATGAAATCACTGGTGATAAAGAATTTGTTGTAATAGGAACAGCACCAAAAACACAATATGTTGATTATACAGCTGTAAGATTTACAAATTATAGATATCAGATTAGAGCACTTGTAGTATGGAACAGTGTTCAGGTTATTTCTATTCCAAGTGATAGTTTATATGTGTTTGTTTGTGAAAATAATAGATTTCCTTTGGGGAGATATAATAATACAACTCAAAATAGAAAATTGTATCAAGACATTGGTGAATCTTGTCCAAGAGTAGATAAAGAACAACCAGGATTTGCTCGTTCATTATTATCTCATCCGGGTGCACCTAACAGGTTGACAGGCAATTTATTTCCAAATTCAAAACAAATGACTAGAGCAGAAGTATATTCTATGATGGCGAAAGCACAAGGAAGACCAACACGTTAATAATTATTAAAAAATAAATTTAATAATTATTCTACCATTTCTAAATCGGATACTTTCCAGTACTCACTACCACCATTAGGCATTGGTCTTCTTATAATAAATGGAATTTTTTTAGCATGTAATTCCATTTCAGCAATAGTTAAACCTTCAATAACATTATCAGGAACATCAATAAATAAATTAGCCCCGTGATTAATTTGTTTAGCCCTTAATCCTATTATTTTAGCTTTTTCATATCTGGTTAACAATGGTAACGTAGTATGTAAAGGATCAACAATTTTCCCATTAACATCTCTAACAACTTTAGCTAAAGCGTACATTTCTTTATTGGAAATATGTTTTAAATGTGGATGATAATCAATTAATAAGTTTTGATTATCAGTTTGATCGAATTTTTCCAATTGTTCATCTATACTTTCATCAGAATCAGAATCAGAATCAGAATTATTATCAATTACTTTAGTTTCTTCCATGTTTACGACTTGTTCAATACTAGACGACATATAATAAAAAACAATATTATTTTATATTTAAATCAATTTTATTTATTCATCAGTTTTCCAATGCGTTTTGCATAGACCACACAAATAAACATATTTCATATTTTTATCATTATATCTTAAATAAATAATTTCTTTTTCCTTTTTATCATCATCAGAGTCTTTAGATTCTTCACTAGCTTTGTTAGAAGGACAATCAGCATTAGGACAAATCATGTTGAATTTTACTCTAGGTAATGTAGGGTCTAAATGTGTGTATTCGTTAATAACATTTTTATATTGATTATTATCTTTAATGATATGTGTTTTGCTTACGCAAAAATTATTTAATTCTTCAATAAGTTTATCATTTTTATTACCACAATTACGACAGTAATATATAAGCGAATCAGTTTTATTTTTATTCAATTCTATGTAATACATATTTCCACAGTTTTCGCAAAAATGCATGTCTTATATATAAGTGTTAATAAAATTCTAAATCAATTTTATTAATTATTCAATAGTTTTATATGCCTTTATAAGTTTATTTTTTATATATTCATAATCAACAGTACAATTCATGCTATAAAGAGAAGCTCTATATTCCTTGGGTTTAGGATTTTTTTTAATTAATGAATCTATTTTCTTCATGATATTATCTTTTTTTCTAATGAAATGTTGTTTTATTAAAGGCCATAGAGGGTTAAAATTATCAGGTAAAATTTTTTGAGTTAATACATTTCTAATAGCGGTGTCTATATTTCTATATTCAATAATTTTATTATAACTCTCGAAAGCATGATGTTTTTCTGTAATACCTGGTTCGTTTAATAATGGTTTATTATGAAAAAGAGTAGTTAAGGTAATTAAAACTGTTCTAATACTCATACAACTTGTCCAACCAGGACCTCTCCAAGTATTAAGTATACTAATACAAACCTTACCATTTCTGTATAGATTAGGATTAAATCTAGTTTTACCATTATTGGTTAGATAATTTAATTTAGGAGGTGAAAACGGATAATCTTTTGGAAAGTCGAATTCAAAAAAATAAACACCATTTTCATAAATAGTATCGGGTGGACCAAAAACGATTGCGTAACCTTTTAACATGTTTTCTTGAGAATGTGAGTATATAATACCATTATCAGTAAGAGGTTTTTTAATAATATCTTTAACATCTTTTACCATTCGTTTTATTAAAGATTGACTATGATTCCCATCAGTCATATTAATATATAATGATAAGATGTATTTAAATGTGTTACTGAAATATATTTTAATTAATAAATAAAATTGAAATAAAAAAATATCATGATGATTATACAATAGATGGAAAATCAAAGTTTAGGTGAGAATCTTCCTAAGTTTAAATCATTATTTGACCTTTTACAACATTGTAAGACTAGTAAAAACAAACAAGATAAAGCAACAAATACTCGAATAGGATCGAAAGACCCTACGAAAGATAAGAAATATCCAGGGTCGTATCACATACCTAAGGCGTTAGAAGATCAATTTCATGATTTATTAGATAAACAAAGAAAAAAAGGAAGAGAAGAGCATATGACGGAAATTCAAGATCGTAAAAAGGGAGGACCGTTACTATATGATTTTGATTTTAGACATCTGGCTGGAACAGATATGAGACAATTCAACGACCAACATATAAATGATATGGTTGAACTAATAGCACACAATATAAATAAAATATGTAAAAGTGAAAATATAGAACCTTTTCCTCTATTTGTATTCTATAAAGATAACATCAATGATGTAGGGAATTGTGTAAAAGATGGAATTCATATGATAATAGGATTAAAAATGAAACATAGTACACAAATATTATTAAGAGAAACAATATTGAAAGAAATAGGTGTAGTATTAGAAGACATAAGGTCAACATTATGTAAGGATAATACACCAGAGATGATAATTGATGAAGGTGTGTGTAGGGGGGAAGTAGGATGGCAGATGTATGGTTCTAGTAAACCCGGACATGAAGCATATAAATTAAGAAGTTATTATCAAATACGTTTTACAAAACTAGAGGATGATGATGATATAGATTTTTCAGATGATGATTGTGAAGAAGGAGAAGAAGAAACAACAATGGATTTCGAAGCAGAATTAAAGGATATTAAAGATTGGAATGGTAATAATTTGGTAAAATTATTTAGTTTAAGAAGAAAAGGTTGGCAGAAAGCGGACCCACGTGATTGTTATAAAAATCGGTGTAAAGAATTAGTAAGACAAAAAAAGAAAGAAAAGAAATCAACAACAACACAAAGTAGAATATTAGCTGGCAGTTTAGATGTGGAGGAAGTGATAAATAAACTAAGTAATATTCAAAATTTAGAAGAAGTAGAAAAATTGGCTGAAAGACTAATAAAAGGAACAGAAATACAACATTATGATATAGTAACTGCTCATCAATTGGCGATGTTATTGGATGAGAATTATTATGATCCTTATGATAAGTGGATGAAAGTAGGATGGGCACTACATAATGTATCAGATTTAAATATTATTTCCTTTATATTATTTTCAGCAAAATCAGACAAATTTGATATAAGTCAAGTAGATGATTTATTAGATACTTGGGATAAGATGAGAAATGATGGATTAACTATTGCTTCGCTAAGATATTGGGCTAAGGCTTGTAACCCAACTGAATATGAACAATTATACAAAACCAATGTTAATATGTTTATGGAAGAAGTTACTGGAAGTGAAGGTGCTGATTGGGATTTGGCTATGTTGTCTTATCATTTATATGGCGATAAGATAAAGTGTATTGATCCAAAATCAAATACTTGGATGGTATTTAAGAATGGGATGTGGAAGAGAGATAAAACAGGTATTGTTTTAAGAAAAAATTTGTCGTTGAAATTGTCGAGAATATTTATATCTAGGGAAAAACAGATAGTAGATGAACTTAGAGATTCGTCCTGGACGGGTGATGCGGAAAAACAAGCAGAACTAACGTCATTAACAAATACATACAATAAAATAGCATTGAAATTAAAAAGAAGTAGTGATAAAAATAATATTATTAATGAAGCCAAAGCATTGTATTATGACGATTCGTTGATTGAAAAATTAGATTCAAACCCTTACACTATTGGGTTTAAAAATGGTGTATATGATTTTGAAGCCAAAGAGTTTCGTGAGGGGAGACCAGATGATTATATATCAAAAACAACAAAAATAGATTATATTGATTGTAGAAAACAGGGATATGAAGAAGGAATAGAATGGTTGAAAGATTTTATGATGAAGTTGTTTCCTGACCCTAATTTGAGACATTATATGTGGAATCATGCTGCTACAGGTTTAATTGGTAATAATAAAAATCAAACATTTAATATTTATACGGGTTGTGGTAGAAATGGTAAATCAAAATTTGTAGATTTGATGAGATTTGGTATAGGTGAATATTATGGTAAGGTTCCAACACAATTAATCACTCAAAAAAGAACAAGCATAGGAGGAACATCTAGTGAAGTAGCACAATTAAAAGGAATAAGATATGCTGTAATGACTGAACCTAGAAAAGGAGATACGATTAATGAGGGTATAATGAAAGAGATTACAGGAGAAGATGAGATTCAAGCGAGACATTTACATCAAGAAGCATTTGTATTTGTTCCTCAATTTACATTATGTTGTATGACTAATTATTTGTTTGCTATAAAATCTAATGATGATGGAACGTGGAGAAGAATTAGAAAGATAGATTTTGAATCTAAATTTGTAAATAAACCTAGTCAAGTTCCAGAGGATAAAGAATTTAAAAAAGACATAGATATAGAACCTAAATTGAAAAAGTATGCTCCAATATTTGTATCATTATTATGTGAAATAGCTTGTAAAAATCTAGGTTTTGTGGAAGATTGTCCGAAGGTTATTGCTGCTAGTAATGCTTATCGTGGAGCAGAAGATTACTGTCATCTCTTCTTCGAAGATATGGTTGAGAAGGCACCTGAAGATGCTTCTAAGGAGGATTATGTATTGTATAAAAATAAAACAGCTAGATATTTTAAAGATTGGTATGGAGAGAATTATGGTTCAGGTATACCAGTTCCACCAGTAAAAGAAGTTGTTCAATATTTTGAGAAGAAAATGGGTAAATTAAAGAAAGGTAATCAAAAACATCATTGGATAGGATATCGTTGGGTTCAAAAAGAAGCTAATGAAAACTTAGATTGGATGGATAATGATGATTAAATAATAATTATTATAATTATAAAAATAATAATTATTTTTTATAACCCACCAATATAACACCAATCATAACCATAACAAATCCCAATAATTGTTTCCAATTCATTTTTTCATTATAAAACAAATAAGAAATTAATACAGAAAAACAAATAAATAAAGGATGTGTTATAGATAGTGTTTCAAATGTATTCTTACTAGAAAGCAAATAAAAGAATATTGTAAGAGTTAGAGCATTAACAATTACACCTAATGCAACATAAAATATATCGTTTTTAGTTACTTTTTTAATAAATGAGAAATCTTTATCATATAAGAGAACCAACATACTTGAAACAATAGCAAAGAAAATTGGTCTTAAAAATAACAATTGATATGATTTATATTTTGTTAATAGGTAATATTTTTCTACAGTAATACTAATAGACCATAAAAAAGCACATAATATACATAATAATAAATGATTCATATATAAATTATAAATAATTAATTATTTATGTAATTAATTATTGAGGTTGTTGAATTTTTTCCATAGGCATAGCATAATTACCAGAATAATATAACAAAGAAACAACTAATGCTCCCATTATCAAAAATATAAGATATAATGTATTTATTTTAACTTGGCTTATATTTGTATTAGCCCAAGTTATAATAGGTTGTAAAGCTAAAGTAGGGAATGCTAATAAAACAATAAAAAACCAATATGCTTTAACATTTTTAAATTGACCAGACATAAACAACATAACAATACAAAATAAAACCATAACCCAATAAATCCATTTTATGTAATATAATAAATCTTCATAGTAATCACTATTGTTATAAAAAGCGGTTAATCTATTTTCAATATTAGCTTCTTTTATAGTATCTTTTGTAGTTATATGTTTTTTTATGTTGTCTTTTCTATATTTGGAAACCATGAATTCAGCGGTTGGACAATATTTTTCCATAGTTTCTAAATTAAAATATGTAGTCTTAATGCTATTATAAATATTATCAAATTCAAATTTCCATTGATCTGTTTTTTCTTTTGCTTTTATTTTCGATTCATATTTTATTTCATTTATATATTGATTTTCTTTATCAGCACTTTTATACCAGGTTTTTTTTAAATCTAAAAGACGTGTGCCTATAGTTTTTGACTTTGATTTTAATTCATTATAAGCATTATAATTATCTCTTTCTTCACAGGTTGCTGAACCTTTAACACAAGTGTCTAAATTTTGTGTACCTAAAGCAACTTCATATGTTTTAATCGTCATATTAATATATTAATTATAAACATAATTAATTATACATATTATTAATTAATTATGAAGTAATTATTGTAGATAACTATATTTATTTGTTTTGCTTTCATGTGGTCTTACTCCCATAATTTGAAAATTTTCATCAGGGTTTGGACAACTAAGACCTAATAATCTCGCTAAACCACCTTGTCCACCACTTACTTTTTTACTAGCCTCAACCTCATTTTTATAAGATTGACCACTAGTTTGATTGAATCTACTCCACTCCATACTATCTCTTTTAAAATTATCAACTAATCTACCTATAATAGTAATAAGAACCCAAGCAGCAGTAATACCTAGTCCCGCAACACCTAATGTAGATGGGAACCATGGTTGTTTCATTAAGAAAGAAATGAGTAAAGCAATAAAACAACCATATACAACAACTTTAAGCATTCCTCTAAATTCAGAGTATCTTGAATATTCATATTCCCCAATTTTAACCATACGTTCTTTATTGGATTTTTCAGCTTCTAAAGCTTGTATTTGTTCCTCAGTATTTTGTAATTCATCTTCCATTGTTTTACCAACAGTAATTTGGTCCGCCAAATCATATCTTCTTTGTGTAACTTCGATTTGTGCAGAGGTATACATAGCTTTTAATTTGTTTAATAACTCTTTTCTAAATACAACTAATTCGTCAATTTTCTTTCTAATTTCTTGTTTTTTAGATTCGGCGTCAGGCGCACTATCACTTATAGATTGCAAATTTTGAAACAAAAAACGTTCTACTTCTTGTAATTTTTCAATTTCAGCAATAGTTGCTTTATGACGTTCGGCTAATTTTGCTGGTCTAACATTTTGATTATATTGATTTTGAGCTGTGTTTACTTGGCTGGCCATTATATATTAATTATAGACATAATTAATTATTTATAATTAATAATTAATTAAGTAGATTTTTTTTTAAAATTACTAACTACTGTTATAATTAAGACAATTGCTAAAACACTCCACATATAAAATTTCAATTCCTCTGATGCCTTTTTTCGCGAACTGCTTTCATACTGAGCAATAGATGTATAATCTTTACCACCATCACCATAACTCTGTAACAAAGCGTATTTTTCTTCGAATTTTTTTAAATTTTGGTCCAATAAATCTTCCTCACTAGCTATAGTTCCTTTTATTTTATCTCTTGCTTTTGTTAAAAGGTTTATTTTTTTTCCTAATTTTTTCATTTGAACCATTGCTGCATCATTTTTACCTTTTACGTCTGAATATCTGTTAACAAAATTTTTATTAGCATTAGCATCAAATCCCTTAGCTCCATTACCAGCATTTATACAAATACTTTTATAACTTGGACCTCCTCCTAATTTATCCACTACTTCATCACAATTTTTAACTTCTTGATTGTTAATTAAACCTCTTGGTTTACCTGATATTCCTCCTCCACATTCGCAACAACCATTTAGTAATGTGATTTTAGAATTATCAGCATTAGTTTGACTTCTTACAAATTTACTAGATTTAGCTCCTGGATTTACAGAACCATCATTACAATGATCTGTTACTAAATGATGACATTTTTTTGATGTATCTGTTGATAATCCTTTATATGAATTTTTACATTTTTGTATTTGAACTCCTTTTAGTTGACATCCAGCTATACAAGCTTTTCTTTTATTAACATAATCACCATCTGAAGTTGGTATATTCTCTTGACATTGTGTTCTACAGTTTGCTACTCCTTCAGTTAATCTCGCGTGTTCAAGTAAATAATCTTGATAAGCCTTAGCATAAGCAGAAATAGTACTGTCATATTCATCTTCAATTTTTTTTAACATTTTTTCTTCTTTTATTTTCATACCTCTTTTACCTTCTTCGTCTTGACCAATGAATTTTTTATCTGCTTGTTCAAATCCTTCTCTTAAATTCCCTAAACGAACACCTTGCAATAAATGATTTCTACTATCTTTTGTCTGTGGTCGTCCTAAATATTTTTTAATCTCTTCTTTTGATATTGTATGTTTTGGTAAAAATATATTTAACACATCATCAAAACCCATTTATATTAATTATTAACATTATTATTAATTATTTCATAAATAATTACAAAATAATTTATTTAATTATTTATTCAACATTTTTACTACCATACTTAATAAAGTAGCACCAGCTAAAGTCCACGCAATATATTTAAATTGTATTCCATCTGCTTGTGTTCTTTTATCTTTTAAATTATATCTTGCTACATCTACTTGTTGTCTTAATTGACGAATTCTCGCGCGTTCTTTCTTCAATGAGTTTAAAGTTGTTATTAATTTTTTTCTTTTTGCTGCTTTTCTCTCATCCAGTTTATCTAAAACAGTCTCATCTTGTTCTTCAACATGTGTTTTCATTTGACCTACTAAACTTATTAATTCCTCATTTGCCGTTGAAGCCTCTTTAGCATCTGTGGTTCCAATTGAATCACTTAGTAAACAATTATCTTCTTTAGTCCAACTTTTACCTTTTGGTAATTTACTTACATATTGTGCGTTTTGATTTTCAACACCACCCGGACATGTTGAATGTCTACCTGTTAAAAAATTACTATATAGATGTGCTAAACCATTTTTATCAACATAATAAGTTCCTGCTCCATCATTAACATTATATCCACCTGTTCTACATTCTTCGCCTTGTTTCATCTCTTGTCCGGTTGGTAATTCATTAAGTTGATCCTGTGTAACTTCCTGAGGATCATCGGGACAACTATTATGTTTAGCTTTCCAAACATTTGGATCGAACTTTCTCTTTACACCATGTCCTGTTATATAGTATACTGTTTTAATACCGTCTGTTCCTTGAACTTCTCTAACACTGTCTCTTAAACTACTAGACATTGCTGTTTTTGCTGTTACCGAAGCATCTAAATGCTTTTTCAATGATTCAGAATATTGAGTTAATTTCGTATTGAACTGATTTTCTAAGTTTGACCATTCTTGTTTTTCATCTATATTTAACTTTGATATTTCATCATCACCTTGCAATTTAACTTCTTCTGATTCAGGCATACCGTTATTTAATTTTAAATATGTTACTACACCATTTTTATGTTTCAATGTAGGAATTTTTCCACGGTTTTTTGGTAAATCTCCATTATGTTGTTTTAAAAAATAACATTTTTTTTGTAATTTCATATATTCTAATCCTAAATAGGAACCCTTTCCTTTGATATATTGTTTACATTTGTCTAAAGTTCCAGACATAAATCTAGCTTCACCTTTTTGATATGTTCCTTTATTAGCACCACCATGATAATCTATGGCCTGATTATCAAAAATTTTAAAATCAGTCATTCCTTCTTTAAAACCCTCTCTTATATTTTTATAAGTTGTACTTTCTTCCTGAGCAACCGATAAACCATATCTATTTAATAAAGGATCGGAATTCTGATAACTGCTCTTTTTATCTGTAAAAAATTTACCTTGATTTAAACTTTTCATATATTAATTATTAATATTAATTTATTTATAATAATTAATTTAATTTTGTTAAATAAATACCCATTATAATTATCCCTGTGGTATAATAAATGGTATTTATAATATGTCCAGAAGTAGAATTGTATCTATTTTCTTTTTGGTCTTTACCTCCCATAGACAACAATTTTTTCTTTTCGTGTTTTAACTCTTTACTTAAATCATCATCTGACTTCTTTTCATTTTTTAATAATGTATCCATTGCATTTACACGTGTATAATATGCTGAAGACATATCATTTGTAGTTTGTCTCATTTTTTCTAACTCCATTTTTAAACCATTCCAAGTTTCCTCAACATTTTTATAATCTTTTTTATTGCTATCTGTAGGATAAGCCATCCAATAAGAAAATTTATCAATATAATTTGATGATATATCGTTGAATAGTTCTGCAAAATCTTCTAAATCGGTCTTTATTTTATCTAAACTGCCTATTTCACTTTTAATTTCTTTACATTTATTGCCTAACTTTAATCGAGGCATTTTGGCGATTGTATTAGATACACATTCTGATGGGAAAGGAACGGGTTTACCATCTTTTGTTTTATCTGTATCTTTCCATAAACTACATTTTTTTATTTTCATACAATATTCATCATATACTTTTTGATTGATAACAACTTTAGACCTATGTGGATAATTTTTATTACAATCAGTATCGATAGTCATTAATATATATTGTTAATATATTTTAAATGCAAATACGATAATATTCATTTGTAATTGATGTTTCACTAGAACGAATTATTTTACATACTTGTTTTGGTCTTAATCCTATTGCTTGGGCAACAGGGTCGAAACGAGAAATTTCTGGCCATTGACTATTATCCATAATATTGTATTTTTTTTTAACAATATCTATTTCATCATCTTCTAGTAAAATATGTTTTGGGACATATTCATGTTGTAAAATATCATATAAATAATTATTTAAATTAAATATGGAAAAGTAAATTTTATCATTATTCCATATATCTCTCATTAATTTTATTAGTGTGTCGTTAGGAGAATCTTTAACTATTATTATAAAATCGTCATCTTTATTCAATATCTCTTCTATATTAAATATATCATCTATAAATTCGTATATTTGATTTGGACGTATTTTGCCTGATAAATGATATTTTACAAAACACTTCTTTTCAGTATTCCCGTCTTTCTTTGTTAATAACATATCTAATTGTGGGGGTTTTTGATTATATTGTGATTGTATTTCTACAATACTTCTATCTTCATGATCTGATATATCATATCCTCTTTTTTCCAATTGTCGAAGTAGTATGTTGCGTGATTTATATATATTTGATATTGTTGTGCTATTGGATTTACTCATTATATTATATAAATTACTTAATATAATATTTAAATCAATTTTATATTAAGTATCCATTTTTACACTTTTTCTATCTCCACTA
>MDTC01184789.1_pt1 | contig 18428 bp, 8 predicted proteins | sample 811181 | NCBI WGS metagenome assembly MDTC01 (sample SAMN05326644, study PRJNA326480) | marine metagenome | isolation source: seawater | place: Pacific Ocean: North | collected 2011
CCCCCTTCGGTCGTCGCCGCGCTGCCACTGTGGCTTAGAGGTATAGCGTCGCCTTGGTAAGGCGAAGGTCGGGGGTTCAATTCCCCCCAGTGGCTCCATTCGAAACCGACTTTTCTGATAGTATAGTAGATTGATTCATAACTGACATAATGCACAGCAATAGCATGCCCAGTGAACGCGCTAGACTTGCAATCGTAATGACCCTAATGATGGTCCTATCTCCCATTTCCTATGCCGGTGTCTCGAATTGGACCGGACCCTCGGTAATCAACAGCGAAGGCAACCCCACAGTAGTGGATGGCTTCACGGTACCAACAAACTCCACAATAATGGATGGTTGGGTTCATGTAACCAATTCCCAATTGTCCTCTTCTTCGGATTCCGGAATAACATGGGACGAGGACGATTTTTCATCCGGCAATCTAGTTGGAGTGGAGTTGAATGATGAGGGGGAGATGGTTCTAAAGGACGATGGAACCAGATCCAACATAAGCACATTCGATGTAGGGGAAATCGAAGTGACCCTAAATTCAGCATATCAGTACTCTCCGGGATGGCGCAGAGTTTACATCAAGTCATCATCTTCAAACTTGTCAGGTTGTGGCGGTTCAGCAGGAGACTATATCGAACACGGTCTCGACAGCAATTTCGATCAGTCTCTGGATGGAGATGAGATCACAGAGACCCTATACTTCTGCGAGACCTTCGCAAATTCTGACGTAGTTACATCCGTGTCCATTGATGACCCAGGAGACGGATACACTTCCGGAAACCTTTCTGCAACAGGCGGAGGGGGATCAGGTTTCTCTGGGACCTACTCGGTGAGTTCAGGAATTGAGAGCATCACCATCAACAACGGCGGCTCAGGATTCGATACGACCGATCAGGTATTGATCCAGTGCCAATGCGATGGTTCCGGCGCTTCTGCGTCCGTTGGATCAGTGGACTCCAACGGGGCAATCACATCGATCACCATCGACTCCGAGGGTTCTGGATACCAGTCTTCAGACGTTATCGCTGTCGGAGTGGCAAACGGTACGGGAGAATCGCTGTCAGCGAACGTCTACTCAACAGGGGTAATCCACTCCACAGTAGTAACCAACGGGGGCACCAGCTACACTTCCCCACCCACCATTGTAATCAGTGACTCAGGCGGTTCCGGTGGCGACGTTTCTGCAGTAATGGGCGGCTATTACGAATATGAGATCGACATCTTTTCGGAGCCCAGCGGGGAAAATTGCTCATATTCAGGATTCAAGATAGAAGCAGGTCTCGATTTGAATGAGAACAGAAATCTCGATGAATCGGAGATTTCTGACACTTCTTTTATCTGCCACGGTAGCAAACTTTGGAGTGCAACAACCTTCCTAGACCTAAACGGGAGTATCTATGGCGAAGAGCAGACCCTCTCTCATGGCATCGTCCCATCCTCTTCGACACAAGGGCTAGTTTCGGCTGGAACCATGCCAGGTGAACCAGTTCCAGCAGGAACTTCGGGCCACCTCCTTATTCCTGCCCAGAATATCCCTAGGTCGGATTATATCAGTGAATACTACCTTACCTTTGATCATTGGTACCATGTAGACAGCACGTCCTCTGGTGGCGGGGATGGAACTTGGGTAGAATATCGTCTGAAATCAGACGCCACATGGGGCGATTGGAATTACATCGAACCGCAGAGTGGATATCCTAGCACCCTATCTTCAGATGCTCCGACCCCAAATGGAGCATCAGCTCCAGTACCCGTTTTCGCATCTCCCAGCCACAGTGGTTGGATAACTAGCAATTTCTCGCTATCTTCTATTTCGGACATTTCTGACTCCGAAAAAATCCAATTCAGATTTGTTATCTGGACTCACCCAGATGCGGCCAATGAAAGGCCAGGATGGTTCATTGACAATATACAAATCATAAACCAAGGAGTTGATTTGGACGTCTGGCACCATGGTTGCTACACGACAACCACAACATCATGCACTTACAACTCAAATGCATATGGGGTCCTGGAGAGGACCATCGACCTATCTGGAACAAATTCCACATCAAAGATTGAGTTCAATATGGAGTGGGATCTTGAAGGCGGCTCTAGCGACAACGCCTGCGTCGAACTTTCGCTCAACGGCAATACCTGGGCTGACATCTCATCAAGCACCAGCAGCACTTCATCTGATTGCTCTGCCAGAACCGGGCCAATCCCGGGTTCCGGCTACACAGCCGATGATGGCCAAACATACGGCGATCAGAGTGGAGACTTCCGCCTGGTTTCCTTCGACATCCCTTCCGGATTCCAGGATCAATCCAGTGTAGAAATCAGAATAGTGGTAGACACCAGTTCCTCTTTCAACTATGGCGGGACATCTCAGGATGCAAGAGAGGGACTGACAATTTCGCATCTAAGAGTAGTCGACTATGACGGCAGTTCACTGTTCATAGACGAGTTCGACTCCTCTTCCACCATGTCTCACTATGGGAGGCTTGACTCTGGGGGCAACCCTGCTCCCGATGACTGGATTTACCGTTCAATTCCCAAGGGGCAGAGTTCACTAATGATTGGATTTGAAGACTCAACCGCTAACTCACCTACAGTTTCAGACTCCCCTGGGTGGACAAGGTCAACCTCAGGCACCTGCAGCAGCGATAGGTGTAAATTCACTCTCAACAAACTATCTTCAAACTCGGGACCCCCAGTTACAGCCTCATTCCCATATTCGTATGGAATAGGATTCTCAGGCAACTATGAGAATGGGATTGACGAAGCAAGACTGATCTCCCCCCTGTACGACATACCGATGAATGGCACTTCGTACCTCACATTTGACCACTGGTCATGCGGGGAGGCCGGATGGGATGGTGGAGCCGTATTCATCAAAGTCAATGGCGGCGCATGGCAGTACTTCGACCCAGGATGGTATACTGGAACGGCTTCGTCATTCGCAGGACATAATTTGCAAGGAATGGGGATCTTTACCATGGATCATTGCACAGGAGTTGCTTGGAGCGGGTCGTGGACATCAACTAGTCAGATGACAAATATGAGGGCGAACCTAGATGCCTACAAGGGCGACTCAGTCAAGTTCAAATTCGCATTTGGCTCAGATGGATACTACAATCTTGCAGGTTGGTTCATCGATAATGCAGGCGTGCAGATTTCCAACTATGGCATACCCGGAACTTGGATCAGCCCATCGCTTTCTTTGGATAACGCAAACAAATTCAATCGTGGATTTGTAGATATCGAAGGGAACTCGGGCGAAGGGGGGTGGATTAGAGGCTCACTTCTAGATGCTGACACTGGGGCCCAAGTCCCAGGATTTTCCAATGCCTCATTCCCATTTAGTCTAGCTGGCGTCGACTCCGAACAATTCCCCCGGGTGAGGCTCAAGATTCACATGGGTTCCGATGACCCCGAGCAGACTCCCATCTTGGAGAGGGTCCATATCGGTGGAAAGAGGGTACTGAATGCTGACTCAGGTCAAAATGGATGGGATTTCAGTTCTGGTGTTGAGGTAGTTGATGGACTCCTAAACGCTACTGCAGTAACCGGGACCATCACTTCCGATTACGTTTTCTCTCCGCGACCAATCAAGAGCGTCACAATCCAGGGGAATATTTCCAGCTCTGTTTCCGTAACGGTTTACGATCAGTTGGGGAACTCACTGGGGTCTGCAAATAAGGGGGGAACTATCCAATTCTCGCACCAACAGCCCGGTTTCTCCGCATCCGTGAATCTACCCACAAATGGATGGATAGACGTTCTAGGGATAGCTTCCACTTTCTCCGACCCGTCTGCCAACTCTCATCTGGATGTTTTGAACGACGGAACCGATGAATGGTCATTCCCGATGTTCGACGGTGATGATTACGCCTATGGAAATCTGGGTTGGCAGTCGTGGATGACGCTAGACGGTTCTGTTGCGAGAAGCACAACATTTTCACTGGATGGATCCAACTCCGAGAGCGTCACTTTGATGATTCCCGACTCTGCAACCGTCAATTCCGGCTTCGTTAGCATTTCCCCAGACTCTGACGGTTTCGACGCACCAGTGACTGTGTCAATTGCCGGATCTTCTGTTTCTGGGGGCAGTGGCGACTCACCATTCACTAGTGCCCTGAGTCTGGCCCAGATGTCCGGAATAGGTCTTCTTAGCGCCAGCCATTCCCAGTCGCCCTATGGAAGAGATTGGTTGGAGGTCCCCCTTTCTGTAACATCTAACACCGCTCAGACAGTCTCAGTATCATCAATAGGGATCGGCTACCTCTTCTTCGAAAATGTAACTGGCCTCGGGCCAGCAATAGCGGACTACCTCGGGGAAATACCTGAGGAAGACTTCGAAGAGGAAACCGACATACCGCTCAGCATCACTTCTGATTACGGGTCAATTTCATTAGATGGCTCGCTAATCTACGACTTCCTGTTCGTAAACAGGGAGTTCACAGTTCCCAACACCTTCTACCCCGATGGAAATCTCGTTGAGATAGTTACCAGTCATCACCATCTAATCGATAACTCGGAGATTGCAGACATAACCCTAGTCGGGTCATCTTCCGATGGTAACACGATATCCTTCATGGTTCAGAATAGTGCAGATGGACTTTGGGGGGCCGGTTCAGCAACTCCTCAGTTCTCTCAGTCCCAAGGGTCATCTGTAGCGCCTCTCGACACCGTCTCTAGCTTTGTTACAGAGGCAACTCATGCTGACGGTTACGTGGACATAGAAGCTCACTGGAAATTCAACATCGACTGGAATTGGGACGATGTTGACACCATTACCTGGGTGGCACGTGCGAACGATGCCAACGGCGATACAATATGGCCCTCGACATCACAAAGCGGCCGCTCTGGAGAGAATGCCGTAGAGAACGATTTGCAGATTGACTCCTTCGAGATAAGGGATGAGTTTGACAGGGTCATTTCGAATACATACGACACACTGTTTTACCCATTCCCGGTACAAGATGGGAGCATGCTGAACATTTCCGGCACTGTTAGATTCCAGGACCAAGGAGCGAAGAGGCCCTCTGCCACCGACTTCTCAGTGGCACTGAATCTCTCCGGCTCAATTTATGCCTTGCAGACGGACGAAGACGGGCAATTCTCCGGCTCAGTATCGACACCTAGCGGTGCTAGCTCGATGACGTTGTCACCCATAATGCTCAGAGTTGGCCCATCGAGCTCCACCAATGGGGCAGAAGACACAACAGGGACCCCGCCTATTGTTGAAATCAGAGTAGACACCAACCCACCAGTTGCTGGATCAATGCAAGTCCAAACTCCTATCGGGTTACAGTATGTTGATGGGATGGTCGTACCACCCACAACATTCTCCCCGTACATCACTATTAGTGAAGGAGAAGCCAGGGGAGAAACTCTTACTCTTAATTACTGGAGAGAAGGGTTGGATGATCAGGATGGCGACGGAGAAGCAGACGAAGACGAGTATCAGTCCCAGACCAGCGACCTGAGTGTGGGGCTAACAGGGGAGCAGCAAGTGCAATTCATGGGGATAGACGTTTCTGCACTAGACAACGAAATGATACACCTGTACGTCGAGGGAACTGACTGGGCCGGCCTTTCTTACCAGGATGGCGGCACTGGGGGCGGGCCTGGAGCAGAGAACTCATGGGCTTCAGTGGTAGTGGCCGAGGACGTGATGGTCGAATTCGCAGGAGCGGGCCTTGGAACAGGTTCTGGAGGAGGGTCGACATTCTCACTAGATAGGGTCACCCAAGACAGTATTGACTACTACTTGATACCTGGAAAGGAACATACGTTCAAGGTTCGCTTGGATGAGCCAAATGGCTTCCGCACCATAGACAACATCACAGTTTTCCTTTGTGGCTATAGCAGCGATTTCGGAGTCTTTTCCTACGAACCCTTCTCTTCCACTCTTTCAAGCCCGAGCAATAGTATGCTACAGGCCATCAGCGCAAGCACTGAGAGCATCACATCCTCAGTGACTGAGTTGAGTGTACGCTTCAAGATGTCATGGGATATGCCATTCGAGGACCAAGATTTCGACTGCAAGCCCCGCGTCCTTGTTGAGGATGGTCTGGATCAGATCGAATCAGACGTGCTAAGCACACTTTCATGGCGCCTGGATAACAAGATTGTAGCCATCCCAAGTCACGCAGAGGATCTAACGGCACCAATCATCCCAGCTCTCGGAACGTCCCTTTATCTCGGCCAAGGAGACTCATTCTCGTTAAGCGGCTCCGTTTTCCACGAAGGGACCGGAGTCCCGATAGAGGAGACAACTCCTGATTTGACAGTAGTACTGTCGATGGTATACGGGAGTGGAAATTACGAGTCTCTATCCCCAGTAGATGAATCTGGAAATTTCACTGTGGAAATGTCATTGCCTAACTTCCAGCCGATCGAACCAACGACCGTGCTGACTACTTCACTGATAGGGACCCCCGGGTCCTCATATTCCGTGTCAAATTCTGATTCCACGGCAACCGTCGACACAAAGCCGCCTACTGCATTGTTCAACGTTGAGAAATACCCCGACTCGTCTCTAACAGTCATCGAGACCGACTCAATGAACTCAGTTACGGTCACAATAACAATCAACGAAGAGATTGGTATGAACTACGGCCCACTGCAAGTTTCATGGGCATTCCAGAGGAACGGCCAGATTGTCCCAGGAACCGAAGAGATAGGTGAGATTCCATGGTACTCAAGCACTGAAGGAGTCCACGTATACCAAGGAGAGATTGACTTCAGACCAACCTTGGAGTTCAACATAGAAGATGGCGACAAAGTCTCATTCTGGATCACATCGACAGACAAGGCAGGAAACGAAGTTGCAGGCCTCGGAGGCCCGGACAACCCCCGAACCCCAACGATACGAGTCGTAGAGTTCGACGGCCAGTACACTCGCTCCCAAATTACCCCCACTAGCAATCCACTTGTAGGAGACACGATCACCATTGTGACATACTGGGAGAATCCAGGAAAGAGTGAGGGCACTATTACAGTGGGACTCTACGAGCAGAGGATTGACGGTACCTTCCAACCATCAATAACCACTCTGAAGAATAATGGCCCTATCGAGTTGTACCTTGCTCCTGGCAGTACCAGTGTGAAAGCAGAGTTTGATTACAGTGCCAGCCAGCCCGGGCAGCCCTTGCTCGTCCTTGTGGTGGACGGAGACTTCGGAAATGACAACTACATGAATGTGGAGATTAGCGATGTCCAGGTAGGCAGTTTGTCTGAGAGTTCCGGCCCAAACAGTGGGATGTTCTGGATAGCCGGATCCTTGATCCTCCTACTGGCGCTGATGGGGGCTGCGTTCTACATCATCCGAAGATCCGGCGGTGGAGACTTCTACGACGAGGAATACGACGAGGAATACGACGAGGAATACGAGTAGGGTGGAAACGCCTTTCGTGGACCGCCCAGCAAACCTCCTCTAGCCGGGTAAAAGAACCAGTCTTGTTTATATGCCGATTTCGAAATTTATCGTCTGAGGGAGAGATCCCTCGGATGGGATGCGATAATGACAGAGATAGCCAAGTTAGATGATATGAAGCATGAGTTGGAAGAGCTAAGAGCACTAGTTAACACCCTTCTGACAATAATAATGGAAGAGGCCGATGGGGTCCAATCGGGTTCCGCACAACCGCAAACTGATCTGCCCAGAATTGGCTACTCCATGTAATTCGATTACCCATAGTTCAAGTGAAATGCCTAACTCCGAACCCCTATGGCATTGCCCTCATTGAGCTCTGAGCAATGGTTGATTTCCATAGCAGCATTCGGTACTGTGGCCTTTTTCGCAGTGGCATTATTTCAACCAGGGGTCTTCGACCCCGAGCCTGATTGGGATGTATCTGATGGATGCTTGGGGGGTTTGGACCATGCTGATGTAGGCATTTCCGAACACTACCACCCAAGTCTGAGGGTAATCGTCGATGGCCAGCAGATTCCAATTGAGCCCAATACGGGGATAGATCAGATAGGATGTAGGGAGGGAATGAGGTGGATCCACGTCCACGATGCATCCGATTCGGGATTCACGAAGCTCCACATCGAGACTCCTACCAAGTTGAACGTCCCACTGGGAGCTTTCTTCGAGATCTGGGATAGGGAGGGGGGGCCAAAACTTATGGGTCCCGATGACAGGAAGTTCGATATCAATAGGAACGGAGTCTCAGACTGGGATGAATTTGACATTTCCCTCACAGTCAACGGAGAAAGCAATGACAAGTTCGAAGAGTACATCATGGAAGACTATGACGAAATCGAATTGATTTTAGTTTCGAAGTAGGCTATCCCTTGATCACAATCAGGGGTCTGAGCCTGGCAACTGGGCGTGCGAGCCCAGCCCTTTCGGTAAGTCTGATGACATCGTCAATGTCCTTGTATGCATCTGGTGCTTCTTCTGATAGGTACTTTTCATGGGTCTCATATATCGCAATGCCCTTCTCGCTTAATTCTCTCTTCACCTTTGCACCATCTATTTCCTCTCTGGCCTGTGTTCTGGACATCGCCCTTCCAGCCCCATGGCAAGACGACCCAAATGCACGATTAGTCCCACTTTTAGGACCGGCCATTACGTATGAAGCGGTCCCCATGTCCCCTGGGACCAATACAGGTTGCCCAACTCCGGAGAAATCCCCGGATATCTCGGGGTTATCACCTCCAAATGCCCTAGTAGCTCCCTTTCTGTGAACACAGCAGTTGCAAGTTTTTCCGTGGATCACATGTTCCTCGACACGAGCAATATTGTGGCAAACGTCGTATACGACATCGACATCTACCTCGGAACCCATATGGGCTCTAAGCGCGCTTCTCAGGTGTTGAGTCACACTGCTCCTATTCGCAAAAGCATAGTTCCCAGCCGCCTTCATGGCTTCGAAGTAAGACTCACCCTCCCTAGAAAAGAAAGGGGCAGAGGCCAGTTGAGGGTCAGCAATCGAGATCCCCCAATCTTCCGATCTCCACCTCCCATCCGATTTCCGGAACCTCCCCTCTAATCCTTTGACGTGCTCTGAACACACTTGATATCCCAGCCCCCTGGAGCCGGTGTGAATCATTGCAGTTAGCCTCCCTTCCTCTAGTCCAAAACTTCTAGCAGCCCGCTGGTCCAAAATTTGGTCTACTACCTGGATTTCGAGAAAGTGGTTCCCCCTCCCTATGGATCCAAGAGCCGAAATGCCCCTTCTTTTTGCTACTTCAGAGACACTCCCAGAATCCCCCTCCAGTCTGCCCTTCATCTCCATCTTTGTGAGGTCCTCTTCATTGCCCAAGCCAATCTCGGCAGCAGCCCTTGCCCCATCGGAAAGAATGTCGTCAAGCTCGTTGGAACTAAGTTTGTAACCACTCTTGCCAGACTCTCCTGCTGGAATTCTGGCCTTCAGACGATTCCCAAACTCCTTACTGCCACTACCTGACTTCTTCCTAGTTAGATGCTTCAAGTCTTCGATTCCTAGGTCTATCGAGCACAGTCTCACTCCACAATTGATATCGAATCCAACCCCTCCGGGAGAGATCACTCCTCCGTTGTCTATGTCTGTAGCTACCACTCCGCCTATCGGGAAACCGAAGCCTTGGTGGAAGTCTGCCATACCCCATGCCTCCCCAACTATTCCGGGGAGGGATGCAGTGTTGGTTAGTTGTTCAAGAGACCTGTCATCGCTCTTCCCAACATGGTTGCTGTCTGAAACAATAACCGCATCGACCAGCATCTCGCCTCGTTTCTTTATCCTCATCAGGGACTCTCCATCGTCCTCGAGAAACCTGGCCCAGTCCTCCATCAACCCCGCTGGCAAATGCTTTCCTTTCAACGCACCGGGGCCATTTTGCGCATTGACTTCAAGACCCGTCGCCCAATGGAGTGACCGAGGTGGCGTTGTGAACTTCGGAGAGGTGGTAATCCCCTTCTGGTCAGAATCGGGACATGTCTGCAAGAAATGCTCTGTGACAGGGGCCAGATTCTGGACAAGAGACGAAAGTAGGGAGACCTGTGGTGACAGCACCGATGACCCATACACATTCATCGGAAACCCGATTATCTCTGGTTTTCCGATGAGAGGAAAGAGCCTGAAGGATGAGATGAGGGGGCGGTTCCAAGGCTTCTTTGAAAAGAGAGGGCACTCCAGGATCCCACCATTTCCAGTTATAGCAAGGTGGAGGGACGATATCCACCTAACAATAGCAAGCATTGCAGACTTCCAGCCCCATGTTACTAGCGGGCTAGTTCCCCCTCCGGCAAACCCGCTGGTAATCAGTCAACCTTGCATCAGACTAACCGATGTAGCAGCTGTGGGAAGGTCTGGAAGGCACCTTTCAACATTCGAGATGATGGCCCACCACGCTTTCAACAGGCCCAAGGAAGATGAAACGATTTACTGGATAGACCAATGCGTAAGGTATTGCGACGAGATGCTAGTCGAGGAATTCGGAATTAGTCCTACCGAATTGACATATGTCGAGAACCCTTGGTCCGGAGGGGGAAATGCAGGACCAGCATTGGAGGTAATAGTTGGTGGTCTGGAGCTGGCTACGCTCGTTTTCATGAACCTCGAGGAGCATGAAGAGGGCGATATTGAGATCAAGGGGATTAGGTATCGTGAGATGGACCTGCAGATAATCGACACGGGTTACGGGCTTGAGAGGTTTTGCTGGGCAGCCGCGGGCACTCCGACGATATACGATGCAATATATCCGGAGTCGGTTAACTGGCTGAAAGAGTTAGCCGGTTTCGAGGAGGTGGTTGCAGGGCTAGGACTCTCAGCAAATGCTGACCTCCTTTTGGGGGAGCTGTCGCGATTAGCCGGGATACTCAATATCGATGTCGGAACCGATGTAGATGCATTGTTCCTGAAACTATCAGATAGGTTACAAGAAACAGGTCTGGAAGTTTCTGTAGATGACCTCAAGCGCCTTACTGAGCCCCTATCTAGCATTTATGCAATTCCAGACCACATGCACGCAATATGCAATATGTTGGGCGATGGCCTGATTCCAAGTAACTCAAAGGCAGGGTACTTGGTTAGAATGCTTGCAAGAAGGGTGTGTAGGATGAAGGAAGAATTGGCACTCGAGGTCTCACTATCCGAACTTGGAATGCATCACATCGAGCACCACCTCGAGTTTTCAAATTTCACCCAATCCAAAGAAGGGGTGATGAAAATACTAGAACTAGAGGAGAGAAAATACCATGAAATGCTTCGAAAGGGGGAGGCTGCAGTAAAGACTGCACTAAGGGGAGTGCCGATAGAATCCACGGAAACTCCTGATGAGATTCTATTTAGACTATCAGAGGAGCGTGGATTGAGCCCAGAGATGGCCATTTCTATTGCCAACCTGGCAGGCTGGACTGAATTGTCCGTCAGAGTAGGTTTCGCTGCTGATATGGCATCTAGGAATGCAGAAAGGACCAAGGCCGCATCTAAAGAAAAGACACAGTCGATGCTATTCCCCTCCGAGGAGTTCCCTTCAACATCAATGGACTACTATTCAGATACCAGCAGAACCTCTTTCGAAGCAAAGGTACTGGGCTGTGCTAATCTGTCTGGAAACCAATTATCTTCACTTAACCTGTCTAGTGAGGTTGACAACCCCCCTACTCACTATGTAGTTCTGGATCGGACTCTATTCTACCCGGAGGGAGGGGGCCAACTGGGCGACCAAGGCTCTCTTGGTGGCGTTTCAGTCTGTGACACTAGGATAGAAAAAGAAACCATCTACCATCTCACCGATGGCCCTGTCCCCATTGGAGATATTTCGGGCAGAGTCAACTGGGAAAGGCGCCGCCAGTTGATGGACCACCACACAGCAGTACATATCGTGGGAGGAAGTGCTCGGGAACTCTTGGGCCCTCATATTTGGCAGGCCGGTTCGAACAAAGGGGCACGATACGCGAGGATAGACCTGACTCACTTTTCTCGTCTTTCTAGAGATGAACTGAATCTAATCGAGGACCATGCCAACGGCATAATCGCATCAAATACTCTGGTAGAGAAAACCGAAATTCCCCGAGCCGAGGCGGATGAATTATTCGGTTTCGAGTTGTACCAAGGCGGACCGCCAAAATCTAGCCATATCAGGGTAATAAGAATAGGCGATCACGACGTCCAAGCTTGTGGGGGGACGCATCATGACAAGGTCGGCGAAATTGGGGAGTTGAGGATAATCAGGTCCAGTCAAGTCCAAGACGGGGTGGAGCGTCTGCAAATCGTGGCAGGGGAGACAGCACGGGAACATGCAAGGGAGCAAGAGAGGCTATTGAGGGAATCGAGCGAGGTTCTAGGAGTCTCTTCTGAAGATCTGCCCGCAGCCGTTAACCGCTTCTTCGAAGAATGGAAATCTCAACAGAAGAGAATTGAGTCCCTGGAAGCAGAAATCGTCAGACTAAGGACCAGTGGTGGTGAAGATGGAGCTGTGGAGAGGGATGGGATACGTTATGCCATTATGGAGGTCGATGGCGGCATAAAGGCGCTGATGTCAATGCTCGGCGAACTAACTAGGGACCCATCTAAACCAACACTTGCAGTCCTCGGAACCAAGGATGGCGGGGGGAAGATAATAATCGCCATCACTGAAGGTACTAAGGCCGCAGAGGCCCACAATGCCGTAGAAATTCTGAACTCAATTTCCACCCATATAGACGGAGGCGGAGGCGGGAGCCCGACCATGGCGCAAGGAGGCGGATCCAATCCAGATGGAATTCCCGCGGCCCTCGAAGCCGCTCGCCAGATCCTAGGTTTGTGAGAAGATGGGCGTTTCAGTCGATGCCTCGAAGAGATCCTCCTCAATAGAGTACGCCATCCGAGACGTCGTCGTGCCAGCAATAGAGCTGGAGAAGCAAGGGCATGAGATAATCAGGCTGAATATTGGCGATCCACTGGCATACACGGGGCTACAGACTCCGGAACACATGATTGACGCATACAAGCGTGCACTAGAATCGCAAGACAACGGCTATGGGCCATCATATGGGTTACCCTCCCTGCGAAAGGCAATCGCAACCACCGAGTCTATGAAAGGATGGGCATGCACAGAGGAAGACGTTTACGTGACGCATGGAGTTACTGAGGCCCTACAAGTAATATTTGCAGCCTTTCTAGAGCCAGGAGACTCAATTCTAGCACCCGGTCCACATTACCCACCTTACATGGCGTATCCGCAGATGTACGGGGCTAAGACAATCGAATACAAACTAGATTCTGAGGATTGCTGGCGCATCGACTTCGATGATATCCGATCAAAGATGGACGATACCGTGCGACTCTTGGTGCTAATCAACCCTAACAATCCTACGGGCAACGTCCCCCTCCCATCCGAGCTCGACTCTTTGATTGAAATCGCCAAAGATTTCCCCAGATGCACCGTAATCTCAGATGAGATATATGATGGACTCGACTTTTCGGGCAACTTCGTTTCCCTAGCATCCAGATCAACAGACGTCCCTGTAATCACTCTAAACGGGGTTTCGAAGGTCTATTTCGCACCTGGATGGAGGATTGGATACATGGCATGGCATGACCCCCTTGGGGTGCTGAATAATGTAAGGGACGGCGTCGAGAGGTTGTTACGAAGCCGACTCTGCGCCTCAACTCCTGCCCAACATGGCTTTCTCGCAGGTCTTACCGAGAATCAAGGATGGCTTTCAGCACACCGGGAATTGATTAAGAAAAGATTGGATTACTCGCTGAGTAGGATTGAATCAATAGACGGACTCGAATGCCAACCGCCAGGAGGTTCATTTTACCTATTTGTTAGGATTACAGACCCAAACTTGGCATTGGATGATAAGAAATTCGTCCTGGATCTTCTTCACAAGAAGCATGTCCTACTTGTCCACGGTTCTGGCTTCTCACCTGAGATGGGCAAAGGTCACTTCAGGATGGTATGCCTTCCTGAGGTTTCAGTTCTGTCCGAGGCATTCGATAGGATCGAATCATTCATCAGGGATGGGTGAGGAAAAACCCCCTTCGGTACACCAATTCTCGGTTTTTTCAGATAGTCAATTTCCATGAATCATTATAGCCGAACGCAAGTTGCATGAAACGCCCTCTACGAGGGCGCGGTGTTTGTATGGCTTTGACTCATAACCAATATGCAGTCGCAGCGATTACTGCAACTCTCTGTTTGGCGGGTCTGTACACCGTAGTTGGAGCTGGGCTCTCGAGCACAAATAGCGGAGGTTTCGAATCGGCCGTGGATGATTTGGAGTTAAACCCAGGAAACCAGCGGGAGTGCCCGCCAGACATTCCAACGATAGGTTGTGATTGGGACGGAGATGGGATTGCAGACCGAATGGAAAGCACCCTATATGGGACTAATTGGCAGGAAGCGGATACCGATGGAGATGGTCTAGACGATGGTTGGGAGATCGAGAATGGGCTCGATCCATTGGACACGGGTCAACCATGCATCACAATTGGCGAGGGACTCACAGAGGTCGAATGCGAAGATATCCCAGTCGCTTCTGTAGATACCGAGAGGGAGACCGGGGAGCAGAATGAGACGTTCCCAAATCCGGACAACGGACCACTCGGTGACCCGGATAGGGACGGTCTAACAAACCTGGACGAGGCAGAGCTGGGGACGAACCCCCGCCTTAAGGACACGGACGGGGACGGTCTGAACGACAGATGGGAATCTAAGCACACTCACCAGATCACCACTCCGTCTGGAATCATTACGCTGCTAGACCCACTTGATGGGAATTGGAATTGTCCATTGCTGACTCCAGCCATGCAGGCCGAGATTAAACTGGACATCGGCGATGAATTGTGGGAGGAGATGGGCTCTCAGTTCGGGCACTCTTGCGATGCAATTCTGGATCTGGAGCTTCCCGAGCCCGACACCCTGCGTAACTTCGTAGAGGAGAAATACGACACCAATCCAAGAGATTCTGATAGCGATGGGGATCTGATTGACGATCTAGTCGAGATCTCCACTCATCTGGTAGATCTGGAGTCATTCTGTGGTCGCCCGACATTCGGCACCCTTACACTTCCAGCACCACACATCCGCGCCTTTGCATCAGAAATTCAGTTCACCGCCCAGGACCTGCCAAATGGGGGCATCCAGACAACCCTTCAGAAGAAGAGCCCCTTGGACAACCCAAACTGGTTCAATGAGGACATGGACGGGGATGGAAGGCTGAATGGACCAGGGGACTGGGACACGGACGGAGATGGTATGCCAGACGGTTTCGAATTCTGCTACTCATTCGATTCAGACTACAATTGGTTCCTAAATCCAGCAAATTCAACGGATGCATATGGGGACTCTGATGGGGACGGCCTGAACAACGTCGAAGAGTTCTCAGTCTCTTACGACTGGGGCCCTTCAAACTTCACCGACCCACTCAATCCCGATACCGATCAGGACGGCATGCCCGATGGCTGGGAGTTCCAGAGCGGAATTCACCCCACTGATGGAAGCAATGCCGATGATGACCCAGATTTCGATGGCTATGACGCTGACAACGATGGTGCTGTCACCTACAAAGATATGATCGGTGCTACTACGATAGAGAGGATAGACGTCACTCCCGGCGAATATGTTCAGGCTAACAAGACAGTACTTTGGGTTCGGACTGTGGTGGATAGCAATTACGTCAATATTCCCGTTAAGACTGAAACCGCCGGTTGGGTTTACCACATCCATGTGGAGGTGGATGAAGAGGTAAAAAGCCGCTTACAATCACTAATCACAGTGGTCGAGCAGCATGAGAGATTCACAAATCTGGACGAGTACAACGCCAGAGACAGAGATGGCGATGGAGTGGTTGATGGTAGGTCGACAGATCCTCTCGTACCGGATACCGATGCGGACGGACTGATTGATGGAATCGAGGTCATCGGGTGGAAGATTCGCATAGTGGACTTCGGGGTCCGAGAGGTAATCGTAAGATCCGATCCTGGCGTATTCGATACTGACAGAGACGGCCTTTCTGACTCAGTAGAGTACTACGAGACGTTCACGAACGCTACTGACAAGGATACTGACAACGACGGTCTAGAAGACTATAGGGAGGCCGTTGACGGCCATCCTTGGTACGATAACGGAACATTGGTCTACTACTTCACCAACGCATCCGCCTTTGATACCGACAACGATGGCCTCGAGGATGGGGAGGAGGTTGTAGACGGGCTCGATCTCTACATTACCCATGGGAACAACGCCGACACGGATGGGGATGGGCTTAACGACGGCAGCGAGGTACTCTTCGTCCCACGTCCTTGGCAGGGTGCAACTAACCCCCTCCTCAATGATACCGATGGGGATGGGCAACCGGATGGCTGGGAGATGCAGGTTTTCTCTGTCCAAGAGAACACGAACAGCCACAGCCTCTGGATCTCAACAAACAACTGGCTACCTCCGGGCTGCGAATCGATGATTGAATGCGGCAAGGGACCAGGAGGTTGGATTTGGATTAACTACGTCTCTGGTTTTGACTCCTCAGGCGATAGGGACGGAGATGGGGTTCTAGACCCCCAATACTTCCTTCACGAGATGAACCTGTCAGGATTCTCAATACCCGAACAGGGCAGATGGGCACTAGACCCATCCTTTGGCTCCCTCGTTGACTCCATATACGATATAGACAATGATACCCTCCAGAACTCTCTGGAGGCACCAGATAGGTGGGACACCAATCCAGTGGACGACGACTCTGACGGTGACAGGCTTCCAGATGGTTGGGAGGTCAGCTATTCTGAGGAGGCAATAGCACTTGGCCTCGTTGACAACAACACTCTGAATGCGCTCGGCTCCAGGGGTCCGATGGACCCTCGGATGCCAGACTCTGATCTAGATGGAATAAACGATGGTAGCGAGGATATGGACAATGACGGGCTAAATCGGACCAATCTCATGTACCGGTACTGTCCGGGGTGGGACGACCCCCAAGACTTCGAGTGCCATATCGACCCATCCACCAGTGCCGGCTCACTGTTCTATGATGATTTGGAGAATTACACTAATTTCGAAGAGTACCAGAATGGAACTAGCCCAATAAAGAACGACACAGATGGGGACAAATGGAACGACGGCTCCGAGGTTTTCCATCAAGACCAAGATGATGACGATATGTGGGCTGGATGGGAGTACTACTTCGGATATGACCCATTTGACTCCTCCGACTCCTTAATCGACTCGGATGGGGACGGTTTTGTGAATCGTTGCGAGAGCAAGTGGAACACCAACCCCAAGGATCCAACCAGCTTCCCTTCCCAGGGTGAGTTATGCAATAACTTCGACTAGTCTACGTTGAACTTCTGGAATACTTCATTCGTAGTCATGCTTACTCGTATGAAAGTAGTACATTTTGGAAGGTCCTTGATCCTCCTGGCCCCTACGTATGAACAGGCGGACCTAAGACCCCCTAGAATTGATTGTATAGTTACCTCCAGAGATCCTCTGTAAGGGACTCTGACCTCTTTCCCTTCCGGAGCGCGATGTTCAGCAATCTCGCCATAGTGAGTCTCCATGGCCTTTGCAGACGACATCCCGTAGAATGACTTGTATTTCTTCCCACTCCCGTCATCCATAATTTCCCCGCCAGACTCGTCGTGACCTGCCAGCATCCCTCCAAGCATCACAAAGTCAGCTCCAGCCGCGAATGCCTTGGAAACATCTCCGGGGGATGAGCAACCACCATCGGACATCACATGCCCATTAAGCCCGTGAGCAGCATCAGCGCACTCTGAGATAGCAGATAGCTGTGGGTAGCCAACACCTGCCACCTTCCTCGTAGTGCAAACAGAACCCGGTCCAATCCCCACCTTCACTATGTCCGCTCCAGCCAGTATTAGGGCCTCAGTCATCTCCCTCGTGGCAACATTTCCCGCGATAATTATTTTGTCAGAGAACTCCCCTCGTACCTTTCTTACAAATTGTAGGAACACTTCTCTGTACCCATTTGCTACGTCAATGCAGATCATCTTCAGATTTTCATTGGTAGCCATCTTCCTCCTCAGTAGATCGAAACTTTCGGACGTCGAGCCGCATGTTACCGCTATGCAACTAGGGTCTACCCCTTCTTCCCATGCTCCTGAGAATTCTCTAGTGGAGTAGAATTTCTGAGTGCAGGTTAGCATCCTGTGTCCCTGCAGAACTCGAGCAATAGAAAACAGCCCCGTTGTATCCATGTTCGCAGCCACTATTGGGATGCCTGACCAAGTCCCCTCTGCGTGTCTAAACTTGAATTCCCTTACCAAGTCTACATCTGATCTTGAGACCAGAGTGCTCCTCTTTGGGCGTATTAGGACATCATCGAATGTCAACTTCAGATCACGCTCTATTCGCATATGACCTTACTTCTCCAACGAAGGTGGACTTATGACTGTAATCGTTAGACCCAATTGGTGCTCGTGCCGGGATTTGAACCCGGGTCGACGGATCGAGAGTCCGACATGATGGACCGAACTACACCACACGAGCGGTAACTTGGGGAGGCCCC
>MDTC01145067.1_pt1 | contig 18427 bp, 28 predicted proteins | sample 811181 | NCBI WGS metagenome assembly MDTC01 (sample SAMN05326644, study PRJNA326480) | marine metagenome | isolation source: seawater | place: Pacific Ocean: North | collected 2011
AGTTTCATCAACTATCTTATCTTCTGAATAACCAATCTTAGTTTTATATTCCAATACTAAAATGGTTTCATTCAGTAAAGTATCAAAGCCTTCACTCGCTTTGATTAATACTTTATCTCGATTTGTTAGGTGTTCGTAATCATACCTATTTCTTTTATCTATCCACATTGTTGATTCAATGTGACCAACAAAAGACCTTATCTTGAAATCCCTGTTATACTTTTCTGTCATATTTCCATTAGCATTAATGAAATCTTTTTCTGCATTAAATTCTTCTACAGTTTTACTTTGAAATTGTTTGAACAACTGTCTTTGAACTTCATACATTTGTTTATTTTTATTATCTTTGCAGAAATCATATAAATTAAAATCATAACTTTTCATTTTGCCACCTCATCAGAATTAAATATATCACCTGATATATGTAAATTTACAGACAGGTGTAAAATATATTTCCTGTATAATTCGGAGTCATATTTTTTTAGACAACGAATAATCTGTTCAGGTTTTAGATTGCCTGATTTGATTGCTCTCTCCGAGAGCCGAACAACTGATTGCTCGGCTACATTTCCAATACGAATAAAATCATTTACCATTAGTAACCCTCCTCATAAATATTTACTGTTTCTCCCCAACTCACATTGTCAGGTCTGTCATATCCTGTGGTAGCCCAAATGAAAGGATAGTCAGGCTCATCATCATCAGTTAAATCCCAAGACTCACAGTCAGTAAAATACATTGCGAACCCAATCTCATTTTGAATATCAGTTTTCTCAATGAGGTTTAAGAAAGGTTTGAAACTTGTACCACCATTCATCATGTCACGCATTTCAATTTCTTCACCTCTTTCAAAAATATCCCAAAACCTCATCAGGTCTGTATCAGGTAAATCTTCATGAAGAACTACAGGGTGGTCATTGATATAAGTTATATAAACTTTTTCAATCTCGAACTCCTCCTGAATTGATTCAATTTCTTTTACCATTTGCTGTCTTGCTCTTAGACCAACACTTCCTGATATGTCGATAGCAAAAGCCATAGACATCATTGGTGTTTCAACATTGCTAGGTAAGTACATATCTTCAGCAACGAATCTTCTGTTAGGTCTTTTGTAGGATTGCTCAGAACTTTCAACTAATGAACTAGCATAATCTCTTAGAGTATCTCTCCAATCTTGAGGAACACCTTGACCATTTCTAGCATTGCCAACTGAATTGTATTCTGAACCTTGACCAACTGCTTTTTGAATTTGGTCTGATTGAATTATTCTTTCAGTAATTTCTTGAGATAATTCGTCAGAGGTTTTAATACCTTTTCCGTTACCACCATTAGCAATATCTTTTTTCTTTTCTTCTTGCTCGTCATACTGAATAACTCCACCGCCCATTTCATTATGTCCATTCTCAGCTTGGTTAGTAGAAGGATTAATTATGATTCCTTTAGCAGTTTCTTCAGGTGGATTTTTGGTGATAAGAATTTGGTAAACCTTCTCAGCACTCAACTTTTTAAAATCATCTAAAGAAACATTATTAAAATATTCTCTATAAGAATCGTAATCAATCCCTCCAAGAGTTTCAATATTTTCACCATGATTTGTTTTGGAATTTGACTGCCAACCAATGAACCTCAACTGAGTATTGATAACTAGGTCTGTTGCAATATTCCAAATCTCAGGATTTCTTTTTCCCATTCGAGTCATGTGTTGCCAACCAACATGAAGAACCTCATGAAGAAAAACAGTTTCAAGAATTTGTCTTGCTAACTTGTCACCATGTTCATCAAACCAACCATTTAATGCTACCTCGTTATAGAATACTGCTACCCCATTTGTTGCCATCAAAGGAACATCAGAAGTTTCTTCAATTTTTAAGGGTAGCATGATTGAACCCCAACCTGAGTTATTCATAACAATATTTTTTCTAACTCTTTTTATTTCTAATTGTATATCTTTCATTTTATTTTTTCCCTATAAATTTTAAAATGTTAAACACCGAAAATATCTTGAGAGTTTTTCAACTCCTTAGATAATTCTTTAGTGACTGTTTTTCTTTCTTCAGAACTTTCTCTAAGTGACTCACTTGTAGATTTACCAAGAGCAGTTTCACAAGCCTTGATAATTTCTTCTACTCGTTCATCATTAAAGATTTCATTCCTACCTTTTAATCCTGTTAAAGTTTTTCTGAGGTTAGGAATTTTAGAATCTCTGAAAGGTTTTTTCTTTCCTGTTTCAGCTTGGGGATTGAACTCGCTAAGAGAAATAACAACTTCAGATATTCCTGAAATTAAATCTTCCTGATTTCTCTCCGCAACTTCAACTAATTTATTATCCCAATATGAGATAGAATAATTGCTAACCTCTCCAAGAAGATTTTTAATTCCACCTTCACCTCTGTCATTTATTCTTTCATCAGAAACATCACCAACGATTGTTGGGATTTCAATATTTGAAAACTCAGTATGAATTAAACCTTTGGTAGTTTTAGTTTTATAAATTGGGTTAGCACTCGTTCCACCAATCTGTTTTGAAACTGTTCCACCAATTATCTCATCTTTGGTAGGATATAAATTTTCATCAAAGGCAGAACCCAACTCAATTTTTGCTTGAGCCTTGAGGTCAGGCAAATCTTTGATAAGACTATCCCTAAGTGAATCAAAATCTCCTTTGAAATCATTCCAAATCTCATTATAGATTCCACGATTCTCATTCGGTAATAATCTCCACTCTGAATCCCATACACAAGTCTGATAAGACATTTCATTTTTTCTTTGTCTGTCCAACTTTCTCATTTCTTTAATGGGAGTCAGGTCTATAAGATTTTTCCTAACCTTGAACCAATCTGCGTTACCTTTAACATCACTCGCAACTGCTTGAGTTAATTCAGGGGAGTCTTTTGTTGCTCCCCAAATTGTCGCTCTTGCTTTTACTAGTGTTGCTTTGGTGTGCAAATCTTCAGCTAAATTATAATTTTTATTTTCGATTTTCATAATCACTCCTATACAAAATCTATTTCGGTGTTAGCTAATGAGAAATCTGTGAACGCTTTTGTGTTCATCAAATCTCTGTTTTGCCTAACGCCATGTTGAGTAAAAAATACTGTGAACTCGCTATCCTCAAATCTATTGAGGTATTGAATCGCAGAGGTGAAAACTTGCTCCATTCTTTTTTTGGTGTCACCTTCTTTGGTCTTTTGTAGCAACGCTCCTGTAACAGCAAATCTAATATTGACATCATTGGAGTCGATATAATCTGCTCCTTCAGGATTTTCAATTATTGATTCAATGCTTGGCGCTTTCGCTAAAGTATTTTCAAAGGCTAGAATATTTTGAGCAACCTCTGAGCCAACAGCAGATTGATAAGTAGCAAGTTTTAACTCATCAATAATTGCTTCAGCATTTAAAATTTCAGATAATGAGACAGCACTTCTCGGTGAGCAGAATTGTTCACTCTTATTTTTTCTATCGTAATTCCACAAATTTTGTGGCTCGAATCTGAAGTAGCTAGTTATGAGTGGGTGAACATTATTTTCACTTGCCCATAAATCCCAAGACTCATGAGAGAACTCAACATCAAGAACTGCTGTTCTGTTAAGCATAGCCATGTTGAGATTTCCAACTCCTGCATTATCTTCTTTTCTATTTGTTGCTCCAATCATCTTCCAACCTTTCGGCAATTCATAAGAGCCAATTCTTCTTTCTAAGATTAAAGATTGAAAAACTTTCTGAACATCAGGACTTGCAGACGCAACCTCATCAAGAAATAATATTCCTTTTGAGTCTTTATCCTTCGGCAATAATTCCATAAACTTATGAACCATTTCGTCTTGGTCTTTGTCATATGTCGGCAAGTACAAATCCTGAACTCCATAATGAGAACCCATAATTTGAACCAATCCAAATTCTTTGGCACTTGGTTTTGAGATTTCAACAGGAGTCAGACCTTGATTGATTTCTTCATCATTCCATAATTGCTTGACCGACTCAGACTTTCCAATCCCTGAACCTCCTCGCAATAAAGGAACAATACTGCTGACCTTTTTGTTTTTTGAAATCCAAAGTTTCTTTGTGAAATCTTTGGCGTTTTTAATATTAATATTTGTAGTATCTTGCATGATTTATTTCTCCCTATAAAAAATTTAAAATTGAATCATTACTCACAGTATCACCGAAATGAAATATTCACAAGTCTTTTACGAAATATTAAGAATAAATATTACAGCTAATATATTTAATAATAAAGATGACGGAGCGTCATTTTCCAGGAAAAGTGACACAGCGTCATTTTTTTAAATAAATAAATCACCTGTCATATTTAATTTCATAGCAACAGATACAGACCGCATGAGATTAATTTTCAAACAGGGGCAACAGAGCTATGACTGTAAATTTAAGATTGAATTAATCAGAGTTTCTGTGGTAGTAATTAATAATATTTTGAGGATTAATTATTATGAAAGATAAAGAAGAAGATAAACCAAAATTAGTTTTAGTAAGTGAATCGGCAAGTAAGAAAAATTCGCCAACAGATTTGCCAATACTCACACCGAAACAGAAAAAGTTTTTGGAAGGTATAACCAAAGGAAAACTCTCGGCTACTGAAAGTTATCGCCTTGCGTATGATTGTGAAGGCATGAAAGATTCTTCGGTCTATGTTGAGAGTAGCAAATTAATTCGACACCCAAAGATTACCCTACACCTTGACCGCCACCAATCAATGATTGACCGAACTGTTCAAGCCACCATGCTCTCTGTCAAAGAATATGTCGAAAATGGATTGAAGGAAATAATTGAAGATGGTGATTCAAATGTTAATGCCAAAGTCTCAGCACTATCTTGGCTAGGGAAATCTGTGGCAATGTTCACCGACAAAGTTGAGTCGACTGACGAAAATAAATCTATCCAAGAACTAGAGCAAGAACTTCGAACCAAGTTAGGTCTAACAGACTGACACTCGCTTAGTCGAATACCTCCGACTCAGAAACAGAAACGGATTTCCTAGAAAAAAGTAAGGTTAATTATCACACGATTTTAGAAACCCCCACCCCCCTAGATACATAACTATTACTGGGTTATCATATACACAGTGATTTGCTCAAATAATACCAATGATTTCACTAATTAGCAGCTAGAATCATTATTCCTATTAAAACTAAAGCTAGTAATATACCTGGTAACTTATTTGTTACTTTAGAATCAGTAACTTGCTCTTTTTTTTGCAGTATTTGACTGTTAGGTTGTTCGTATGCTTCGTTTATATTCGGTGTATTTGGGTCATCTTTCTTAAAATAACCTTCTTTTGTACGAGCTCGTTTAAGATTTGGCTTTTTTACTGTCTTTTTCTTAATAGTTTTAGTTTTTTTTGCTTTTTCTACCATTATTTCCTCCTCTGGTAATTTATGTTAGGGCCTTCACCCCCTTTTTTTTAGAATATTGGCTAAACAATCCCTTACTCTAAAAATTTTTTGCAGAAAATTTAAGTTTTTCTACTTTTTTCTTTTTTTCTAGTGGTATTCTTGTAAGCCCCCCTAGTATAATACTAGATACTATGTATTATCTAGTATAGAATAATAACAGTATAGAATCTACTAGGTAGATTCTAACTAGTATTAATCTAAGTATATACTCTTGTGAAAGTTTTTGCAAGTAAATGGTTTCGCTGTTATTTTGATACTTATGCTCCATACTTTATGGGTTAGACATGATGATTCGAAATAAGGCGAGGAAGCTCTAAACATCCTCCCTAGTTTAGGGCTTCCAAATACTTTAAAACAATGGTAATATTTCTTAACAAGGGAGAATTTAATGAAAGATAAAAATTATAAAGGTAAGAGGTCGCATACTGCACAAAAAAGACCGTGGTTAAGGGATATGTTTCCAGAACTATATCCAGGAAGTGGTAAACAATCAGCTAGAAAGAAGAAAAAACAACAAGCAAAAGCTGAAAAACTAACACACAACAACCAAGTTTTTGAAGTAAGAGGTAATTTCTTGGTTGGTGAGATAGATGGTAAAACATAAAGAAGAATATAAAAAGATTGCACGCTGGAAGTATGAGCTACACGCTTATAGAAAAGCTAAGAATGCAAAAGTAACTATGCCAACCTATAAATTTATGAAGGATAAAGAAGATGAAGGAGACTAAAGAACTAACAATTACTTTTAATGCTGACCACCACGCTACTTATGTTTTAGTTAAGGTTAATGGTGAATATCATAAAAAATACCTAACAGAATTACAACATGGGAATATACTTCAAGGATGTGTTAAATCATTTTTTGAAAAAAGGTCTATCGCTTTGCTACATGATGCTGTAAAAATAGAGAAAGACTCTGAAGAGTTGTTAAAAAAATCAGAGAAACTATTGGAAGTAGCAAAAAGTTTATAATGGCAGAAAGAAAAAAAGAAAAACCAATAAGAAAAACCACTAAAGGCAAAGGTGCCAACTATAGACCTACTAAGTCTGGTGCTGGTATGACTAAGAAAGGAGTTGCTGCCTACAGGAAAAAAAATCCTGGCTCTAAATTAAAAACTGCTGTTACTGGTAAAGTTAAAAAAGGCAGTAAGGCTGCAAAAAGAAGAAAAAGTTATTGTGCTAGGTCAGCAGGACAGTTAAAAAATAGTTCAGCTAAAACTAGAAATGATCCTAATTCAAGGATAAGACAAGCAAGAAGAAGATGGAAATGTTAACAAAAGGAGATAACTATGAAAACATCTAAAGGTAAAGCTCGTAGAATGATGGGCGGTAAATCTGTTAAAGGAAAACCTAGAGGCGGTGTTACTCGCATGAAAGCTGGTAAATCTGTTAAAGGTAAGAAAAGAGGCGGTAAAAGATAAATAAAATTAGGGAGGTTTTATGTCTTATTTAATATCGAATATCCCTTACTTTAAGGTATGGGTAAGAAAAGAATTTACGGCTAATCACGAAAGATACCACGGAGAATTTATTCATGGTTTAGCTGTAGCAGTTAACTGTATTCCTGATAGGTCATTATCATTTCAAGTTATTTTTACAGGTTGTGAAAACCAAGAAGATAATGTTCATGGTGGTGCTATGTGGGCTAGAATGCCAATACAAGGAATAGTAGCAGATATTCCTGTGGAAGAATGGCCTGACAGAATGGAGAATCATTTATGTCAACCATGGGATTGTATGTCCCATCATCATTCAGTTGTATCAATAGACAGAGCGTCATCATCACCTTGGTATGCAAAAGTAGATGGTGAGTTTTATATGGCTAAATATATTTTTACTGTTGATTACACAGAACATGAAATAGCTGATAGCCCGGACCAACATAAACAAAGTCATGTATTGTATTTAACTGAAGGTCAATGGAAGGGTAATGTTATTGCTTTACCAAACAATAGAGTAAGAGTTACTAATCCTGCATTGTGGGTTACAGGAGAAGGTGCTCCTGATTTTATGCCTAGTCAAGAGATACACAGTAGCGAAGAACACGAAAGTTATACTGATCCTAATATAACCTTTAACAATTTATATAAATAAGGTAATGTAAAAAAATGGCAAAAAAGAAAACTAAATCTCGTGTTAATGAAGCAGGCAATTATACTAAACCAAGTATGAGAAAAAAATTGTTTAGCCAAATAAAATCAGGAACTAAAGGCGGCAAAGCAGGTCAATGGTCTGCAAGAAAAGCACAAATGTTAGCTAAACAATATAAATCAAAAGGTGGTGGCTACAAGTAATGACGCTAAAAAAATCCCAAAAGTCTTTAAAGAAATGGACTAAACAAAAATGGAGAACTCCTAGTGGGAAAAAATCATCTGAGACTGGAGAAGTGTACGCTCCGTCTGCTACTATTAAAAAGTTAAAGTCTACATCAAAAGGTAAGGCTAAACTTGCAAGAGCAAATAAAAAGAAAAGAGAGGCTACATCTAAAGGTAAACAACATGCAAAGCATGGATTACATAAAGGCAAGAAAAGATAATGGCTAGAAACTATAAAAAAGAATATAAGAATTATCAGGGAAAAGCCGAACAAAAGAAAAATAGAGCTTCAAGAAACACAGCTAGGAATAGAGCATTAAAGAAGGGAACAGTTCGCAAAGGTGATGGTAAAGATATTCATCACAAAGACGGAAACCCTAAAAACAATTCAAAAAAGAACCTAGCTGTTAAATCTAAAACAACTAATCGGTCTTTCCCTAGAAACAAAAGAGCAGGAAAAAAATGACTCTGGATATATCTTCTTCTGATGTTTTAGATAATCTATCAACTTATAGCCCTGATAGACAAAAAGAAATACTTGAAATACTACATAACCTAGAAGATGCTAAGAATAGGGAAAAATGTAAAAAAAAAGTATCTTCCTTTTGTCAAACATATGTGGCCTGCATTTATTAATGGTAGCCATCATAAAATTATGGCAGACGCTTTCCAAGATGTTGTTGACGGTAAATTAAAAAGATTAATTATTAATATGCCTCCTAGACATACAAAATCTGAATTTGCTAGTTATCTTTTACCAGCTTGGTTTTTAGGTAAGTTCCCTGGAAAGAAAGTAATTCAAACAGCACATACAGCAGAACTTGCTGTAGGTTTTGGTCGTAAGGTTAGAAATTTAGTTGGCGACAAAGATTTTCAAAATGTATTTGGGGATGTTAAACTTCAATCAGATAGTAAAGCTGCTGGAAGATGGAACACAAATAAAGGTGGAGAGTATTTTGCGATTGGTGTTGGCGGTGCTGTTACAGGTAAAGGTGCTGACCTTCTTATTATTGATGATCCTCATTCTGAACAAGAAGGTGCTTCTTCTGATGTAAATGTTTTTAAAAAAACTTATGAATGGTACACTTCTGGTCCAAGACAAAGATTACAGCCAGGTGGTGCAATAGTCATAGTTATGACTAGATGGCATGACAGAGATTTAACTGGTCAAATTATAGATGCTAGTATTAAAAGAGGTGGCTCTGATGAATGGAAAGTTATAGAGCTTCCTGCAATAATGCCTTCAGGAAATCCTTTATGGCCTGAGTTTTGGAAATTAGAAGAGCTTGAAGCACTAAAAGCAGAACTTCCTGTTTCTAAGTGGTCTGCACAATATCAACAAAACCCTAGTGCAGAAGAAGGTGCTTTAGTTAAAAGAGAGTGGTGGAATAGATGGGAACATGAAAACCCTCCTAATTGTCAATTTATAATTCAATCTTGGGATACAGCTTTTTTAAAAACACAAAGAGCGGACTATTCAGCTTGTACTACTTGGGGAGTGTTTTATGCAGAAGATGAGTTTGATGGTTCAATGACACCACAGTTAATTCTTCTTGATGCATACAAAGAAAGATTAGAGTTTCCTGAATTAAAAGCAAAAGCAATGGAAATGTATAAAAATTATGAACCAGATGCTTTTATTGTTGAAGCAAAAGCAGCAGGTACTCCGTTGATATTTGAATTGCGTTCTATGGGTATTCCAGTTTCAGAGTATACACCAAGCAGAGGAAATGATAAGATAGCTCGTGTAAATGCAGTTGCAGACTTGTTTGCTTCTGGTATAGTATGGTGTCCAGAAACAAGATGGGCAGATGAAGTTGTTGAAGAGTTTGCAGCTTTTCCAAACGCAGAACATGATGACCTTGTTGACAGCAGTACGCAAGCGTTAATAAGGTTTAGGCAAGGTGGTTTTGTTAGTCTATTTAGTGATGAAATAGAAGAACCATTTGATGAAAGAAAGAGAGCTGATTATTATTAAGGGTAAAAAATGGCTATAGAAAAAGGAATTGTTGTAGAAGAATCAAAACCACAAAATGTAAATGGTGAGGCTATAGAAATAGAAATAGTTAATCCTGAGTCAGTTGGAATAGAAACTGAAGATGGCGGAATGGAAATTAATTTCGGAGAAGAAACAAGCGGTCTTGAATCTGGTTTTGGAGAAAATTTAGCAGAATATATTGAAGATTCAGAACTTGCTCTTATAGGCAATGATATTCTTGATAACTTTACATCAGACAAAGAATCACGATCAGAGTGGGAAGAGACATATGTTAAAGGTTTAAATCAACTTGGTTTAACTATTGATGAAAGAACTGAGCCATGGCCAGGTGCTTGCGGAGTTTTTCATCCTCTTTTATCTGAAGCAGTTATAAAGTTTCAATCTCAAGCAATATCAGAAATATTTCCAGCACAAGGTCCAGTTAAAACTAAAATTGTTGGAACTATAAATATTGATAAAGAAAAACAAGCAGAAAGAATACAAGAATATATGAACTATCTATTAACTGAAAAGATGGTTGAATATAGAACCGAAACTGAAAAGCTGTTATTCTCTCTCCCCCTTGCAGGATCAGCTTTTCGTAAAGTGTACTATGATTCAAACATGGGGAGACCTTGCTCTATATTTGTTCCAGCAGAAGATTTTGTTGTAAGTTATGGAGCAAGTGACCTTCAAACATGCGAAAGAGCAACGCATGTTATGAAAAAATCAGAAAATGAAATTAAAAAATTAATGTACTCTGGATTTTTTAAAGAATGTGAATTACCTACTCCAACTCCAGACATTAATGAAATAACAAATAAATACAATGAATTAACTGGTGAAAAAAGCGTAGACTATGATGATGATGGTAGACACACTATTCTTGAAATGCAAATTGATTTAGATTTACCTGGCTTTGAAGATATGAATAATGGAGAGCCAACAGGAATTGCTTTACCATATATAGTAACAATTAATAAATCTGATGCTAAAGTTTTAGCTATAAGAAGAAATTATCAAGAAGACGATCCTAAAAAACTTAAAATACAACACTTTGTTCACTATCAATACTTACCTGGATTAGGTTTTTATGGTTTTGGTTTGATACACATGATTGGTGGATTGAGTAGGTCTGCAACATCTTTACTTAGACAGCTAGTTGATGCAGGTACATTATCTAATTTACCAGGTGGTCTTAAAACTAGAGGTCTTAGAATTAAAGGTGATGACACACCTATTATGCCAGGAGAGTTTAGAGATGTAGATGTGCCTGGGGGAACTATAGGAGAAAACATACAGTTTTTACCTTACAAAGAACCAAGTCAAACTTTGTACGCTTTACTAACAACTATTGTTGATGAAGGCAGAAGATTCGCAAGTCTAGGTGATTTAAATGTTGCTGACATGAATAGTGAAGCACCTGTCGGAACTACTCTTGCTCTTATGGAAAGACAAATGAAAGTTATGAGTGCAATTCAAGCTAGACTTCATTCTTCAATGCATAAAGAATTTGTTATACTTACAAAATTAATACATGACTTTACACCACCAGAATATCCATATTTTGAAGAACCTGATGAATTTTTAAAATCTGAAGACTTTGATGGTCGTGTTGATGTAATTCCTGTTAGCAATCCAAATGCCGCAACTATGTCTCAAAGAATTATGCAATATCAAGCTGCACTTCAGTTAGCACAACAAGCACCTGAAATGTACGATATGCCTGAATTGCATAGACAAATGTTAGAAGTTTTAGGTATTGAGAATGTAGATAAGGTTATTCCTTTAGAAGAAGATATTAAACCTACAGACCCTATATCAGAGAATATGAATTTTCTTAATCTTAAACCAAATAAATCATTTGAGTATCAAGACCATGAAGCACACATTGCTGTTCATATGGCAGGAGTTCAAGACCCAGAGTTTCAAGAACAATCTCAAAACAGTCCTTCTTCATCAACTATAATGATGGCGGTTGATTCTCATGTTCGTGAACATTTAGCTTTCCAATATAGAGAACAAATTGAAGCAGAGATGGGTTCACCATTACCTCCTGTAGGAGAACCATTACCAGCAGATGTAGAAAAAAGATTATCTGAACTTGTTGCACAAGCTGCTGAGAAGCTATCAATGCGTAAACAGCAAGAAGCTCAACAACAACAAATGCAACAACAAATGGAAGACCCAATTATACAGCAAAGAAATAGAGAACTCGATATTCAAGAAGGCGAGTTAATGAGAAAAGCTGAAGCAGATAGAAATAAAGCTGAAAATACTAGAGCTAAAATTAAATCTGAAGTTATGACTGAAATGGAAAGAATTAAGTCAGAAGAAAAAATTGAAGGTGCTAAACTAGGACAAAGAATTGGAGACGCATTACTAGAAGCTGCAATGGAAGGTGAAGGTAATTCATCTAAAGAATTTGCAGAAGGAGTAAGGCTTGCAATAGAGATACAAAGAGAAATTAACAATCAAGGTAAATAGGAGGAATTATGAAAAATTTAGTTTTTGTTTTTATAGTCGCTATTTTTCTTGTAGGTTGTGGTAGTTCAAGAATAATGTTGAACGCTGATATACCAGAATCACAAGAAATAGACATAAGAATTACTACTCAAGACAATGAGTCAGAATAATTTTTTTTAAAATAATTGTGTAATCATTGTTTTTGTGTAATATATACTTAAATATATTTAGGGAGTTTTAATGGCAGAATCAGCTTTTGGCCTTTTAAGGCAAAATTTACAAAAAAGAAGAAAAGATTTTGAAGAAAATCTTGGACAAGGTTCTGCCAAAGAATACTCAGAATATAAAAAAGTTGTAGGTATTATCGAAGGATTGTCTATAGCTGATAGAGAAATCGCTGATTTAGAAAGTAGAATGATGGAGGACTAAATGGGAGTTATAGAACCAACTGGAAACATTGAACCAGTCAAAAAGAAAATAAAAGTAGTCGATAAAAGAAAAGATGAAAAAGTAGAGGTTAAAGAAGATACAGCAAGTCAACTTCCAGAGCCTCAAGGATATAGAATTTTAATTGCTTTACCAGAACCAGAAGAAAAAAGTAAAGGAGGCATTTATAAAACAGAAACTGAGATACATACGGAAGAAATTGCGACAGTAGTCGGTTTTGTTTTAAGAATGGGTAAAGATTGCTATGATGACGAGAAGAAATTCCCATCAGGAGCATGGTGTAAAGAAGGAGACTGGGTTGTCTTTCGTGCATTTACAGGAACAAGATTAAAAATACACGGAAAAGAGTTCAGAGTTATTAACGATGACAACGTAGAAGCTGTTGTCGCTGACCCTAGAGGCATAGAAAGAGTATGACCGAAACACAATTAGCCGAAGAAGTAACAGATAATCAATCATTACCTGAACCTTCACAAAGTGCAGAAGAAAAATTTTTAGGAGTAAAATCTACTGTAGGCACAAAAAGAGACTCCGAAAACATAGAGGTAGAAATAGTAGACGACAGGCCAGAAGAAGACAGAAAGCCACCTCGAAATGTTTCAACAGATAATAATAAAGAAGAAGTATCTGATTTATCAGAAAACGCTAACAAAAGAATAAAAAAATTAAAGTATGATTACCATGAGGAAAGACGAGAAAAAGAAGCAGCATTACGACTCAGGGATGAGGCCGTTGATCATGCTAAAAGAGCTGTTTCTGAAAATCAAAGACTTTCTAGGCTTGTCGGAACTGGACAACAAGAACTTGTTAAGCAAGCAACAGAAAAAGCAGAATATGCAAAAAAAGCAGCAACAAAGGCGTACAAGGAGGCCTATGAGTCTGGTGACGCAGAGGCGATTGCACAAGCTCAATCAAACCTCACAGACGCAACATTTGCACATTCACAAGCTGTAAATCTTCCTCAACAAGTAGCAAATCAAGTTCTTGCAAGCGAAGAACAAGAAAGAGCTAATCGACCAAGACAACAACAACCACAACAACAGTCAGTTCAAACTCCACCAGAACCAGATAAAAAAGCCAGGGAATGGGCTTCAGATAATGAATGGTTTGGTAAAGATGAAGAAATGACAAGTTTTGCATATGGCTTACATAATAAACTCGTAGTGAAAGAAGGTATTGACCCAACATCAGATGAGTATTATGATCGAATTAATTCACGCATGAGGGAAATATTCCCTAATGAGTTCGAGGATATAAAACAGGCATTAGTAGCAGAGCCTGAAGAACCTCGCAGGTCGTCAGAAGTAGTTGCTCCAGCGACTAGAAATAATGGAGCAAAACCTAGAAAGGTTAGATTAACAGCTACACAAGTTTCCCTCGCTAGGAAACTTGGTATAACACCAGAGCAATATGCAGCTCAACTAGTAAAGGACAGATAATTATGACTAAAGATAAAAAATTTGAAAATGTAGAAATTGGAGATAACAAAAATCAACAAGAAAACATTGAATCCGATGTACTTGAAGCAGCAGAAGCAAAAAGTGACAGCCGCACACCACGAGAAGCTCGTGGGAATAATGAAAGAGCCGACACGCAGCGAAAAAAAGCGTGGCAGCCACCATCAGTTTTACCTGATCCAAAACCACAAGACGGTTATGTTTTTAGATGGATAAGAACTTCTATTATAGGTCAAGCAGACAATCCAAATGTTTCTTATAGATTCAGAGAAGGTTGGGATGCTTGCAAATCAGAAGACCATCCTGAACTTAAAATATTGTGTGACCAAAATTCAAGATGGGCAGATCAAGGTAATATTGAAATAGGTGGTCTTTTACTATGCAAAGCTCCAGTTGAAATTGTGGAAGCAAGACGAGATTATTATGACAGATTAGCTCAACAACAGGTAGATTCCATAGACAATAACTATTTGAAAGAAAGTGATCCAAGAATGCCAATGCTTGAACCGCAAAGGTCTTCTAGGACTACATTCGGCAAACATTAAACATAAATACGGAGTAAATTATGGCTACAAAAGCAACCCCAATGGGTGCAGAGCCAGTAGGTACTACTTCAGCAAGTGGCTCATTTAGTGGAAAAACAAGACATATTCCAATTAAATCAGCAGAAGGCACAAGCATCTTTTACGGTGATTTTGTCAAACTTGTTTTAGCAGGAGGTGTAGTAACAGTAACAAAAGATACTGGAACTACAACACTCACACCTGTTGGAATCTTTTTAGGATGCAGATATACTGATCCTAATACAAAACAACTTACTTTTGCCCAATCCTACAATACATCTATTGCAGCATCCGACATTGAAGCTATCGTCTTAGACGATCCAAGTGTTGAATTTAGAATGCAAGCAGATGGTGCTGTAGCAAAAGGTAAAATCGGCAGTAACATAGCTGTGGTGCAAACCGCAGGTTCAACAAGTATCGGAAGAAGTAAAAATGCTCTCGATGCCTCTACTGCTGCAACAACAAACACCTTACCAATTCGTATACTTGGATTCGTAGAAAGCGGAGAAAGCACACCAGGAGATGCATTTACTGATCTCATTGTGAAATTCAACGCTGGAATGCATGCATACGACAAGGCTTTAGGCGTATAGGAGAATAAGATATGGCAATTTCAAGAGCCCAGATGCTCAAAGAGCTACTTCCAGGTCTAAACGCTTTGTTTGGTTTGGAATATGAAGGATACGATTCAGAAGATAAAGAAATTTATGAAACTGAAAATTCTGATCGTTCATTTGAAGAAGAAGTGAAACTTTCTGGTTTTGGTCAAGCACCAGTAAAAAATGAAGGAGCAGCAATGACTTATGATTCTGCTCAAGAATCTTTTACAGCTAGATACAACCATGAAACTATTGCTTTAGGTTTTGCAATTACTGAAGAAGCTATGGAAGACAATCTTTACGATAGTCTTTCTAGTAGATACACGAAAGCATTAGCTAGAGCTATGGCTTATACTAAACAAGTAAAAGCTGCATTTCCTCTGAATAATGGTTTTACTAATACTTATCAGTCAGGTGATGGCGTAAATTTATTTACTGCTGTTGGTGATGGCGTAGCAGGGGGTGGTGGTCATCCTCTAGTAGATGGTGGATTCAATAGTAATCGACCAGTTACAGCAGCAGACCTTAATGAAACTTCATTAGAAGCTGCAATCATAGACATTTCTGGTTATACTGATGAGCGTGGATTATTAGTTGCAGGTCGTGCAAGAAAACTTATTGTACCATCTAATCTAATGTTCGTTGCTCAAAGAATACTAGCAAGTGATCTAAGACCAAATACTGCTGACAATGATATTAATGCTATTAAGTCTTTAGGAGTAGTACCGCAGGGTTACTCAGTTAATCACTATTTAACTGATACAAATGCTTGGTTCTTACTTACTGATATACCTAATGGTATGAAGCATTTTGTTAGAACACCATTAGAAACTGGTATGGATGGCGATTTCGATACAGGTAATGTTCGTTATCGTGCTAGAGAAAGATACAGCTTTGGCGTATCAGACCCTCTAGGAATCTACGGAAGCCCAGGTTCTTCATAGGTTTTTAAAGCATAAAAACTTTAAGGAGGATGCTCTTGCATCCTCCTTTTTTTTTGTGTACTATTAATTTATATAAACGAATCACTTGACTAACTTCGGTTAGACAACCCAACGACAAGGAGATTAAAATGGGTAAATCAACATTTTCAGGGCCAATTAAAGCAGGCACTATTAACGACACAACAGGAACTGTAATAGGAACAGACGTTACTAACGTAGGTTTTGTTACAATGGCACAATCAAAATTAGTAAACATCACAGGTGCAAGTCAGCTTAATCAAAGAGTTGCAGTTGTTCCTGCAAACTCACAAATTGTAGATGTTATTTTAAACGTAACAACTGCTGGTAATGATGGTGGAGCAGCTACTATTGATGTAGGAACTTCAGCAGACGCAGATGCTTTCTTAGATGGTATCAACACTAAAGCAGTAGCAACAACACACGGAACTTTAGACACAGAAGCTACTAATGTAGGAACAACTGATTTAGAAGTTCTTGCTGACTTTACAGGTGCTAATGGTGACGGAACAGCAGGTGTTGCTACAGTTACTGTTCTTTATGTCCAAAACAATAACCTTTCTTAATAATTAAAGAGGTATAAATGGCAGACGAAAAAGAAGCTAAAGCTAAAGCTAAACCTAAAAAAACAGCAGATAAATATGCTAGAACTGGTTTTGTTCAAGCTGTAAAATCTGTTAAAAAGGAGAAGTAAATGGCTGCAACATTAAGAAAAATTCAAGATGGTAGTAGTAGAGCAGTATGCGTTTTTACTAATCCTGATGCTACTGGTGAAACTAACGCAGTCAAAATAGACTTAAATGGTGGTGGAACAGGTTTAACTTTAGAAGCTAATCAATTAGGTCAAGCATGCACTAGAGTCGGCATTGAAAAAATATGGTACTCTAATATAGGCATGGGTGTTAAAATTCTTTTTAAAGCAAATGCTAATGAATTAGCTATTGAACTTAAAGAAGATTGGTCTGATGAAATATGTTTTAAAGAGTTTACTTCACTAAGAGACTCAGGAACAGCAGGAACTAATGGTGATGTTCTTTTTACTACAGTTGGTGCGGCAGGCAACGACACCTATACTATTATTATTTCGTTTAAGAAATATTACGGATAAGAAATAAATATTAATTTTAGGGAGGGCTAAGTATGGGAAATCATGCTGTTAAAGACCAAGTATTAATTAATGCTTTAGATCAATTCATTACATCAGGAACACAAAAACAAGCTGCTATGGACTTAGGTGTGCCTTTAACCACCTATCGTTCTCACTGTACTATGGCTAGAGAAAGATGGGATATTACTGAAGATGAGTTTTGGAATAAAGATTTTAAACATAAATTACCTAATTCAGAAGATGTTTTCTCTCCAAGATTTGAAAGTATTAATCCTGATGCAGAAGATGATATAGAAGAATACATAGAACATCTTACAAAAAGATTTACTAGAGCTAAAAATAAAAAAGAAAAATCTAAATGGCATAAAGTTAAAATTCAAAAAAATGAGCCTATAGGATTAGTTTGGTTAGGTGATCCTCATATTGATGATAATGGATGTGATTGGGTGACCCTTAGAAGAGATTTAGATATAATAAATTCTCATCCTAATATAAAAGGATGTTCTTTGGGTGATTTACAAAATAATTGGGTAGGCCGCTTGGGTAGGCTCTACGCCAATCAGGACACTTCTGCTGAAACTAGTTGGAAGCTCGTGGAATGGCTTGTAAAAGAAGGAGATTTTCTTTTGCTCGTAGGAGGTAACCACGATCTTTGGTCCGGGGCAGGTGATCCTATTACATATATGAAATCCGAACATACAATATATGAGCCTTGGGATGCAAGAATATGTCTTGAGTTTCCTAACGGAAGACAGTGTAAAATTTACACGGCTCATGATATGCCTGGGCACTCACAATGGAATCCACTTCATGCTCAGATGAAGAAAGCTAAGTGGCAAAGTGATGCTGATTTATATATATCAGGACATAAACATAATTGGGCGTTAGCACAACATGAGTTATATGATGGAAAGATTCATTGGTTAGCTCGTGCTCGTGGTTATAAATTTTTTGATGATTACGCAAGAAATCTTGGATTAGATGAGCAAAGAAATGGTCAAGCTATTATGCAAGTGATTGATCCATTTGCAGAAGGTACTAGCTTTACACATTGTTTTTCTGATATAGAATATGGAAAAGAATTTCTTATGTTTCTTTTAGACAAATATTCTGATAAAAAG
>MDTC01046579.1_pt1 | contig 18424 bp, 33 predicted proteins | sample 811181 | NCBI WGS metagenome assembly MDTC01 (sample SAMN05326644, study PRJNA326480) | marine metagenome | isolation source: seawater | place: Pacific Ocean: North | collected 2011
TCTCCACTTCTTTGGCCCATTGATTTCGTAGCGGTACTGTGTGAGTCACTACGAGTGTTTTCTGACCAAGTTTCCCTGCTATTGCAAGACCTGTAAAGGTCTTTCCCCAACTTACCCAAGCGTTGATAATACAGTTATCATTCAACGCGTCGTAAACATCTTGCTGACTTTGCCGGAGTTGAAACTGAAACTCCGGAAAGTCAACGGGAACTTCGAGACGTTTCTCCACTGTCTCGTAGTCGCTTGGTATCAGATCCGTTCGTCCGATTGGTATTGATACCAGATTTTCGCGCACCCGCTGCAGATTCTTAATGATCTGGGGAGGGTCGTTCGGGTTTTGCGAAGGTATTTTATAGGTGAGTTCATCCGAGAGAATCTTTCGATACTCGGGACTAGCTTCCATAAAAATACGATTAGATAGTACTGCTTTCATATCTTGTGCAGAATAGCTTCTCAACAGGTTTCATAATACAGACTTGAGGAGCTACTCCGCGCCCTCCCACACATTCTTCTTTAGTAGTAAGATAGGTCATAAACTCAACACAATCTTGTTGTTCCCTATCAATAACTGTACATCCTGATAGCAGGAGTACTGGTAATAACTTTTTCATCTATCCGAGTCCTAGCTGCTCCTTGGCAACAATGTAGCGTTTTACAAAATTACTACGGACTATATCGTTAATCTCAAAGTCAATTACATCAAACATATCAGTGGCTTTCAGAATACGAATAAAGTCTCGTAGCCCGTTTTTCTGTAAGTCAGCCTGTCGGAAATCTCCGCAAAAGATGACTCTACAGCCTTCCCCCACCCGAGTTATAATACTGTCTAACTCGTGAAATGACATATTCTGACACTCGTCAATAATAATTGTAGCATTACGAAGTGTCACCCCGCGAATAAAAGAGGTTGTCATGAAATGCACTAATGCTTTTGTTTTTAATATTTGGTACGCATCTCCACGCTGAAAAAGCTCTACACAAATGTCTTTGTAAGGCTCTTCATATACTGATGCTTTTTCTTTTTCTGTTCCTGGAAGAAAACCAATATCTCTTGTAGGAACTGCACTACGAATGATTACGAGCTTATCCATCTCACCCTTAATCATGTCATCGAATGCAAAATAACACGCGATGAAAGTTTTTCCGGTTCCTGCTACTCCATGCAGAACCATATTCTTGTCACTTTCGAATGCTCGTAGCTGATTCTTAGTGAGCGGCTCAATCTCTTGCAACTCTAAGTTTGCACCCTGTAAGGTTTTTGATTTTTTACGCATAAGTTATACTTTTCTTCGAGTGTCCTCACGACGGTCTTCGGAATACTCATATAAAACCCATGGCAGTTCTCCATAGTGGAGAATCCCAGCGTACCGCATCTCTTCTGCTGGTGGCCTCGGAATAACAAAAGCGCTCTTTACCCCGTCTAGCTTGAGTAAAGAACTTGTGTCCTTTTGTATTACTCTCTTGATTCTGTAGTACTTTAATTTACAGAACTCAGTCTTTTCATAGATAAACGGAATACCGTTAGTATCTATAAAATGTTTCTCTCTTGATTTTACCATGCCCCTAAAATTATCTATTTGATTTTTTAGAGAAAAGAGATTTTTATGTGGTGTTTGTAAGCGGCGCATACCTAACGTATCGCCGCTCATATTTTTATCATCAACTATCTTATCGTCGAGAAAAAGAATCCCGTCTCTACGATCCCAGTTTCCTGTAGGTAAAACATATATTGGAAACCGAACTTTGTTGATATTTCTATACTGAATCACCATACAATTTTGAAAATTTACCGTTGGAGTAGTCTTCATGGATGATTTCAAAGTCACATCCAATCGGAGCGCCTGGGATAGAAAGTCCTCTATCCAACTGTACAAAGTGTAATAACTTCTCTTTATAATGTTCAATTTCGTCCTCTGGAACTTCGGCAAGAATGGAGTCGTGTACTAATGCGAAGATACGCGCCTTCATATTCTTTGCTTTGATATACTCTCCCATATCTATTGCGCCAAGGAGATTAACATCACTAGCAGCAGACTGAACCAAAAAATTAAGACCAGACCGAACGCTATGCGAGCGGATAGCGGCATCGGTGGATTCAACGTTGGGGAGCCTCCGCTTCCTACCAAAGAAAGAATACACGAACCCATTTTGTTCAATAAATTTCTGATTGTCATCAATCCACGCCTTTAGTTTATGGAAGGCTTTGAAGTAGTCACTAATAACTTCTTGAGCTTCCGATTTAGAAAAATACTTACCACTGTCTTTTGTTACTTGCTCACTGATCTTTGCAGGCCCGGCACCATACATGATACCAAAGGTTACTGCTTTTGCGGCCTGACGCTTATCAGGATATAGGTCTGCTACTTCCTCTACTTCGCAAGGCAATCGAAATACTTTGTGAGCAATCGTACTGTGAAAGTTGCCTCCGCTACGGAACACGTCCATAAGCGCTGTGTCTTTTGCCAAAACTGCCGCAACATATACTTCTGCTGTGGTCAAGTCCATAGCAACAATTTTGTGTCCTGGCGCCGCTTTGATACAGCCTTTTACTGTAGGATTATCTCGAGGCAGTTGCTGCATGTTGAGCTTGCCAGAAGAAGAGAGACGACCACTAGTAGTACCGTGAAGATTAAACCCAGTCCGCAAGCGAGAATCTCTGTCCAGTTGTGGTATGATTTTATCAAGGTAAGTATTCTTGATCTTTGACTTTTGTCGTATATCCAAGATCCGTTTTGGTACATCTGATTGAAGCGAGAGCTCCTTGAGCACTTCCGCATCAGTAGAGTCTGCGCCCGTGCCAGTTTTCTTCCCAGTTGGCGTAAGGCCAAGATAATCAAACAAGAGGCTCCGAAGCTGCATAGTAGAATTAGGATTAAAAGGCTTACCATTTATTTCCTCAAACCTCCGTATTTTGTCATTTTCATACAAGGCAGAGATAGCATTATCAATATCAGTCTGCATGGCATCCTGACCGACATACAATCTTTTACGATCAAATGGTACGCCATTATCTTGAGTATCAATAAGGAATCGAGTGCCTGGAATAAGAATATTGTCATATACCCATAACAGCTTTGGGTTTTGTTTAATTTTTACAAATTTTTCATAGATGAGAAACGTACACAGAGCATCCATCCCTGCATAGGTTTTCATTACATCAAAAGGAATATCACCCCAGCTAAACTGATCTTTTAGAATGCCGTGCTCTTTGCGATAACGATCAATCCAATCGTACATTGGTTTCTCGTAATCACCATAAGGAGTAAACTTCATAGTCAACTGCTTTAGACCATGAGTTCCAGGGTTCTCATCAATCAAATAGTGAAGAAGCATTGTGTCTTCAAACTGAGGGAATCTAAAATGAAAGTGATACTCGAAAAACGCCATATCAAACTTGGCGTTGTGAAATATTACTGTTTTCTTGTCAAAAAGCTCTTGAAGAAGCCTTTCAGTTTCTTCATCAAAACAATCAGTGTCGATATAAGCCCCACACTTACCATTATAACAAAGGCTAATACCAAGCATATAACCATCACGAGGGTAGAGGCCAGTTGTTTCGGAATCGAGCGCAACATATCCACATTCTTCTCTGATGGCGGCCTGAATAAATTCATTTGCTTTCTCCGTGTCTTGAATACCAAAAGCGATGCTTTCATCAATTACTACATCTTCTTTTTCGCCTTTGATATACTCGAGAATGCTTTCTTTACCTGACTCCCAGACTTTTTTGGCTTCTGGTTTAAAGGCAAGCATAGCAGGGTTGATAATAGGCAAGAACTTTTCTTCAACTCGCTTGCCAGAATACTCAGTAACAGAACTGAGTTTGGTGTAGTACTTCATAGCATCACTGCCGACAAGAATAACCCAGTCATAGTCGTCTGGATTCATATCAATGTCGCAGTCTCGCTTGAGTACTTTTTTGATATTTGGATCGGAGCACAACTGAAACTGGTCAAATTCCAGTCCGTCGAACTCACGCATAAAATTAGTTTTACTAGGCTTAGTTTCTACTAATGCAACTTTAGGCATATAATTTATCTCTTAGTTTTGTAACTTGAGTTTCAGCTAATGCACCCGCATCCATGTTTTTGTCTCCAAAAGCAATGTTGCGTGTATCGAGTCCCACTGACTCACATAGCTCGCGTACTTTTACAGCCTGTCCTTGACCGGCTTCATCATTGTCTAAAAATATGTCCACACCCTCTACTCCTGAGACGGCGAGAACTTGTAACTTCTCTTCAGTTACATTCTTCACGCCAAAACAACACACTGCGTTAGTGAGTCCTTTGTCGTGTAGATTCATTACATCAAAAATACCTTCTACAAGAACTATACGCCCTTGTATTGGCTCTACTACAGGAAACAGAGGCATCTTTGCTCCAGGTGGAGTGTTGAGATACTTCGGTTGTTGGTCTCCTGTAGTTCTTGATTGAAATGAGACTATCCGTCCAGATCGGTCACGGATAGGAAAACAAATACGTCCTACAAAGTCCTTACCGGAATGTATGAACGCTTCAAATTCTTTATAAGTTGCGGGACTAATACCCCGCCAATTTCCAACATAGGGAGCATATCCCTCTGGCATTTGTAAACCCACGCTTTCAGCCCTTACCTCGTCAATCTTTTTCTTTAAGAGCTGACGCTTGATTTCCATCTTGTTTGCTTTTTCTCCAAAGTGAGTAAAAAGATTGCCTTTATACTCGCAAGAGAAACAATTAAATATACCTGTTACTTGATCTATACGCATAGAAGGATTGCGGTCAGGGTGCTCAGGATTGAGACAGCTAACCACAAAATCTTTTCCTTTGGGTATATAATCAATACCTTTTTGTTTAAGAAGGTCTTCTACGTTCAATAGTCTTCGTCCACACCAAAGCCAGCAGACGCAAGAGCATCTCCATCCCAATTGTCGAGATAGTTTTCGCCGTCATAATAATCATCTTCTACTTCTCCGTTAAGCATCTCATCGCACACATCTTGTGCGTACTGATAGTAATCGGCGTGCTCATCGTCAAAGAGGTGAAAGTATTTTGATAGCCTAGCAAGTACAACATCAGCGTGCTCATAGTCACCAATGTCCATATCCTTTTCTAGCATATCAAAAAGATCTGCAATTTTAGGTGTTAGTCGCTTGTTCATTGCGCTGGAAACCCCTCTTGAACAAATACTCCTATGAGTCCAATTTGGCCGTCCTCAAGGCTTTGAGCCCAAGGAATCATCATAGCAGCTTGAGGACCGTCTTTATGTCCCATCTTGTAGTGAATTAGTTTGTTGATAATATCATCAGCAGACTGGCCTGCCAAGGCTGGGCCAATCCCGCCCTGCCCTTGAGCACCATGACAAGTAGCGCACATTTTCCACTCTTCTCGAATGTCTTCAAAGCGATCTTGTGCCTCTAGCGAAGGTGCAGCAACTAGCAATGCTGTAGTAAGTAAAATCTTTTTCATCTTCTCATCCTTGCAATGTCTTTCATATGTTGTTCGTCAATAATTGGTACTGCATTCGATTTGTGCATAGTCCCTATCCCCTTAACCAACTGTCCTGTATACTGCATCGAGTCGTTCCGAGGGGCAACTCCAGTTGTGTCGGCGGCACTTCTGTACTCAGGTGTTTCTCGTCTATAAGGTTTTGGAGAGTTTGATTGAACTGCTCTGATAGTTCGTCGAGAGCTCTTAGTACTGCTTTTCTTTTTTCTACCGCTACTTGTATGTCGGATTGATCCATAAAACATTCCCATAAAATAAAAATCCCCACTAATTGAAGTACATATTATACAGCAATCAGTGAGGATAGTCAAGAACTTTTTTTATCAGAGGTCGTCAATATCTTCATCAGTTTTGTGTGAACTAGCTTCTCGCTCCTTGGGAGTAAGAGCTGTTTCGGGCCCCATCTTTAGAGACTCCCAATCCATAACAGAACTGAAAGATTTCATACTGGCGGCTCTCATTTTTACACAGTTGAAAGTAATGCATTCGTCTTCTTGATCCCAGGTCTCGAGTGCATAGGCTGCATCGGCGGCATCAAGAATGCCTTTTGCGAAGCGTGCTTCGCCGGTTGCATCGGTTTGGTAAGGAGAGAATACTGTGCATTCATACTCCTGTGCCATAGCTTTCAACGCTTTGGACACTTCAATCTGTTCCGTCCAATCGTACTGCCCTCCTCGTGAGGGTAGGTTGGATCTTTTGACTTGGTTGATATAGTCTACAATGATAACACCGGCATCCAATTTGCTGACTTTTTTATCCAGCTCAGCCCGTATCTTTGCGAGAGTAAGACCTGGATCGTACACTACATCCAACTGCTGAGTCGGGAGAAGCTCATGCTGTGTGGTAAGTGTACGATGAAACTCTTGAAAATCTCGCTTTTCTCTGTATTCTTTTAACCTGTCCTGACCTTGCTGGAAGCGGCTCGCCCACCAGCCAGCCACTTTCTCCCACTCTGTCACAGATAGGTTCTGCGTTCGTAGTCGAGAGTAGGGCACGCCAGTAGCGATAGAACAACACCGTTGCAGTATTGATCTACTATCCATTTCGATCGTGAAATAGATAGCTGAACGGCCAGACTGAAATACGTTGTTTGCAATGTTTGCACACGTAAGTGATTTACCAGAGCCTCGTCGTCCACCGACCAAAACCAAATCTCGGGGGGAGAACTTGATTTCATGATCGTACTCTGCGTTGAGACCAAGACCAATATACTTACTGATCTCTTCTTCTGGTTCAAACAACTCAATACGTTGCATACTTTCTTGAGGAACTTCAAGATCAACTTTGTCCTCAATATCCAAAACAATTTGATGTAGTTCCTGCACTGATTCCTCAGCAGACGAAAATACTACTGAGTTGTCAATATAGTTATCAAGAGAGTTAAGGATTTCTTTTTGTGTGTATTCATTCTTTAAGTACTCAAGCAAAGCAACGGCATCAACATCTACATCGACAGCTTCTATAGCGAAGACTTTGTCTCTAGTAGGTGCGTGACGAATGCTGAGCTTGAGATCGTCGAACGAAGGGAACTCATGAAAGTTTTCACAGTGTTTATCAATTTGATTATACAGAGTATGGTATTCTACAGGCAGGTACTCTTTACGCAGATAACTCCACGTCTCAAAGTCTGCCGTAGCAATACACTGCTTAATCAAAGCACTGGAAATATTCAATTAAGTTCCCCCGAACATGAAAAAGCTGGGCACGAAGACCCAGCCACCTACACAAAAGTGTATATTACTGTGACTTAGCTGCTTTAGAAGCGCCGTCGTAGTCAGCAGCAGTGAGGCCACGGCGAGTAAGCATAGTCTTAACGCCACGAGCAGTTTTGCCAATAGACTCGGCAATAGCTTCAACAGTCATAGAAGCAACGTCAACACCGTCAAGAGGGTCTACGTTAGAAGAGCCCTTAGTGTTTTCCTGACGAGGAATCGCCTGGATGTCGCCTGAACGAAGAAGGCTGAGAGCCTTACCACGAACACTGTTTACAGAACGGCCAAGAGCTTCAGCGATTGCTTCAACGAAAGCACCGTCGTTCACCATAGAGATGAAAGTAGCTTCTTCAGCTTCTGTGTAAGTACGTACGCTCTCTACCTTAGGAGCAGGAGCAACGTGGTCAGTCAACTCCATTGACAAGATCTTGCCTTGGATTGACTTAGGTGAAAAAGTTCCACCTTCGAAGTGCTCAGCGATCTGAGCATATGTGTATGCGCCTGAGTTATCAGTAACGAATGCACGAAGAGTAGCTTCTTGAGTCTCGCTGAACGAACGTCCGCCAGCCGCAGAAGCGAGTTCTACATCGTAGCCCATCTTTCGCAGTTTGCTAGAGATAGAACGAGTAGAAGTTTCAAGCTGGTCTGCTGCTTCTGCAACAGTAGCTTGAGAAACGGGGCTCTCAGAACCCACAAAGTTAGTGAGCGCTTCAGTACGCTCATCTGTCCACTTAGGAAGTGCCATATTAGTTCTCCAAAAAAGAAATTAGGTCTGTAACTATAGTTACGCCAGTGTCTCTGGCTTGTCTAGTTTTTGCGGATTCATTTCCGCCCTCATTAACGAGGTGTGTGACTTGCTTGGTTAAACTGGATTTTACTTCATACCCAGCCGCGTTCAAGGCCGTAGTAGCTTCGGCTTTCGACTTGAAACTCTTCAGTCTACCACTAATACACACAATGCCCTTACTCGCAACAGGAGCAGAAACAGTTTGAGAAAAATACCAACTATGAGGAAGAACCTCTTGAAAGTATGGCAACTCATTTTCTATCCACTCAAGCAAGCTATTAGTAGCCTTTGGGCCTAAACCGGCACGCTCACAAGCGTCTGCATCTATTACAGTAATATGTTTTACAGTCTCAGACAGCTTCCGTGTTGCCGTGTTTCCGATCAATGGTATGCCAAAGGCAGGCAAAAGGCGCTCAAGGGGAGCGTCAACAGAGTTGACAATCTCTCCCATGAGCTTGTTTGTCACTTTTTCAGAACCCAACGATGCTAAGATACTATCCTGCGAAGAGGTGTAAATTTCGGACGGGCACGTCCAACCAAGTTTCTTGATAGAAGCAGGACCGAGGCCCTTAATCTTCATGGTCTTGGCAAAGTGTTCCACTGCTTTAGCATTCTGTGCAGGACACAGATGATTACGGCAGTACAAAGAATCATTTACCCACTCTAGTTCACTATCACAAGAAGGACAGTTAGTGGGGAAGTTGATCTCTTGAAACATGGACTACTCCGAAAAAGTGAAAAGATATTATACGACAGATTTGACCTGAATGTCAAGAACTATTTTTCTCGATGTCCACTCGTCTCACGATTCGTGGAATGATCTCACCGCTACGTATAACTTCAACCGAACAACCTATCTCTAGGTTGAGAGCGCGAATGTACTCAATGTTGTGTAGAGTTGCGCGGCTCACTAGCGCGTCCCCCACTTCGACTGGGCGTAAGATAGCAACAGGGCTCACAACCCCTGATTTGCCTACCTGCCACACAACATCGAGCAATTCTGTAATCACCCCATCTTTCTGCTCCTTGAGAGCGAAAGCCCCTCGAGGGTGGTGAGCTGTATATCCCAGTTTATAAAAGGCTTCGTAATTATCTACTCTAAACACCTCGCCATCTGTTGGGTAGGCGGATGCATCGAAGTGAGTGATAACTTCAAATCCTTGTTGGGCCAAATGGTCCATTGCAGAAGATAGCCGCTCATACTTAGCTCCTTGAATATCGTATGCGACAAACTTGAGAGTTTGTGCGCGAGAACGAAACTCAGACTGGTCCTTCAGATTGAGCGACCCCGCTGCAAAGTTGCGAGCATTTGGGATCGTATTGGGCGCTACGACCTCACCAGTAATCTGGATTTCTCCTTTAATACCGATGACATTTGGCACTAGCTCTTCCATCTTCAACGTGATATCACGACCAAGTTGGCCGTCTCCCCTAGTCAAAGCCTGAGCTATATGGCCGTTGACATATTGCAACGACACTGCCGCCCCATCCAATTTAGGTGTACGCACCATGGGTGCGGTAGTACTATCTATATCACCTAGGTTAAACACCTTTTGAAGAGAGTACATACGATACATATGAGGAATGCCGTCAGTTACCTGATAGCCCACCTCTTCATATCTGTACTTCTTTGCCAATGCATCAAACTCTTCATCCGACATAATCGGAGTACCAGAATAATACATAGCCGATGCTTTTTCCAAAAAATGATGCATATAGTTCCCTCACTGAATAAAGTATATTATACAGAAAGAAGGAAACAAAGTCAAGAACTATTTGGCATATAAGTCCTTAATCAAATCAGAAAAATGCTCTTCAATGATTTCCTTGCTTTCTGCAAGTGATAAGATTTCGACTAGCCCGACGAAAAGATTTCGTGAGTTATCAAAGTCCAAAGGCATTGATATACCTTCCTTACTAGGCTTCCACTCTTCTTCGAAATCTAAATAATACTTACGTAAACCTAGATACTCGATACCACGAAAGGTTGAGATAGTAAGCCGGACTTGCGTCTCCTTTGTTTCGTCATAGTGTATAACTTTTTCATAAACTTCAGGCGCTTGATATAGTTCCATGCTAGTCTCCGTTCTTGAGAACAGAGGCAAGAGGTACTACACTCGTTACGTTCTGAGGTTTTAATAGACGAAAGGAGTCGGTGTCCCAACAAAAAAGCAAAAGAGTCTGGTCAGATTCTTTTGCTCTGTTTTTCTTTTGCTGAATGTAAGGCGTGCTGAAGTCCAACGTACACACATTGTATTTCAACTTATTACTGTTTTCACTGCGATAAGTGATTACAGCATCACCGTACTCATCGACGAGCCGTGCTAGTTCTTCTTTTTTCACAAATGCTCCTAGTGAAGCGGGTTGGCAGATTCTTCTGTCGTCCCGACTTTCTTAGGAGCTTTTTGATTAAGAGTTTACTGCTGCGATCACACCTGCAAAGTACATTGCTGCTTTGCCAGTCAACTTGCTAACGATCTCTTCGTCAACATCTTGACCTGCATCAGTCAATGCTGCTGTGAGTGCTTCGATAGCTGCGGCCTTAGATACTCGGCCACCGCCTGTAGAACCGCCACTAGATGCGGCTTTTGTTGCCGGTGCTTTTTTGACATACACACCTGCTTTGGTCAGAACCATTCGAACACCGTTTGGTGACTCTTCGAACTCTTCTGCGATCTCTGCGACGATCTCCATGCTGTTTTCTGGAGTTGGGTTTTGCGCTTCATATGCAGCAATAACCTCTGCTTTTTTCTCGTCTGTCCACGCCATTTTACGTTTCCTTCTGTTGTTAGTTGTGGGTGCTCCCGGACAAGATCCGGTAGCTTGTAGTTGTGATAAATAAAATCGGTCGCCCATTGGTTTCCTCAGTTTCAATACTATGTATTATACCTGTATGAGCGATGAAAGTCAAGAAGTATTTTTAGATACGTGATAAATCGACTCCGTACTTTTCAAGGTGTGATAGTTTCCCAAGATCATACGCGAGAGAGTAAGCAGCGTAGCCACCTGTTTCCACGTTAGCCCATTTTTCTGTATCGTCTCTAACCTCTTCCATAACATATATCGCATAGCATTTACTTCCATACTTGCGTTCATAATTTACGTCTATGAATCCTTCTCTTTCAGCCTGGTAATCGACGGAAAGCTCGTAGTCGACTCTGGCTGGTTTTTGGTAGACGGCTGACCAGACGACTTCTCCGGGGGAGAATGACTCCGCAATGCATGAATCAGGGAGCACAGCGATGCCACTTTCTCTTTCAACCCTCGGTACTCCGACTCGCTCAATGATAGATCTAATGAAGCCGGAGCTTCTGTAGAGTCCGCTTGCGATTTCTGCGATGGATTCTCCGGAAAGGTATCGTTCAACTGCTTCACGAATTTCTTCATTTGATGCTCCTCTTCCGCGATTTTGTTTTTTACGTAGTTCTCTATACTCGATTTTATCTTGGTAATCATCAATGATCCGCTGTAGGCGCGTGGTATTGTATGCTATATTCAGCATACTGCATGCTTCCTTCTTGGAAATTGGTTGCTTTCCATTCAAAAGAGAAATTACTTTCTGTATGTTCGTTTCCGATAAATTCTCGTGATCTTTCTTCTTTACTCTTCGTACCAAAGATTTTCTCCCAGTTTTCGTAAAATTGTCGTGTGTTCTCTACTCGTGATCTACTACCTTTACTCACGTGGATCATCTCCTATCATCATCCGTAGATACCAAATAGCTTTCTCAACGTCTTGCTTTTTGTTTTGTTTGTTCTTGCAACGCCAGATGTACTTGAACGCGTTAAGATGGCAATACTCTTCAAAGCCTTCGTCTGAAGTGATTTGCCTCATTGCGTCGATACACTCGACCCCGTCGCGATTATAATGTGCAGGGCTATTTACTGGATCGTGTACTAGCCTGGGACTCTTATAGCTGAGTCCTTTTCCGTCCTCTGATTTCGTCCAACCTTCTGATAAATTACTCAAAACTGGTCTGCCTCCGTAGAATCTGCCATAGCCGCCGTACTACTGCCGAGGGCTGTTGTAATTGTGTCAAAGTATCCAACACCTACTTCCTGCTGGTGTCGTGTTGATGTGTACCCAAATTGCTCTGCTGCAAACTCTGCTTCTTGTAGCTGAGAGTATGCAAACATTCCTCGATCTTTATACTGACGAGCAAAGTTAAATACTCCATAGTTTGTAGCATGAAATCCTGCCAATGTAATAAACTGAAACTTAAAGCCCAGCTTTCCGAGTTCATACTGAAAGTCTTCTAACTCTTGGTCTCCTGGAATAGACTGTCTCCAGTTGAAAGAGGGAGAGCAGTTGTATGCTAACATTGTATCAGGGCAGGATGCTTTTACTGCGTCAGCAAACCGTCGAGCCTCTTTGAGACAAGGCTTGCTTGTTTCGCACCACACGAGATCTGCGTATTCTGCGTATGCAGCCCCACGTTCACATCCCATTTCAAGTCCGCCTTCGATCTGCCAAAATCCGTCAGCAGTACGATCTCCGGACATCCACTTGTAGTCTGCTTGGTCGTAGTCGCTAGAGAGGAGTCTGGCTGACTCGGCATCAGTCCGAGCGACGACCAGAGTATCAACCCCAGCAACGTCAGCAGCAAGACGAGCGGCGTTAAGATTGCGGATAGCGTCACTAAGAGGTATAAGGACTTTTCCTCCAAGGTGACCGCATTTTTTGGCGGACGCAAGCTGGTCCTCAAAATGGACACCAGCTGCCCCAGCTTCGATGAGGTTTCTAGCCAATTCATAACTGTTTAGTACTCCTCCAAATCCTGCCTCAGCATCTGCTATAATAGGTGCGAAGGGAAACCCTTCTCCCGTATCGGCATATTGGATTTGATCTTGCCTTCTGAATGCATTGTTGATATTTCGTACAACGGTAGGCACACTGTCAACAGGATAAAGAGATTGATCAGGATAAACTTCATTAGCTGAGTTAGCTGAAGCGGCAACTTGCCATCCTGAGCAATATATTGCTTTAAGACCTGCTTTAACGTGTTGCACAGCCTGCTGTCCATTATACGCTCCAAACGTATGTATATACGGATTTTCTGCTAGAAGCATACGCATTTTGTTTGCCATTTCTCTAGCAATAGTAAACTCTATGTACTTAGTTCCCTGAAGTTTTCTTACATCTTCACGGGTATAATTTCGTTTTTTCACTTCGCTGTGATCCTCTGTTCGTAGTCAGCAAGAGACTCATCCCACCAAGGGGGAGTTGGTCGGTGAGACCAACTGGCGAAAGTAGCCTTGTCAAGATGATAATAGTCACGGTAAGACTGTATTGGATCATCATAGTTTTTGAGTATGTCAGGCATCGCAAGTCCAAATGTGGTAAACCCCACTCGTTCAATGTTGACTGGGTCAGGTAGTTTGTTGATGACCTGCCAGAAGGACTTGTGTTCTTTGCCGTAGCGATATCTAAATTCCTCTGCGAGTGCGTGAGCATAGCACCACGTCCACTCGTAATTATCTAATGATGATCGAGTCCATATCGTGCAGGGATGGTTGTACATCATGCCGAGATAAGGTGTAAGTTTACGCTCTTCTGGTTTCAGAGGCTTCTCAAGTTTTTTGTACTCATTGAGAACCGCAGCTTCGTCTTTTTCAAGAGCTCGTGGTATGAAACCCAGCAGTCGGTCTACCCAAATGGCAGTACACAACAACTGGGCGGCCTCAAGTATCATCTTGTTGACGTGCTTATCAACATGATACTCGGCACATTTGTCTAGGTCTTTGTCAAGATAAAATAAGTTCATGATGTAATTATACTTGAAACACAACTAAATGTCAAGAATTAATTACCCTCTCGTAGCTTATTTAAAATGTATGCAGGATCTGTAAACATATAAGGATCCTTCTTGTGATTATCTTCTCGACCTTCTTCAATAAACCAATCTGTAATATGTCCATTATCTACTACGGCTGCATAGCGCCATGAGCGGCGTCCAAAGCCAAGGTTGTCTTTGTCTACAACCATTGACATTCCTTCAGTAAAGTTTGCATTTCCATCAGGAATAACTTGTACTTCTTTTAGATTGTTTGCTTTCGCCCAAGCATTACATACAAACGCATCATTTACTGTGAAACAGTAGATTGCGTCAATGCCTTCTGCGTAGAGTTCAGGCGCAAGCTGCTCAAAAGACGGAAGCTGGTAGGTAGAGCAAGTTGGAGTAAATGCTCCAGGAAGTGAAAAGAGTAGAACTCGACTGTTAGAAAACAAGTCCCACGTAGTTACTGATTTCCAGTCGTACTGGTCTCGTGTACCGTCATAGATACGAGTTTGAAAAGTTACTGCTGGAATAAGTTCTGGTAAGCAGCGCCAGTAGCCACGTTCTTCGTACTCGTGGCGCTCATGTTCTGTGCAATAAATAGCCATTTATGCCTCGCTGTAAGTTAAGTTTAAATCTGCGTGCTGTTGTTCATCGCGTCGAACGTACTTAATCATATCAGACAGCTTAGCTTCTGGAAGTAGATCATAGTAGTCAATCGCGATTTGTGGTGCAGGTACGTCTTTGATACGACCCGCGTCAATTTCCCCAAGGTAATCTGTATAGCTTTTTACAGCTTCTTCTTCAAAGTAATGTATCATCAAGTGTGCGGTTTTAGGTGCAATTAGATACAATACTAGATAGTAGTGCCAAAATATTAATTGTGCCAGTACGATGAGACCCCGCTCCAGCTTTGTAGGTTGCACTATTTCTATGAAAAACATGAGATGCTTACGTTCGTTTTCAGCTTCCGCTAGCATCTCATGAATCTTACTGCCTTGTCCTTTCTTCAAACCTCGAAGGCTGGAAAGGTGAGTGAGCATACCAGCAACCATTCCAGGTACACCTGCAACAGTTTCTAGAACTATAGCTCTATGCCCATATCTTTTTCTAAAGAACATATCGGCGGTAAACCGAAAGAACTTTGTCATTGATTTTGCTATAATTTTGTTAGACATTCTCAAGTCTTGTCATGAGTCGTTCGGCTCGATTTCCTACTTGTTTGTGCCAGCGTGAGTCTCGCCCTTCGATAGCTGCAGCTGACCACTCTCCGTCTATGAGGTGAGCGTTCATCTTCTTGAACTTCGACAGACGTGGACGTCCGAGATTGAACATCATGTTTACTAGTATTTCTTGTACTTCTCCAGGGAATCCTTCCCAAACATCTGCGCCATAAAGAGCAACGCATTCGCTTACAGCCACATCGAGATCGCTTTCAAAACACTCGACGACTCGCTCAACTGAGACTGGCTCTCCCACGTCGTAGTCCCACTCTGGATCTGACTCACGCACGAGATGTCCAACTCCGAAGGTTTTATACCCAAGATGGTCCAAATAAATTTCACAAACAATTCCTTCATCAATCTTTAACTGGTCGTAGACCGCTTCTCTATTCATGTTTTTTCCTATGCAACGGAAAGTTCAAAGTGAGGAAGATCTAAATGAACACGAGTTCCGTGCTCTACACACTGTTCAATATACCAGTTTTGTAAATCTTCTATCATGCCATTGAAGGTTGCAAAGTTTTCGCAGTGCCATGCACCGCCCCAACGAATAGGAGTATTTAGATCTTCGGCGGCGTACTTCATAGACATTGCTACTTCATCAAATACCTCAATCTCAAAGCATATACGCCCTTCGATAATTGGTACAATATCTACTGCAGCACCGTACAGATGAGGACTAGATCCGCCCTGTGTTACGCCTTTTCTAAAGAACTCTTCTTGTTGTGCACCCGTTCTTTTGCCATGAATCACTTGGAGCTCAATATCAGAAATGGCGACTGCTCGACGTACTACTTCTGCCAAAGCAGGGTTTACTTCTGATAAGATTCTTTCCGACTCTTCATTTAAAAAATGTTTTTGGTCCGGATGAGTTTCCAAATTATAATAGTTTGTAATACTATCAGTCATTGTTTTTCATTTCCTTTTTTTCATTCGACGCTCGTACAAAGCGCCATTCGTTTCGTACTTTATCGTACTCGTGAATTAAATACGCCCCTGACAGACCCACCATAAGCATACCTGTTGCGTCTGATTTGTCAAATTTGTAGCCAGTTACGATTACCTCTTCCACGTTTCTTTTTGGTCGGGGAACTTCTGGTGTTTCAGAAGCAAGCGCTGACCCCGTTGCGCTTAGTAACAACAATACTACTAAGTGTTTCATTATTTCCTATGTTGCCCCTTGTGAGGGTCTGATTGTTGGGCAACTTGGATAAAGGCGTCACCCCTGGCCTTCGTCGTCTACTTCCAATACTCCAGTGTCGATTAGATACTGTACTGTACCCTCGATGCCTTCTCGTCTTCCGAGATGGAACGCAGTGCCTGCAGCACCGGCCATACAAACTCCAAACACAATAAGTGCAGTGGTAAAATCAAGCATACTAATCTCCTAGGTATTTTTGTAGATGCGTATATTATACTTAAAAACGGGCATGAAGTCAAGAAATTTTTTCAGTTATGTCACTTATAACTGTCACTTATATTTTGCTACCAAAGAAAAATACTTCTTGACTTTCAATAAAACATCCCCTATAATATACAACATGAAAGAATATCAGAAGAAACCTTGGAGTCAAGATGAGCGTAACAAGCTACGTAATCACTACTATCTTTTATCAGAAGATGAACTGCTCGAGATGCTTCCAGGTCGTACTCTCAATAGTATTCGTAAACAAGTGAGCTATCTGCGAAAACGTGGATGGTCTTTTATTCGCAAAGGAGTTTTTTAATGTCTAAGAGAAAAAGAATTGGTAAGAAGAGCTACACAAGTCAAGGTCTGCGCCGCAGCAGTACTGGGTGCCGTTCTCTTACTCCAATACAACGCCTTCGTAACCAACAAGAAGCATGGTTGAAAGGCAAGCGTGTCATGTTAGTTATTGACGCCGCAGGTAACAAGGCAGAAGCTCAAGCTGTATGGGGATTACCACCCATGCTTCGTAAAAAGGAAACTAATGCCTAAGGTAAGAGTTAGAAATAATAACGTGGAGTCAGCCCTACGTGTGTTTAAAAAGAAATGTGCTGACATCGTATGGGAATATAGACAGCGTGAGCACTATGTTCCCAAATCAGAACAACGGCGGCTAAAGAAAAAAGCTGCTATCGCTAGAGGTAAGAGGAAAAAGAATGATACCAAGCAATTTTGAACTTGCAGGCGATTTCATGGAAGCCTTTGGTCAGGAAGTTCAAGTACACCCTACTTGGCCTGACTTTAGTACTCGTGAGCTACGCCTTGAGTTAATTCGAGAAGAATATGAAGAACTGGAAGAAGCTATCGAAAATCGTGACATGGTTGAAGTGGCTGACGCCCTTACAGATTTGTTATACGTTATCTATGGTGCTGGTCATGCATTTGGTATTGACCTTGACGAATGCTATCTTGAAGTTCACCGGAGTAATATGAGCAAGCTCGGTGAAGATGGCCGACCTATCAAGAGTGAGACAGGTAAAGTACTGAAAGGGCCTGACTTCTTTGAGCCAAACTTAAAAGATATTCTAGTAGAAGCCTAATGGATATAGGTTTGCTAGGATTGCTCGCAGTCTTCATGTGTCCAATGGTATTTGGTGGAATCACCATGTACTATTCACATGAGGCTATACACAAACAAACACTTGAAAGGTGGAAGAAATATGATTAAGAAACTTGGATTCGCAATCTACGATCTTTATGAGTTTTTCTTTAACTTAAAGATCAATCCATTGCGGCATATACCAAATCCGTTTACTCAGTTTATACTGATGTTTTATTTGTCTGTAATGTGGACAGCTATCTTCACATTCTGGGCAGGTTATACAATTTACTTTGGAATTTACAGCGTAGGAGGCCATCTCATGGTTGTAGGAGGATTTTTTATTACTGCTCTTACTTTTCGTGATGCAGAGAAGAATGGTCACTTGTGGGCACAACGATTCCCACCAGCAGACAGAACCAAAAACAAAACTGTCTGGGACTTGGAGAAGGAAGGCTAATGTATTCAGATAAAGTAATAGATCACTACGAAAATCCTCGCAATGTTGGAAAGATGGATAGAGAGGATAAGGATGTCGGTACAGGTATGGTGGGAGCGCCTGCCTGTGGTGATGTCATGCAGTTGCAGATAAGAGTGGAGGATGGAATCATTGAAGACGCGAAGTTTAAAACTTATGGCTGTGGTAGTGCTATTGCTTCTAGTTCTTTACTCACCGAGTGGGTCAAAGGCAAAAGTTTGGAAGAAGCCGGGCGAATCACTAATACAGACATCGCACGAGAACTTACACTTCCACCAGTAAAAATACATTGTAGTGTGTTGGCAGAAGATGCTATAAAGGCTGCAATAAAAGATTATAATGAAAAGGGGCAGTAAGCCCCTTTTTTATTCATATCCGCTCCGACCCCGCCGCAGCTTTTCCATTCGCTGTATCTCTCGCTTTGATGTCATCTCTGACGCTTTGAACTGCCATACCCA